>Ga0114966_10003436_pt1 | contig 13906 bp, 14 predicted proteins | sample M_130207_XF_Meta_FD_87029 | JGI IMG/M metagenome (GOLD analysis project Ga0114966, IMG submission 87029) | Freshwater microbial communities from Lake Montjoie, Canada to study carbon cycling - M_130207_XF_MetaG | ecosystem: Environmental > Aquatic > Freshwater > Lake | place: Lake Montjoie... | reverse complement strand
CGTTGGGTTTATTTTACCTAGTTCTCGCGTTGACATACTATAATTTAGATATTCTATTTGTTAAAATATATAATATATAATTATTATAAATTACGCCTTATTAGGTCTAGGTCATGAGCTCACGCTTACCATTTTGTAGAGTTTGTAAAGTGAAAGGTCATACTAATAAAAATTGTCCAAAATCTCAAAACCCCGGCGATGATAGTCATCATATATTGCCTATACCTACACCGAGACAACATGTTGTAACTTCTGCATTACAACAACTACCCTCACTAAAAGAAATCGATGAGTCAGAGTTAATGCCTATTCAAACACTCGAAGGACATGTAGAAACCTTAGATATTCCGTTTGTTCAGACTTTTTGGTTTATGTTTGGCATTCACGATTATCATGAGTTATATGAATTGGCGAGTAAGGTGCATTCTATCGCAAGAGCCAATATGCGTTCACGAGATACACGCGGTAATTTAGCACTCACTTTTGAAATGTTTAAAAAACAAGAAACAAGCCAACAAACCGAAGATATGTTTATTTCGTTTGCAGCAATAGGTGTATTAAGTAAACTATTCGAAAGTAAATGCAAAATATTGGTAAAAGGGAAAACCGGTTTATTTTTGTGCGCAGATATATTACGAAAATATGGTGAATTACGGAGTGTTGTTACCGATGATATCGATCTGGTTATATTAGCAAAACAAACATCTGCGCGTGATCCATCTCGCAAGATCTTCGCACAACAGGTCGGCGCATTTATCACATTATGTCTGCGTGAAAAATTTAATACAGTATCTCGGAGTGGTGCTTCTGCGTCTGCGTCTGCGTCTGGTGCAGCATCGGGTCCTCGTTCTCGCAAAGAACCCATTTTTGTAAGAAGTAAAGATGTAGCTCCATGTATTTACCGATGCTCTGATATAATTGTCCGCGGGCAGGGTATATGCGGAACATCTGTAGAATCAAGAAATGTAAAGGTTTCTTTTGATGTTGGAAACGGCAAATATGTAAAAATTATAGATATAACATATACAACATATCATAAACAAATTGATCGGTTATATTCTAGGTTTGCCAAAGCCGATATAAGCCGTGATGTTTCGTATTTTTATTTGGACGTAAGAGATTCTATCATGGAATACGTATTTATTATTTTAGATAATGTTACAAGATGCGATGAATATGTGAAAAAACACGGCACTCCGGCTGTCCGTTTAAAAGAGACTATGCCTATGGTTGCAAAAAAATTAGAAGACAGGGCCGCAGCTGCTTCTGCTGCTGCTTCGTGCGGTTCTCCCGGTGCATTACCATGCGCCGCCGATTTTATGGATAATTTATCAGATTTCGAACAAGCAACCATGTTCAAATTTGCGAAATCCGCTCATTTATGTGCGTCTATTATTGCCGAATTTCCGGAATTTCATGATGATGCACATTCACAACAACAGAAATGGGAACTACAAAAAATTATTGTTATGATGCAGTTATATGAATTATCACGGCATGAAATAATTCCAAGAAAATTCACACGTGTAATGATCCAGACACAAGATTTACTACAGGAAATGGTATCCGAAGTTATACTTCACAAGCAAGATGACCCTGCTGTTCTAGTAGCAACTAAACCACATAGACGTTTAACTGACCGTTTACAATCAGTTCAATCATTTAAAGATGCTCACCCCCGAACATCGTTCGATACATATCGGTTTGGAAATGTTCCATTAGGGGTTCATTTATCCACATTTGATATACGTCAAATCGTAGACAATCCTTTAACGTCGCCAGATGCTTCTCCTACTAGCCAACCAGACGATGACGATATAGATAGAGTTGGTGCTGCTGCTGCTGCTCATAAAATATACAGACACAATAAAGATGCTTCGAAACTGGCCGCTACTCGGAGAAAAGCATTACAAACAGTAAAGATCCGACCTGGTTCTCCTGATGCTGGTGCCGGTGCCGGTGATGAATCAGAAGATGAGTTTCCTAGTCTCTCTGCATCTCGTCGTTCTCCAACTTCCAAAAAAGATTCGAAACGCCAACCTAATCGTAGTAATGGTAATGGTAAGGGCATGGGTGGTAGTAGACGGCGGCATAGTCGAACCGCGAAAAAGCCTCGACGTTTACGCCTCCTCCGAAGTTGAAATCATATTATTATATTACTCTATTGTATATTAATATGGCGAAATCAAGATCAAAAAAAAATATAAAAACAACCAATCGCAGTAAAAGTGTGCGTACAAATAATTCATTATCATCTTCTCATAAAAATGAATTCGGTATTTTAGGTACTATTTTAGGACTTGGTGCTTTACATTCGGAATCCGAATCTACACATAACAGCGAACCAAGCGGGACCGACGACAGTATATTTATGGGTGGTGGCGATCGTGTAAGCGAAACTGCTGCTTCTTCTACTTCTGCTATCGGCCGTAAGAATCAACGCAAATCTCTCGACGTTTCTGTTTTAATCCTTACTTTTATGGAAATGTTAAACACAATTAAGATATTCCACTGGTCAACCTTGTCATATCCTTCCCATATAGCAACCGATAATCTTCATAGAAAAATGAGTGAACTCGTCGATTCGTTCATCGAACAATATATCGGTGGTGTAGGTGGAGGGAAATCGCCTGTATTTCGCGGTTCTGGTCGAAATCGTTCTATACCATTCTATGGATGCAAATCTCTCGAACATCTTCGTTGCAAGCTTTCAGACTACAAAACATTTCTGAATTCATTAACCGAAAGATTGAACGGTGTTCCCGAATTACTCAATATTCGGGACGAAATGATCGGGACTATCGATCAGGCTTTATATTTATTGCGACTAAAATAGAATATATATTATTCATGTAAAAATTGGCAAAGAAACAAGCAATTGGTCTTGCATGCATCAGACCAATTGATCAAAGTTGCCGGGTTAAAGTGGCGTTAATGCGTTGTCATTCTCATTTGACATCGTGGTATCTTTCATCTCTTTACTTTCTGTATCCACACTTTCTAGTATGCTATTCTTTCTCGATCGCTTACACCGACAACAAGATGTTATATTACGCCAAAACTGTATAAATTTGTTCGGCTTGGTGGTGGCGGTGTCGGCATCGGCCGATGGTGACTGTTTTTTTGCATTCTCCGTGCGCTTTTCTTTGTTTAATCTCTCGAGTTCCTTCAAATATGGACGAATAATCGATGGATTCTTTTCATTCTTATCCAATAAACTTAAGTTAAACCCAATCAGGCCTTTTATAATATGTGTTACAACTCCTAAGTGCATCATCGTCCGTGTGTGTTGTTCTACTTCAGGTGTTGCTGAATGTGTTTTAATCATATAGTCTATTAATCTCTCCACGTTGCGTGTTTCGTATGCTTCTGCTGATGATATTCGAGAGAATGAGTCGGTTACACTATCATCGATTTCCATCGCCAGAATAAGGAAGGATAAGAATGTGGTGTGGACCATTTTCTCTGAAAATTCTGTATCTTTTTCAAGTTTTATTTTAAGATGTTCGAGAGATTTGTCAAAAACTGATTCCGGATCTTCCTTCGCTGGCGCAGATTCACTATTATTCTTGTTATTGATATCAGTTGATTGTGTTATCACTTCTTTACTTTCTTCAGTAGTAGTCGTCGTAGTTGCATGTTTGTTGTCTGTATCGACCATGTTTATTTTTGTTGTTTCTTCTTCACATTTTATTTCATTTATCATAATGTCTTTTGTATCAATCGACACTCCTTCAGGTATCACTACCGGTGATGAAGGTTCTTCGATTGGCCGATTATACTCTAGACCTTCATCGGGATCGGATAATACACCATAGTCGCTATCTTCACCACTTAATGACTGTTTTATACTTGCAACATTTTGCGAAGATGCATTATTGGTCGATTTACGTTTTTTTCCACCCATACTGTTATATATATTATTACCAGATTATTATAATATATATTCTTCATTTGTTTCTATATTATCTTTTTTATTTTTGTATTTATTTTTTGTAATAAAATTGAAGCCTTTTAAAGGGAAATTATCAACATTAACCGTCAAACATGACCGAACTTACTTTTTCAAAATGGTCTGGCCCAGAAGGGATTGAACAATTTATTATTAACCAAACCGGGTGTAAGCCATATAGTGGTGCTGGAATAAATCCAAGAATAGATAAAAAAACTACTATACTAAAATCAGTTGATGATACTTATTATTATAACGATGATTTGAGTGATGTAAATAATATACAATATACTTTATTCGGACATAACGGAGACCAAAATGAACATGAAAAACAATTTAATGAACCATTACTAAACATAAATAAAACACAACATATTTATCTTTATAGAGTTAGAAAAAATGGTAAAACTACCGATTATGTATGGTACGGTAAATATGAAATCATTAATAAAAAAAATAAGCAACATATAGGCAAAGACTACGTTATTAGAAATATTATAATTTTGTCTCTAAGAAAATTAAGCAACTGAACTGTGAAAAAATAGTTATATTCCAGAGCTTTTATTCATATTAATTAATACTGACTACAACGTATTCGTATTCGTACGTATGTTACTTACTTTTCTTCGCCGAGCGGCGGCGAGCTGCGACAAATTCGCTGATCTGTTCTGCGACGTGTTTTCGGTCAAGAACTCTTTTGGGGCTTAGGAAGAAATCGATCATGTCGGTTGCGATTGTTGTTGCAAGCGTATTCATCTCGATAAACGGTCGGCGCAACGTTTCCGGTGAAATAATATTTGTGAACGCGCGCTTCGAACTGTTTGAGATTCGCACTTGTTGTGATATGGTCTTTGGCTCCGGCTTCTCTTCTCCAAGAGGCAACCAGTATCGTTTATTTTCTGGCCAGCATCGTGACTTTTCTTTTGTTAGCGCGGCGTGCCAGTACTTGCTGTCACTATATACCTTCGTTGCCTCTTGGTATTCAGCTTCCGACACATCACATACGACAAGAAGTGATGCTGCGGCTTCTTCTGTTCCCGCCGCTGGCGTTGCTGCATTCGTCTTTTCGACCATTTGTATAAGTCTATCCGCTTCTTGCATCTTCATCTCTTCCGCAAGGATCATTTCACACATTTCTTTCTTGGTCACAGTAACGGTATCCGAAACGTCGATGCGGATTTTTTGTTGACTCAGCGCAATTTTCAGAAGATTGAATTCACGTTCATCAATCAATTCCGGGACTCGATCTCCGAGTTTTTTCTGCGCGACAGTATCGGCCGCAATAATCGCTTCAGTTGAAACGCCAGCAACCCTGAATTTCAGAATATCCATGCACGTTTTTAAATTGGGGTGTGAACAGGGTATGTAAAACGTTCGAGAATTGGCCGATCGGCGGAGTTTCGCTTTCCTTGCTGAGATATTTGCTGCAATCACGAAACTCCTACGTATTTTCTCCTCTTCAGTCATCACTCGTTCCTGTTGTTTGTATTGGTCTGGGTCCGATTGTGAAATCGGACTTTTACCCGGTCGAGGCGTGTGACACACGAGTTCTGGTTCCGATGCAGGCTCTGCGTCTTCCATTCTTGGGATACCGCCACTTTCAGACGGTAACTGGTATTCGGTTGTTCTAGTCGCTGTTGCCATGTTGTACTGTTCTTCTTCTGGTCGATCATGTCATATTAAAATTGAAATAAAAACATTTCAATTTTTTTGTAGTGCGTATTGTTATCAAAAAATATATAAAATATATACTATATTATCTTTAGGGGTCTATTAAAATAAAAACAATAGGCAAATGTTCTATACACGAAGTATGGTTTTACATATGTTTTCAGTAAAAAAAAATATTCATGAAAATGGCGAAAAAAATAATGAAAAAAACCAAATCCTATGTACCCTAGTTTCCGACTGTGAAAAAAAGTAACAATAGTCGTTTACGTTTCTCTAGTGAAAAAAAATTGAATGTTTTTTTTGAATATGACGCATTAACTATGCGAGTCGATACCCATGAGTCAGAAACAAATCTTGGACATAAGTCCATCAACCGACGCTGTACCTGGATTACAAGAAGAAGGTAAGTGCAGTATTCCATCTGGATCTGGATCTGGATCTGCTGGAGTGAAGAAAATAACGGTAAGAAGAAGAAAACCCACAACACCGGGGTTGACAAACTGCAGCGGTGGTGGCCTTAGAGTGTTCGATGAATACCTAGCAAAATCAGGCCTTGAAAGCAAGGGTTATCAGCAAGAAGGTGTTTCGTTTTGCTTACAACGCGAATCCTCGGCGTCGCCAAACCCGCGTGTTTTCGGGGGTATAATTGCAGATGAAATGGGACTTGGGAAAACAATCGTGATGATCGGTCTTATTTTAGCGAATCTAGTCTTGGTAAAACGAACCCTAATCGTTGTGCCAGTTGCGCTGATATCACAGTGGGTCGCTCAACTCAAAAAGACAGTCATCGACAGCGGGTTTAAACGCGACTTGACCATCGCAGTATACCACGGGTCTTCTCGGCGTAAAATCGTAAATGTATCGTCGAGTGAATCTACCGGCGGCGGCTGGCATCTACTTCCCGGAACTCGCTCGAAAACATCAGCTACGACTCGACCCATCGATATCGTCATTACAACATACGGTTCTGTTGCTATGGAAGTGCCCTCTTCTTCTGTATCAAAAAAGAAACCGATTTTGTCTGTTAATTCGAAACCACGTCTTTCGTTATTGACGTTCGGTGCAGACCGGGTTATATTCGACGAAGCGCATCATATGCGCAACAAAAAAAATCGAATATTTCGTGGCGCCATGCGTCTTCTCGGGCATACCACCGACGCCGCTGCCGATGCTTCCGATGCTTCCGACGCTATCGCGTTTTCTCGAACATCGCGGCCTCGTATTTGGATCGTAACCGGAACACCTATTCAGAACAAAATATCAGACCTAAAATCACTCTGCTATATTTTAGGGTTCTTACCATGTGAAGTGATGCACGCAGAAGAGCAAGCGTTTATTCGCGAACATTATGTGCTTCGACGCACCAAACTAAGTGTCGGCATGATATGTACTGGCGCGGGTACCAATACTGACGCGGGTGAGCACGGGTTGCTCAAATCTCTCGAACATTCTAATTCAAACGTTGATTGGAGTAATGAAAATGAGCTTCATTTGAGCCGCGAGATTCATTCGAGGGCAAGAAACACCGAAGACCGCTCTGAAAGATTGAAGCTCTATACTCGAATGAGGCAGATGTGTGTTATGCCTGCGTTGATTAATAGTCAACCTGGTAATGGTAGCTCGATCGATGTTGAACTTTACAATCTTCCGGTTGAACGATACAAAAATGCGCTCTCCCATCAAAGCAAGATCAATCGCCTCGTTGATGTAGTTATGCGCGAGTTGTCTGTAGACCCAACCCGAAAATCGTTGATATTCTGTCATTTTCGCCGAGAAATGTTGCAAATTCGCGACGTCATTCGTAATCGGTGGTTGACTAGCAGCAGCGGGGACTGCGACATCGATATTATCGATGGGTCTGTAAGCGGCGGGCGACGAAACCGAATCTTGGCTGCATCTCCACAAATTCTGATCCTTCAAATTCGCACTTGCAGCGAGGGGCTTAACCTGCAAGCATATTCAGACGTATATTTCGTAAGTCCTAACTGGAATCCGTGTGTTGAAGACCAGGCGATCGCGCGTTGTTATCGAATGGGCCAGACCTCCCAAGTTCGTGTGTTTCGGTTTTACATGACCGACTTTGTTGGCGGTGGTGATGGAGGTCACGGCGGTTCCGTAGTAAATGCAGTAGAAACCGGTGATGATGAGAGAATTACAACCCTCGATAATAAGTGTGAAGCGACTCAAGAAAGAAAACGCATCTTATGTAGGGAGTTCTTGGACCAGGAGCGTGTATCTTGTTTATAACTATATATGTCAATAAAATAACTTTTTTATTTACATATATTATAGTATATACCGTAGTATATAGCGTAGTATATTATGGGTAGTTCACAATCAAGCCAGAGTCGGAGTCGAAGCGGAAGTCGGACACGCGGGAACGCGACAGAACATTCATGGAAGGAGGACGCTCCTAACAAAAAGGAAAGGGCGGTTATGCTTAAAAAATGCGGAAGAAAATGCTTTTTAGGTCCCGGTACTTCATTTCCCGTATGCACATGTGGAACGTGTGACGTTAATCCTCGCGGTGTCCAATCTGCCTATTCCCGCGCACGTGAATGGGCATCTATTACTGCTCGTAAAAAACATAACTATGCAAATGCGAAGACGCATCGCGGTTATGTTGAAGTCGCAAATCGGGCGAAGCGATTACTTAAACATATGAAGCATTCTAGTTCCGGTTCTTCCAGGTCTAGGTCGACTCGTAGAAGGTAATGTGATCATATCATATTACGTCACGGCTTATAATCTCGTAACCAGTCCTCTGATTGTAGCCTCGCTCCTTCACTAAAATAATATTTTAAATGGTGTCTTAATTGTTCATCAGTTTCTCCAGCCAAACGATCATCGTTTAAATCCTGGTTTCGGGTTGTTATTTTTTCGAATGCGTCCCTAAACCCTCTTACACGTCGTAGTAATTCGTTTTTTCGCATTTCACGTAATGGCTTTGGTTGAGGATACCACATTCCTCTATAATTCGTAATTGGTTGTTCTATTTGGTCCTTTATCGTCTTATTTACTTCCTTTTGTGATTCCTTTGAAAGTAAATGCAGTATTTTAGATAGATCTTTTGCTGGTAGCGCACTCCTTCTAACTCCCCATATTTTTTCTGCAAGTTCTTTTTTTGATCCTGAAGTAGTTACATTATGATGCTTGGCCATTTTTATAAGTTCTTCTTGTGATATTGTAGTCGTGGCGACGGTTGCTGCGGTGGCGATAACTTCCGGTTTATTCTTGCTCCTTTTTACAGTTTTATTATTGGTATTGGGCTTGACTCGTGACCATCGATGAACACCCATATCCGTGGCTATTATTGTCCACATATTTCCATCATTTCCCTTTTTGGTTGCCCCTTCTTTGAATAAAGTAGCGCTTTCAGTTGGACCTTGTCTTTGTTTCTTTGTTTGATTCATATCCTGTTATTATTACGTGATATTAAAAGTATTTCAAAAATAATATACTGGATAAAAAAGTGTTAGATATTATATTACCTCGATTTTATTTGTTCACGTCACGATAAGTCGATTCCGTGTTTCTGTTTGAATTCTGAGATGTATTGGTATTTTTAGGTGATATCAGTATTCGTTTCGTTGATAATAATAGATTCACCGCCTCGGCGCACAACAACGATCATCAACCGCGGTAGATGATGCAGTCTGCGTCAGCCAACCCTTCACGTATGAGGAATTCACCCACTTCAGCAGACACGCTACCCTGTAGTACAAGAAACTCACTTTTTGTCTCCTTATCTGTTGCGATGTGGCCTCCACACGAAAGCATATCTTTGGCCTTCAGCGTCTTCAAGAGCTTAGTCAGGCAGAACTGAGTAGGAATGCCCTCAACTTTAGTAACTGTATTCTTTCCTTTATGCACGCTGATCATAATTTTCTGCCCCAGCAGCACATGCGCGTGATTGTTGTCTATTTCGACAGCTTGGTGAGCCGGTACGAGATCAGAGAAGTTGGGTGTCGCAGAAACTGCGGATTTTTTCTGTTTTTTAGGGGCAGACGTCGACGCATGCTTATCTTTGTTGTTTGAGTTCTCCATATTTTCGTGGTATTGCTATGTATCAGTAACTTGTTACATTATTAACCTACGAAGTAGTACTTCAATTTTGTTTTTTATAAGCATTCAAATTAAAATACTTATAAAATCATATTTCATTTTTTCCTATTTGCGTAGCAAACTCCGCCAACTGCGGCGCCTATAACGCCAAAAATAACTTCAAGTATAACTGGCATTTATATATTATTATATAATAAAACTAAAACACAATACTATACAATAGACTATTACTATAAAACAACAACACACACGGGGACACACACCATCAAGAATGTTATTACTTTCGTTTTCTTTAAACGGCGTTTGTCGATCATGCAGTAATTGTTTCGGGTTTTTTGACGAGAATTACAAACCGGTTGAGCCAAATCCACCTGTGCCTCTCGCAGTTCGAGCACCTAATTCCTCCTCTGTTTCTACGATGTGAACCAAGAACGGCGAGAGATTTGGCGAGCATATCTGAAAATATCGGTCATATTTCTTAATCGGAGATAACGTCTCCTTCCATATATTCCATATATCTGTACTTCCAAACAGGCCGATGGTGTCTACTGCAGCGATAATATCACCGCGATACCCTGAATCTATAATTCCTACCGAATTTGCAAGCCTCATTCGTGTTTTACTAATACTTGATCTCGGATATAGATAAAATCCGCATGGTTTTTGGGGGACTGATGCAGGTTGTGTGGGCATTACAACAACCGGATCTGCATAAGACATTACAGTTTCAATATTCGATGATAACATATTTTCTTGTAGATACATCGGGTTGGATCTTGAATTCTCTCGCATACAACATCTAATACCTAAATTTAGGGCGCGCGCACCATCTACTCCAACGTCCAAAGGTGACGGTGGATCGTTAGACTTCAAGCTATTTCGGAGAATATTACCCTCGCCATATCCGTATTCAGAGCCGTCTACTGGCATATATAGGTCAAACCCAGAATCTAAAGTGGTTGTACCCTTCATAATATTATCGTTATGTAAACGCACCTTTTCGGTATATCTAGAAACCCAGTCCGGGTCGTCTCTGTTTTTTGACAAATATATCGATAGCTCGTATTTAGTAACACCGTTCATGCTCATTATGTACTTATTACGAAGATGAATGTGTGGATTTGGTGATGCGGGTTGTTGGGTTGTACTAATAATAATAATAATTGTTTATGTTTGTTTATTATTATTATTGTAATTATTATTGTAATTATTATAATTAGGTATTATATATTATTACAAAGTAATTATCTAAAATGTCGATCGTAGTTATGCGGAGAAAGGTGCGAGAGAATCACCCTCGTGTTGCACCTATATCCGGTCATTTGGGAAATTCTGGTAAAACTGGAGCTCAAATTGGCGGTGATGGCAGTCGGGCCGGATTTTCGATTAATGGCGGTATTCGTAATTTACGTGGAATCGGCGCTGTTCGAATGGTTGGTTCCGGTGGTTGGAGTGGTGGTGGACGTGGTGTTGGGCGTTTTGCGCATGGAAATAGTTCCTGGTATTTTTCGGTGAATAATCCTTCCATCATAAAAAAATCTTCCAAGGGAAATTCAGCCATGATCGATATGAAATATAGGTGGATTAAGGGTGGGCAATATCCGCGATCGTGGCACAAGGATATTGCATCTGCAACTTTAGATGTTAAATCGCAGTCGGATTATATTAAAAAGCGTGTTCAAATTGTTATGAAGTGCGCAACAACCAAGACCATCGCACCGGTTAATCCGTGTGCAAATGGCGTGGTTTGCTCGCATTATGTCGGTAACGGAGGTATTAAAAAGCGTGTTAGGTGGCAGCCTGTTACAAAGAGTGCACCTAAAAGTGCTATGTCGCAGAGCGACTATATCGAGAAGGGGCGGGTTCAGGCGCGCGAGTGTTTGTCTTTGAAAGAGCCCAATAAATTCACACATTTTCCATTATATATTCGCCATATTGGGTGTGATGTCAATTATCTCACGTGGCAACAGGCTGTCGCTGCAAAGGCATTACCAGATAATTATGTTGGAGGGGGTCGTAGGTCGTAGTAGTTACACACAAATATATCGGCGTTCCGATGGATTTTCTTTAAGAACTCGGATTAAAAACCAATATATTTTTGTATTTTTTATCGATCGTAAATACTTTAAAATCGACATGTTCGACAGTGTGCCCTCATGACCCCCACCCTTTCCATTATCTCTCGTTTTCGAAATTAGACAATCTTCGATTTCTGGTTCTATTTCTTTATCATCTTGTTGTGTTTTATCGAATGATACCGGCTTCTTCGTTAATATACAGTATATACATAATAGTCCAAAACTATAATATCCTGATTTAAAATGTATGTCATAAGGTATCTTCTTTACTTTCATGAATGTTTCATATTCCGGCGACATAAATGTTTTGTTTTTTTGGTATGATGCAAATTCGGTATTTAAAGGTGTACTAATTACAATTTGTTGGTGAGAGTTATCGGTTAGAAGTGATGCTGATGGTTTGGTTATTGTATCTATTGATGCGTCGGGATCTACTATATTTCCGTCTTTAAATGTGCATATTTTTTCATCATTTGTAATTGCAAAATAGATCGAGTATTTATTATCATATAAAATGTTGTTGTTGCTGGTGTCGTCGTCGTCGTCGTCGCTTGTGTCGTCGCTCCTCTCGTCGCTATCGCTATCTACTCCGGTAAATTGTGATGTTTTCATTTTTTTAATAAAAAAAACTGTAATATCATCTAAATTAAATATTGGGATTCCCATGTCATTATTTTCTAATATTTGTAGCTGTCTTCCGATGCAATCTATCATTTTTTCTGCATGATAATATTCCATATGGATATTTGACTTTTTTAGATATTCTGACATTTTCATAGATGCTTTCGCATGAATAACCAACACATTAGAATTATCTTTTTTACTTTGTATATGAATTTTGGGTATTGGACAACTATCGATTAGAGCACTTGTCGTTAGATAAAAATAATGTAGGTTGCTTGATTTTTCATGTTTCTTATGTTTTTTGTTATTTTCTTGTTTACGATGCATTATTATATTGATATGTTATTATTATTTATTATTTAATTGTCGTTGTCGTTGTCGTTGTCGTTCCGATAGATTAGAATTTGGCTGCAACACATCTCCAGAAAACCGGTGTCGGTAGCGTTTCAAATACGATTTTAATCGTGCGTCCTTGAAGCAATCTCTTTCGATATTCGCTAACGTTTGGATCGTCCGTGTTCCATTTTTTGAAATACACATAAATATTCGAATACTCAACTTCTGTTATTTTTGTACTTTCGTTAACAATTTGTTCCCATTCATTTAGAATGTGTTTTTTGGGCTTAACTACTACCTTGCTAACAACCCCAAGACCTGTGCGGTTAAATGTTTGCTCGATTTCTTTTGTAGACATCGATGCAACCGAACGAGGAATACATAACGCAGGATAGTCGTATTCAGACGATGATGATCTCCACGTTGTTGTATTTGTAGCTGATGACTTTCTCTCGCCCCAACCACCGGGTGATATTATTTCTGGAGTTCTTGGATTGTTGTTATATTCGTTGCTCATCTTATCTATTGTGGTAGATGAAGTTTCTGGTGGGTATTGACACACTTTAGTGCATTTCATACGTTTTGTTTTTTCTTGTTCAATTTTTTATATTTTGTGATTGATAACATAACCCGAAACATGATAAATACATATTAAACATATTATAATTAATTATTATCATAGATTAATATAATTCATGATGGCAACACAAAGCGTTGATTCAAGAATACACAACGATTTCGCCATTTCGAAGGATATTTCTACTTCAAATACACGTAAACGTTACAATAATTCTGAAAACAAAACAAAACGCAAATACAATAATAAGAATAAAAATGATTTGGTAAAGAATACAGGTGATAGTTCTGGCGGTGGTGGTGGTAATTATTCAAAAAAATCAAAACAGCCTGAAAACAGTAACAACAGTCCACGAAGTAATGTGAATAACAATCCATTCTTGGTACCCGCCGACGCCACATCGAGAGATCATCTGCATACTCCCAAGAATACTTCGAGTTCAAAAAAACAACGTGTAGATAAAAAAGCAAACAACGTTTTTTTGACGAGTTCAACTAATGTAGGTGAATATGGCCGAGATGGCAGAGATGGCAGAGATGGCAGAGATGGCAGAGATGGCAGAGATGGCAGAGATGGCAGAGATGGCAGAGATGGCAGAGATGG
>Ga0114966_10003433_pt1 | contig 13914 bp, 12 predicted proteins | sample M_130207_XF_Meta_FD_87029 | JGI IMG/M metagenome (GOLD analysis project Ga0114966, IMG submission 87029) | Freshwater microbial communities from Lake Montjoie, Canada to study carbon cycling - M_130207_XF_MetaG | ecosystem: Environmental > Aquatic > Freshwater > Lake | place: Lake Montjoie... | reverse complement strand
ACTTATCGCTGACGCTTAGCCCACCTTGTATGCCGGCTAGGAAGTACTTAGATAAGAATGTGAAAAGAAGCAGCAAGGGAATACTTGCCAAGGTATAGCCGGCCATTAAGCCGCCATAATCTGTTTCATTTTGGCCTTGGAAGAAGGTAATTCCAACCGAGACAGTTCGAAGGCTGTCATCCGTAACAGTCAGTAATGGCCAGAAATATTCATTCCAAACATTGATCATTGTTAGCAAGGATATAGTTCCTACTACGGGGAAAGATAGCGGAACTACAACATAACGAAAAATTTGTGGTCCGGTTGCGCCGAACACAACGGCACAATCAAATAGTTCTTGAGGGACTGCATCGATGTAATTTTTGAAAAGAATCACCGACAAAACTGCGTTACCAGCAATCATCGGCACTATCAAAACCCAAATTGTATTTAGCATTTTTAAATCTTTAGAGAGTACAAAGAGCGGAATCAATGCTGCAATCCAAGGGACCATGAGCAACAAGCCAACACAAGTGAATAAAAACTGTCGTCCCACAAAAATAAATCTCGAAAGGATAAATCCACTTAGTAGACCCAGAAAGAGAGTTGCAGCTATGGTCGCGGCAACAACAACGAAGGTAGTGGCAAAGTAATTCTTAGTTTGTTCCCATGCAGCAGCATAGTTTTCAAAATGAATTGGAACTGGTAGACCCCAATAACTATCAACAAATTGTTGGTTATTCTTAAAGGAGGTCAGAACCATAAATATGTAAGGGAAAAGCCCAAGAAACGCTAGAAAGCCCAAGCTGAATATCAAAATGGTCTGCTCTGTTTTTCTGCGACGATTGACTCGCACCTGAGGAGTGGATTTAGAGAGAACGGACATTTTGTTTTTCACCTTTGCTAATTAAAAGAATCACTGAACTTATTGAAAAAGTCAGGATAAATAATGTGCTGGACAAGGTGGCGGCATATCCCCAGTCTCCACCATTGAAGGCAACGCCAAGTATCCGAAGAATGGGAAACATAGTTGCATTGTCAGGACCACCAGCTGTTAGAACTTGCGCTGTGATTCCAAATTGTAGAACGCTGATTGTGGCCAAGAAAAAAAGTAAACGGAATTGCCGCCCTAGAAGAGGCATATCGATAACTAAAAATCTTTTCATTCGAGAGCAACCATCGAGTGCTGCAGCTTCAAAGACTTCTGTGCCAATATTTTGCAGCCCAGTCAAGAAAACAAAAAATGGAAGTGAAGCTATCCAAGGGAAGCTTATAAATAACAATGCATATAAAGCTGTCTTCGGATCACCCAACCAGTTTTCCGCTAATGAATCTAACCCAACAGCTTGCAAAGCTGTATTCAATAAACCGCGATTAGGGTGATATATGAACCCCCACATATAAATAGTTACAATTATTGGGAAAGCTAATGGGAACAAAAGAAGTGTTCTCAAAATATATTGGGTTCTTTGATTCCGAATTGAAATCAACATTTCAACTGCCAGCAAAGGCAGAGCCCACATAATTGTTGTTGCAGCTATAAAAACTATGAAGATATGTTGGAAAGACTCCCACCACATATCATCACTAAGCATGGTTCTGAAATTTTCCAGACCAATAAATTTTGAGGTTTCAAAAAAACGCCAATCATAAAATGCACGAGTTAAACCATTTGCAGCTGGATAATATGCAAATAATCCCAAAATAATAAATAGCGGAGCTAAACCCAAATAAAGCAATGGCTTAAATTTTTTATTCCGGGACTTATTCTTTTTTATCTCATCTACTTTTATGGCATTCGCCATTTTTCCCCTTAGAAACCGATCAATAAAAATTCGTGAACCGTTTCATCGAGATTAGCATCTAAAAGAAGATAATTAAAGGAGAAGCAAGGAACAATCTTTCATATTTGTGAACAATTTTATTAGATTCTTCGTAATTGTTGAATTGTTCAGAACTCTGAACTTCTGATTTATTTATTGAAATATAATTTCTTGTTTTCATTGGAAAAATGAAGTTTTAGATTTAAAGTCATTGTAACGATTCATACATCTGTGTTGAATCAGGGTCAATCTGTAAGGAGAATCATGCAATTTATGCCAAGCAAAAAAACGCTTGCGGCTGTTACTGCATTTGCCGTCGCAACTGCGTTGACAATCTCTGCCGGTACCCAATCTGCCTCTGCAGCTGGGTTCTACAAAGGCAAGAAGGTCACCATTGAATTACGTGGACCAAATCAGTGGAATAACAATGCTAAGAGCTTCGGACCAGAATGGGATCAATTAGTAAAAGATTTCCAAGCTGCTGAACCTAATATCAAGTTAAAGACTGTGGTCCAGCCTTTGAATACTTTCTATGCAACCAACTCAACGCAATTAGCGGCTGGTACTGCTGGCGATTTAGTTTTCCGTCAAGCAAAATACACACCAGAGATGGTTACATCAATAGATAAGTACCTCAAAAAACCAAATCCATTTATCTCAGGAAATAAAAAATGGATTGATGCTTTTGATTCCAACTTCTTTGGCTATGAAAAGAACATTGGTCCAAATGCAAATGGAAATATGGAGTGGATTCCTTTCAACTTGATCGGAATTGGTGTCTTCGCCAATAAAGATTTGGCGGCCAAAACAGGCGTTACATTGCCAATCAAAGACTTCACCTCATTATTTGCAGCTTGTAAGAAATTTAAGGCTGCAGGTGTAGACCCATGGGGCTGGGATAACTCATTCCTTCCAATCTCTTGGACCTGGCGTGTAATTTCTTCAATGTTTATGCAAGATGCATATACAAGCGTTGATCAATTCAAGGCAGATGGAACCGCAGGCACCAATTTGCCAGTTGGAATTACTGATAAGTCTCGCACTAAGGCAATTCTGGAAGGCAAATTAAAAGCAACAGATGCACAAGTTCAAGCATCATTAAAGATGTTGAAGAAATTTGTTGATGAGTGCGCTACTAAGAACTGGTCAGGAATTACAAATAACAATGGAGCGGTTACTGCTTATGATGATTTCTTTGCTGGACGTGCTGCAATGACATGGGGAGTTTCCTTCGGTCTTGCTTCACTCAACTCAGCGAAGTTCAAGTCAACAATCTTCGCATTCCCAACCATTGATAAAGCAGCAGACCCATTATCAACCGGCCACGATGCTCGTTGGGGTGTTGGTGTCGGTGGAACTGAGTACATGATTCCTGCATCAACCAAGGGCGATAAATTAGCTGCAGCAGTTTTATTTATGCAGTTCCTTTCATCACCTAAGGGCCTCAAATGGGCGGGAACATCTGGCGGAATTTCACCTATCAAGGGTAAGTCGTCAGGAGTTTCACTTGGAGATGGTGGTTCAGACTGGGGTAAACCGCAGATTTTCTATGCGCCTGCGGAAGCTCCAGGCAAGACCGTTCGTTCAATCTTTGATGGTTTGCTACTTGGAACCAAGACTGTTGCTGAAACAACTGAAACATTGCAACAGAACTGGGATGAGGGAGCCAAGCAAGCAGTTAAAGATAATAAGTGGGAAAGTGAAAGCTGGGCTAAGTAAATTAGTCAGCTAGTAACTGCTTAACTAGAGATTGAGTGCTTAGGTCAATTGGCCTAGGCACTCAATCTTCAAGAAAATAGGGAATCGAGAAGTAAGTGAAAATTACAGATATAAAATCTTTTGTAATCGAGTTGGCGCCAACCGGAGAAAATGACTACCAGTATACAACATTAGGAATAACTCAGATTTTTACTGATGAAGGAATCACTGGATATGGTTTTAGAAGAACCCCAGACGATATTTTAAATTCGCAAGTGCGGCCTGGATTGATTGGTAAAGATCCACGCAATATTATTGAAATATTGAAAAGTGGAGCGCTAAAAGGATGCGCTACTGTAGAAAATGCTTTGTGGGATATTTCAGGAAAAGCAGCAAATGTTCCTGTTCGCCATTTACTAGGCTCGACAAGAGAGCGTTTCCCTTATTATTTGACCTGCGTTTGGCCAGGCAATCCAGATCAATCACATTTATCTTTAGATGAACAAGCAGCACAAATTGCACACTATTACGCATTAGGGCACACGAAAATTAAATTCCGTGGTTGGCGACCAGATCCGATGGATGATGTTCGAGTTGTAGAAAAGGTTCGGGCGCTTGTAGGCGGGCGTGACAAAATTGAATTAATGATTGATCGGACCGCGCACTTACCTGGATGGATTTGGACATATGAACAAGCTAAGAGTGTTGCACTAGGACTGCAGGAATTAGATGCAACTTGGCTTGAAGAACCATTCGCCCGTGATGATTTAGATTCGTATAGACGCCTCGCCGATGAAGTATCAATACCAATTACAGGTGGAGAATTTGGAACTGAGATGTCAATTTTCCGTGACTACATAACTAAAGGCGCTGTAGACATCATTCAGCCAGATACCTTCATAAGTGGTGGTATTTGGCCTACTCGCCAAGTTGGCTCACTCGCAGAAGCTTTTGGAATCCCATGTATCTTGCATGGAACTAACGGTCCAGATTTAGCAGCTTCCCTTCAAGTGGCACCAACTATTCCGAGTTGTCGAATGATGGAGTTTGCACTTATCTGGCCGCCGTTAACTCCAGAGGAAATGTATGCACCTTTGCAAAAAATCTTAAAGAGTGATGGATTGTATTCATTTGACCATGGAACTGTTTTGTTGCCAACTGCTCCAGGACTCGGTGTAGAAATTGACGAAGCTGCTCTCGCAAAATGCGCAATAGTTGGATAAAAGTTCGCTATTAATCCCCAATCAGGTAATGGAAAGAAGTAGGATTTACATCGTGAATGTGAGCAAAACAAAATGAGTTCGCATTCTAATTTCGACAATCACAAGCCATTAAAAATGCAAGCGGCTTGGGGTGGGGCCCTTGCGGCATATCCTGTTTTTGCTATTCCGTACCTACTTCGTCTTGATGCTTCAATTACATTAATTAGTGTTTATGTAGGATTAACTGCTTTAGGTCCCCTTGTATTAGGACCAGCAATTGTTGTCTACTTACAAGGTTCAGCTCAAAAACGAGTATGGATGTTAGTTTCAGGTTTTGCAGCGCGGATTGGTTTATTTGTACCGATGCTCGCACCATTGTTTGGAGAAAATGATGCGATATTCGCTACGAGTGCCTTCATAGTTTTTGCAATTCCAGCCATCGTTTATGGCGCTCTATGGATACCAATTCCTGGAGTTGCAATTAAACAAGAGGACCACCCTGAGATAATTAGTTCAAGAATTAGAATTGCAAATTCGGGATTTATGGTTGCGAATATCTTATTTGGTACCGGAATGATTTTTTTAACTTTTCCCAACAACTATTATTTTATTTTTATTGTTTCAACTTTTTTTGGAATTTCTGAAATCTATAATGTTTCTAAAATCCGCATACCTAAAGCAGACCCAGCGGATCAAGGAAAGCTGCGAAGTAAATTGAAGACTCAAAAAATTGGCGAAGAACGAGATTTTCTCTTGTTTATAGGTGTTATCTGCTTCGCTATTGCGGCAATGTCTGTAGCGGGACCTCTCCAAACGGTTTACTTTCTGAAAGAACTGAATTTTTCAGATAGATGGATGGGTGCCTGGGCGATACTTTTGGCATTTGGAGCTGTTGTTGGTATTTCAATTTGGCAAAGAATGCAAAAAAGATTCGGTAGCTATCTAATTCTTTGTATTACGATCCCATTGGCGCCTTTGTACTTTGTATTTATGACAATTTTCCCAGACAAGTACATGATTCTTTTGGCGGTTTTTTACACTGGAATTATGAATGCAGGTTCTGATTTGGGAATTCAGCTTGGGTTATATCGATTAGGTTCTGACAAAAGTCGTGAAGTGCTTATTAATCTGTACGTGGGAATTTCATCCGGCATCGGTTTTATTGCGGCTTTTTTCATTCCCATATTTACCGCACATTTTGCATTAACTTCAATTTTTCTTGGTTCGTATGTAATCAGGTTTGTTCTAGGTTTGTTGTTTCAAGTTCCAAATGTCAAAAAACGTTTAAGCGATGCACCATCTAGGAAGGAGTAGATAAATTGACTGATAACAATTCGTTAGCGGGTCGAGTAGCAATCGTGACCGGCGGTGGTCGTGGGATTGGCAGCGGGATTTCCGAGGTACTCACTGGCGCGGGTGCGCATGTGGCGATTATTTATCCTGTAGCAAGCGAAGAGTTTCATGCCAAAAAAATGATTGAGAAAATTGAAAAAGCCGGAGGGAGCGCGAGTAGTTACTTGTGCGATATCGGATACCGTGATCAAATTGAAAGTACTGTTGCAAAAATCCATAAAGATTTAGGACGAATCGATGCGCTTGTTAATAACGCTGGAATTTGTGAGTTCGCCTCATTTTTTGAAATAACTCCAGAGAATTGGCAAAGGCATCTTGATGTAAATCTTTCTGGACCTTTTTTCTTATCGCAGGCTGTTGCCAGATTTATGAAAGAAAAAGGAAAAGGCGCAATCGTAAACATCAGCACAGTTTCGGCGTTTCGTGGGGGCAATCAACAGGTTCACTACATTTCCAGTAAAGGTGGCGTGAATTCTCTGACAACTTCTATGGCACATGAAGTTAAGGGATTCGGAATTCGAGTAAATGCAATTTTGTGCGGTGGAGTTGCTACAGATATAAACATAAATCAAAGAGCCGAACAAGAAGCTCGTGATGGAAAGCCATATGTCGACCCACCAGGAGTTCGCGGAAGAGGCATCCCAACTGATTTGGGAAATGCAGCCCTATTTTTACTATCTGATGCAAGCGAATGGGTCACAGGCTCATTAGTTGCGGTAGATGGTGGAGCTTTAATTAGTTAATCCAGAATGCCAAACGAAAGGGAGAAAAGATGAAGATCGCAGAAGTAAAAGTGTTTTTAACTGGACCTAGTAAATCTAATCCAGATAAAGATGCCAAAAATAAAGGCGCTTGGCTTTCTGAAACTGAGATTGCAAACCCGATGTCTGTCCATGCCGAATACCGACCAACTCGTTCCCTTTGGATTGGAATGGGTGGACGCACGATCGTTCAAGTAATCGCCGAGGATGGAACTTATGGACTTGGTGAGAGTGCAGGCGGTCGAGCATCAGCAGAAATAATTGCTGGCCATTTAAAGAAGTTCTTAATTGGGAAAAATCCTTTTGAAGTAGAACGACTTTGGGACATTATGTTTCGTGCTTCCATGCCTTATGGTCGCAAAGGTGCGCCAATCATGGCGATTTCCGCAGTTGATTACGCGTTGTGGGATTTGATTTCGAAAAAGCGTCAAGAACCGCTTTACCAATCACTTGGTGGTTTAGCTAAAGACACGGTTCAAGCGTACTTAACTGGAAATGACATCGAGCGGACCAAGGGTCTTGGATTTATGGGACATAAGTTAGCGATGCCATGCGGTCCAGCATCAGGTCGCGAAGGTATGAACCGAAATGTTGCACTTGTAAAACAAACTCGCGAAAGCATTGGTTGGGATGTTGAGTTAATGCTTGATTGTTACATGGCATGGGATGTTGAGTACACCGTGCGAATGGCACAATTGATTGAGCCTTACCGAGTTAAGTGGATTGAAGAAGTACTTCCACCAGATGATTACAAAGGTTACGGAATTTTAAATAAGAAAATCTCTTCAACTGCAATTGCAACTGGTGAGCACGAGTACACCCGTTATGGATTCCAGCAATTACTTGATGCTCGCGGTGCAGAAATTTTGCAACCAGATATTCAATGGTGTGGTGGGTTAACTGAAACTAAAAAGATTTGTGCGATGGCTTCTGCACAGGCAATCCCAGTAATTCCACACGGTGGCGGATTGCGCCATTGGGACCTTCATTTGATTTTTGCTGAAGTTGGTATCCCCTATGCGGAGTACTTCATCTTTGGTGAAAACAATAAGCCAAACCCTGATCCGATTTTCACTGGAACCCATGCACCGATTGATGGTTGGTTCACACCTCCCCCAGGAATTGGTGCAGGTGTTGACTTTACGGATAACGCTCATGATTACCTTTATGAGGTAACTGGAGATCTTCCTAGATAGTTTATTAGCTAGCGCTTTGGTGGTGAGACTTAACTGGACTTACCACCAAAGACTTAGCAATCTTTGAACTTGCTTCCTCTAGAACATTCAAGACTCTATCGCGATTGATCTCATCTTTCAGTTCGCTTGGCATAGAGATGCTTATAGCACCTAGAGTTTGACCAGCAATATTTTTAAATGGCATCGCAAAACAAACAACGCCTGGCGTGTACTCTTCATTGTCAAAAGCAAAAGAATTTTCTCGCGCAGAATGTAAATTTGAAATTAATCCATTAATCGAAGTTAAAGAGTTTGGTGTGTAAGGTTTAAATTCAACATCAGAGAACTTTTCAAGCACCTGATCATCAGATTTAGTAGACAAAATTGCTTTACCTAAAGCTGTCGCATGAGCAGGTAAACGAGCCCCAATTCTTGATTGAATATTTAAATCTTTTCGAAATTGCATTTTGCTTAGGTAAACAACTTCTTTTCCATCAAGTAAGGCAAGTTGTACTACCTCATTTAATTCTTCCCCAGCCCACTTCATCAATGGACGAGCAACATGAATTACCTCAGAGCTTCGGAGAGCGGCTTGTCCTATCTCAAAAACTTTTACACCTAATCGAAAACGTTTTCCTTCTTGCAGTAAATAACTAGTTTCGACCATGGAATGGAGAAGTTCATGGACACTGCTTTTTGGAAGGTCAAGGATTCGGCCCACTTCGGAAATAGAAAGACCTAACGGGTATTCACGCAATAAATCCAGGATCTGCATTACTCGGGTTGCGGATTTAACCTCTGCCATGGTTGAGCCTCCTGCGCACAAGTACACAGGCTGGGAATGTGAGAAGCAACACTTTGGAGATAATTTTTCGGTAACGATTAAAAATTATGTTCAGATAAGTGGACATTCTCAGGATTGAAACTGAGCATGCGGACTATCCGGTAGATTTCCTCTCGGAGGGCTCGCATAGCGGCCGAGTGCACCGGTCTTGAAAACCGGCAAACGAAAGTTTCGTGGGTTCAAATCCCACGCCCTCCGCCATTTTTACGCTCAACTGTGGGAAAACTCATACATATATATAGGCCAATTTGGCCTTCTGGTATGGCGCTCATGTGAAGCCTTAGCGGAAAATGATTCCATCAACTTTGTTAGTTGGCAGTTAGGTGGAAGTTAATGGCAGGGGTAAGAGCTGAAGGTCGGGCGAGTATTAAAGAACGCACCCTTCGAGTTGATCGTTGGTGGTTGCAACCGGCAATAACTGCTTTTGTTCTCGTTTCTTTTATTATTTATGCAACATTTCGCGCATTTGAAAATGGATATTACTTTGTTGAATCCTCAAATTTAATTTCACCATTTTATTCTCCATGTTTATCTGCCTCTTGTGAACCAGGCGCACAATTATTTGGCGTTGTGGCACCCCAAAGTATTTTAGGATTTGGATTATCACCTGCATTATTAATTTTGATTTTTCCATTAGGTTTTAGATTAACTTGTTATTACTATCGGAAATCTTATTACCGTTCATTTTGGATGTCGCCACCTGCATGCGCAGTTGCAGAACCACATAAAAAATATACTGGAGAAACTCGCGCGCCACTAATTTTGCAAAATGGTCACCGTTGGTTCTTCCTTGCCGGGTTAATCTTCAATGTAATTCTTACTTACGATGCATTGATTTCCTTTCGACATGAAGATGGATCATTTGGCATGAGTGTCGGAACTGTAGTTTTATTAACAAATGCAACTTTATTGTGGCTTTATTCGCTTTCCTGCCACACCTGTCGACATATAATGGGTGGAAGACTCCGCCACTTTTCTAAACATCCATTGCGATATAAAGGCTGGACAATCGTTTCTAAGTTAAACCACCACCATCCAGTTTTTGCATGGATCTCCCTATTCGGAGTGGCACTTACAGATGTATATATACGTTTTGTTGCAACTGGCGCTATTTCTAACTACTACTTCTTTTAGAGAGTTGAGATGACTAATACTGAGATCGAACGCTACTCTTATGATGTAGTTGTAATTGGTGCAGGTGGTGCAGGCCTGCGTGCTGCAGTTGAAGCACGCGAAGCTGGTTTCCGTGTGGCGATTATTTGCAAATCACTTTTTGGCAAAGCCCACACCGTTATGGCAGAGGGTGGAATTGCCGCTGCTATGGGAAATGTTAATAGCAGCGATAATTGGCAGGTACATTTCCGCGACACAATGCGTGGTGGAAAATTCCTAAACAACTGGCGCATGGCGCAATTACACGCTCAAGAAGCACCTGAACGTGTATGGGAACTTGAAATGTGGGGTGCGCTTTTTGACCGCACAAAAGAAGGAAAGATTTCGCAACGAAACTTCGGTGGACACGAATACCCACGTCTTGCACACGTCGGAGATCGCACCGGTCTTGAGCTAATTCGCACAATGCAACAACACATAGTCGCATTACAACAAAAAGATGCGAAAGAGTATGGCGATGCGGAAATTAACTTAAAAGTTTTCGCTGAAGTCACAATTACTGATGTCCTAATCGACAATGGTGTCGCAACTGGTGTTTATGGCTATCGCCGTGAAACCGGTAGTGAAATTCTCTTTGAAGCACCTGCAGTTATTTTGGCAACTGGTGGAATTGGAAAATCATTTAAAGTTACAAGTAACTCTTGGGAAGGTACCGGAGACGGTCACGCCCTTGCACTCCGTGCTGGTGGAAAATTAGTTGACATGGAGTTTGTCCAATTCCATCCAACCGGAATGGTCTGGCCACCTTCTGTTCGTGGAATTTTAGTAACTGAATCAGTTCGCGGTGATGGTGGAATTTTGACCAACTCCGAAGGCAAACGATTTATGTTTGATTACATCCCCGAGATATTTAAAGATAAGTACGCAGACACTATTGAAGAAGCAGATCGTTGGTACAAAGACCAAGAAAACAATCGCCGGCCACCCGAGCTATTGCCACGTGATGAAGTAGCAAGAGCAATTAACTCTGAAGTTAAAGCAGGTCGCGGTTCACCACAAGGTGGCGTTTACCTAGATGTTTCTTCTCGCCTTCCAGCAGAAGAAATTCAACGTAGATTGCCAAGTATGTGGCACCAATTTAAAGAGTTAGCCGATGTGGACATCACCAAAGTTCCTATGGAGGTTGGTCCAACCTGTCACTACGTAATGGGTGGCGTACAAGTAGAGCCTGATACTGCTGCAGCCGTTGGCGTGCCGGGTTTATTTGCAGCTGGTGAGGTTGCTGGCGGAATGCATGGATCAAATCGTCTTGGTGGAAATTCGCTTTCAGATTTATTAGTTTTTGGACGTCGCGCTGGAATTGGTGCGGTTGCGTATCTAAATGATGGAAGCACCAAACCAAAACTTTCCGATGCAACTATTGCTAAAGCACATGCACGACTAAATGCTCCATTCGAGCGTACCGGTGGTGAAAACCCGTACACAATTCATCAGGAGTTACAGCAAACCACAAATGATCTAGTTGGAATCATCCGAATCAAAAGCGAGTTAGAAGCGGCCCTTGTTAAATTACAAGAGTTCCGTACTCGAATTAAAAATGTAACTGTTACCGGTGGTCGTGAATTTAATCCTGGCTTCCACTTGGCATTTGATTTAGAAAATATGTTGATCGTTTCTGAATGTATTGCTCGATCTGGCCTTGCTCGCGAGGAATCACGTGGTGGCCATACCCGAGAAGATTTCCCAAAGATGGATCCAAAATGGCGACAGATCAATTTAGTTTGCGCCGCTGATGGAGAAGGAACCTCATCTACAGCAAAACCGGCAACAATGATGAGTACAGAGTTGGCCGGCTTATTTGATCCAAACGAACTTGCTAAGTACTTCACCGATGAAGAGTTAGCGTCAGTGAAAGGTGGTTCCAACTGATGGGCCGTCAAGTGAAATTACGGATCTGGCGTGGCAATAAAGAAAATGGCGATTTTCAAAATGTAAATGTTGAAGCCAATGAGGGTGAAGTTGTTCTTGATGTGATTCACCGCATCCAAGCAACCCAGTTGCCAGATTTAGCTGTTCGCTGGAATTGTAAAGCTGGAAAATGTGGCTCTTGTTCAATGGAGATCAACGGTAAGCCACGGCTTGCTTGCATGACCAGAATGAATACTTTTGAAGAGGATGAAACTATTACTGTTACTCCACTTCGCGCTTTCCCGGTAATAAAAGACTTAGTCACGGATGTTTCTTTCAATTATAAAAAGGCGCTTGAAATTCCGGCGTATTCGCCACCTGCAAATCTTGCACCTGGCGAAGCACGCATGCAACAAATCGATGTAGAGCGCAGTCAAGAGTTCCGTAAATGTATTGAATGTTTCCTCTGCCAAGACACGTGTCACGTTATTCGCGACCACGAAGAAAACAAAAAATCATTTGCTGGGCCACGCTTTTTCATTCGGATCGCCGAATTAGATATGCATCCACTGGATACTTTGCGCAATCGCAAGCGAACCGCGCAAGAAGAGCATGGTCTTGGAATGTGTAACATCACTAAATGTTGCACAGAAGTATGCCCAGAACATATCCGGATCACAGATAACGCGATCATTCCAATGAAAGAGCGCGTAGTGGATCAGAAGTACGATCCAATTCGCTGGCTTGGATCAAAAATTAGCAAGCGAGAAGGTATCTCCTAAGATTGAATATCAAAGCGCGCCACCTCGCCTATGTATCAATGGGTGGCGTCGTGGGTTCTCTCTGTCGTTGGGCTATTACTGAGTTAATTAACTCTGGATTAATCGCTACTTTTATCGTAAACATTTCTGGCGTCGCATTGGCTGGGATTTTCCTTTACCGAGTGCATCTCTCAACAGAACAAAGATTATTTTTAGTGACCGGTTTTTGTGGTGGATTTACAACTTTCAGCGCGCTAGATGTTGGTGCATTAGATGTATCGGTAGCTGCTGCTGGATTTTATGTAACCGCAACAGTTCTAATATCACTAGTGTTATTGCGAATTATTCATAGACCGGTATCGCATTGAGACTCTTAATGGTCGTACTTGGTGCTGGCTTTGGAGCCCCACTGCGTTATGCGGTGGACCATGCTTTTAGAAGGCGGTTTGAATTCCCTCTTGGAATTTTGATTGTGAATGCAGCCGGCTCTTTTCTGCTTGGGTTAGTGAGTAATTCCACTCCAGAGGTAAGTGCATTACTTGGTTCGGGGTTTTCTGGAGCATTAACCACTTGGTCAACTTTTGCGATTGATTTAGATGCGCAAAGACACAAACCAAAGCGATTTTTGCTTAATTTATTTGCGAATGTAAGTATTGGTTTTGCGGCCGCGGCCTTCGGCCAATTCCTCGCTAATTAATTACTTTTGTAACTCTGCAATCCAATTTTCGACCTCAGAAACCGTACGCGGAAGTTTTGCACTTAAGTTTTCTGATCCAGTTGCGGTAACTAAAAGATCATCTTCGATTCTTACACCAATTCCGCGGTATTCAGCCGGGAACAATTGATCATCTGGCTGAATATAAAGACCTGGTTCAACAGTTAAAACCTGGCCAACTTCCAAAACCCCATCAAGATATTGGTCACTGCGAGCTTTGGCACAATCATGAACATCTAGGCCCAACATATGTCCACTAGCGTGCACGCTCCATCTACGGTGCAAACCATTTTCCGGTTTCAATGATTCTGCCGCTGAAATAGTAAGCACCCCTAAATCATGCAATCCTTCAGCAAGAACCTTCATGCAAGCATTATTGATATCGCGATACTGTGCACCAGGTTTTACTGCAGCAATTCCAGCGCTCTGCGCGGCTAAAACCAGTTCATAAATTCTACGTTGTGCCGAATTAAACTTTCCATTTACCGGGATAGTGCGCGTGATATCAGCTGTGTAATGTGACTCAACTTCAACGCCAGCATCAACCAAAATCAAATCCCCAGATTTAACAATTCCATCATT
>Ga0114966_10003432_pt1 | contig 13914 bp, 9 predicted proteins | sample M_130207_XF_Meta_FD_87029 | JGI IMG/M metagenome (GOLD analysis project Ga0114966, IMG submission 87029) | Freshwater microbial communities from Lake Montjoie, Canada to study carbon cycling - M_130207_XF_MetaG | ecosystem: Environmental > Aquatic > Freshwater > Lake | place: Lake Montjoie... | reverse complement strand
TCAAAATTTCTGCCTTCAGTTAATACGTTTAAAATTTCATCATAATGTGGACACTCTTGAAAATTCATATTGTTGATTTTTAGGTTTTTGTTGTCGTTTATGTTTGCTACTAAGGGTTTGCAGCTAAAAGATTTGGTGATTTCGAAGCACAAAACTGAATGCGCGCAATGAACCTGATACGATGCACAAAGCTTCATTTAACCACTGAACCGCAAAAAAATAAAATGTGCTTGCAAATACGTTTGCGTTTCTTGCTGTTAGTTTCATTTTAACACAAAGAATTTTATTATTAGTAGAATTAGTGTTGCTATCAAAGTTGTCAAGATAATTACTGAAATGGTTTTGTTCTTTTTTTGATTCTTCGTTATGGTCGCAAACTTTTCATTCACTTTACTTTCAAAGTTGTTGAACTGGTTTGTTATTGTGTTTTCAAATGCTCTTTGAATTTGTGTTCCTTCATTTCGGATTTCAATTTGAATGTCCGACTTGTGTTTTTCTAATCTTGTGAAAATAGAACTGTCAAGTTCTTTTTGAAATTCTTTGTTCTGTTTCTGAAAGTCATCAAACTTACTTACAATGGCTATCAAAAGTTTTTTGTGATGTTCGTTGTTTGATGCACTGAACTTATTGTGTTCTTCAATTAAGTTTTTCCTTTGCTGCTCAATCAAAACAGATAACTCTTTTTGAAAGGTATCGTTTTGCAGTTTTACTTTTTCATTGAATAAGTTCACTGATTTAAAGAAAGTGTTATTCTCCTTTATCAATTCACTCAACATTTTTGAGTTCTTGACTTCTTCCGAAAGTAGCTTTTCAATATTTGCTACTGACTTTTGAATATCGCTTTTTACAGTCGCAATTTCCTTTTGCATCTCAATAACACTCTTAAATGTTTTCGCCTCTTTGACAATGCTGTCAATGGTTTCATTAAGCTCTTTGACGTTTATATTATCCATAAATTTCTTCGTTAAGTTGTTTGAGTTTTGCCAATGGCTTTTGCAAAAGTAAATTTAAGCTCCTACTATCGCCTAAGTTTTCGTAAATTAAATCTGCAAAATCTTCTGATAAGCAATTCAAGATTGAATTACTTAATACGTTTCGTTGTTCTTTGTCAAGTTTTCTTGCTTCAAAGAGATTTTTCAAAATTTCAAACTGTATTTTTTTTTCGTAAAGATTGATTTGCTCCAATGCACTTTCTAATCGTGGTTTTCCGTCTTGGTCGTCATACTCTCCTAAAACTAAACGCAAGAAACCGCTTATTAAATTTAGTCCTGTATTATCTCGGTAACTTTCTAAGAACCTCTGCAATTTGAATTTTAGAATTGTGAATTCTTCTTTATCTATCCTTCCTAAATGCTGAACTGTATTATCTGCCTTCCTCATTTTTTTGTAGAACACTTCAAACCATTTTTGGAAATCGTCTGGGTTGTCTGCAATATGTTGTAAGATAATCGTAACATCATTTATTTCAAAGTAAGCAACTAGGTTTTTCTTGAAGGTCTTGGAACTTTCATCGGGTTTACTCTCATCATAATCTCTACATAGTTCTGCAATTCCTTTTAGTGCTTGTCGTCTTTCGTAGGCAACATTTTCATAAATCCATTTTAGTAAAAAGCGAATACACTTTTTTGAAACTTGCTTTTCAGTAAATGCACTTAGCTCTTTTCCAATATCAACCCTCTCGTTGTATTTTTTTATGTATGATTCTAAATTATGAATTAGAATTTCATCGGTTACAGTTTTAAAGTCAATGCAAAACTTGTTTACCTGAAAATCTACTGTATAGTCGCTTACAACACCCAAAAGAGATAAACGATAAATCGCATTCTCAATATGCTGCTTATTAAAATCCTTATAACCTACTTCAATGCTTTTTTCAGGTTGGTAAAAATCTTTTAAAAGTGATTCTATTGATTCGTATTCATTTTGCAGTCCTCTAAAATTCATTTTGTAGAAGTAAAGCATTCTACAAATGTCATTTCCATTAAACCCTTTTTCAGTAAGTAGCTTAGAAATTTCCTCTACTGATGTGTCCTTGTTTTCTAAAATGTGATTTGGAAAGTCGGGGTCTTCATCTGAAAATAAAATGTAGCAATCTGATTTTGCTTTTGTCTTCTTTTCTTCATGTCTGCCTGCTCTGCCAGCTTCTTGATATGTTGATTCAATAGATGCTGATAGTCCGTAATGAATTGTAAGATTGATATTTGGTTTATCAATGCCCATTCCAAACGCCTTTGTTGATGTTAAGATTGGAAACACATCATCTTTGAAACTTGTTTGAACAAACTTCTTGTAATCTTCATAGCCTTTAAATTCTTTAGGTGGTGTCCAATTCACCTTATCACCTTTTTCATTTTTCACTTTCGGAACTTCACCCGAATAGAAATTTACTTTGTCTGCGTAATTGCTGTTTAGCTTATTGCTTAAATCAAAGCAACCGTAATCCCAAGTTACATTAGGAGTGAAGATGATTGCGGATTTTGATTTCTCTTTTTGTGCAGAAAGAAATTTTGTTTTAGTGTCAAAGTCCTCAATGATTTTTTTTGTGCTCTCAAATTTTTTCTTTGATGGACACTTAATTACTTTGAACGTTAATTCAGGTCGGTTAAAATCAATCTGTGATTTTATGTTTTCATCTTTGATAGCAAACTCCGCTTTAATGTCTTTGTGAACTCTACTTGATGCTGTTGCTGTAAGTCCTAAAAATTTTGTGTTGGGGCAAAATTCTTTTACTGTCTTCGCTAAGTTCAAATAGGAAGTTCTGAAATCGTGTCCCCACTCAGATAAGCAATGCACTTCATCAATGACTGCATAGTTTATTTTGAAGTGAGCATTAACCTTGCTCAATTCCTTTCTGAAAGTTTTTATTTGAAGTCTTTCGGGTGAAAGCCAAATTATAAGATACCTTCCTTTTGAGTAATTGGATTGAATGATTTCTTTTTCCGTTGCTGAAAGTTCACCCGAAATAAAAGCGGTGTTTGAAATCAGTTGTGCATCTAAATTTTGTTTTTGGTCAAACATCAAAGACTTTAAAGGAGAAATAACAAAGCAAACGCCAGGTTGTAACAGTGTTGCAAGTTGATAGCATAAAGATTTACCTGCACCAGTTGGAAGTAAACCAATTGTGTCAATACGGTTTAATGCGTTTGATATAATGGGAATTTGTCCTTGTCTAAATTCTTTTTTGTGAAAGATGTTTGTAAGAAAAAACTGCAAGTTTTTTTCTGCTTCTTTTTCTTTCAGATTATATTCAATGGGGTCGGTTGTGCTTACAGTAAAGTAATTTTTTTCATCAAAGTAATCTGTTCTTACAAAAATTATGTTTTCGTTTTTGCAGGTGTCGTCATAGCGTTTGAATATGTCAAAGTCAATATTGATTCCTGCTGTGCTTGCAAAATTTACTTGAGGTTTAGAGAAAGAAATATTTCTTAAGGTTTGCAGATGTTCAATCCAAACAAATAAATCGTCAAAAGCAATTTGAAAATTTGCTTGATTTTCTTTTACAATTCTCAATTTCCATTCGCTGTCGGATATTGATAAGTAGCCAAACTTTAAAAGTTGTAGGATTAATGTTTGGAAGCGACAAATCTCTGTAAGTTGAATTTCTGTTTTAGTTTTTGAATAGTCTGTGTATTGATATTCTTTGAGTTGCTCTGAAAAGTCCAAGCGATTTTTTACTTCCTCAATTTGTTTTTTGAAGATTGGAGTTTGGTTTTTAAAATCAGTAGTTTTGATTCTTATTGTTTCAATTCCATTCTTCTTGAAGTGGATATTTCTTTTTTGGTCGGTTGCTCCTTCAAGTTGATGTTGTGACCCGTCAATCTCAATTACAAGTTTTGCTTGCGGCAAATAAAAATCTACTTGTCTTGCTGTAAACTCATCTGAAACATTAGGAAGTATTTCTGTGATAAATGCCTCTGGCAAAATCTGCGATTTGATAAAAGGATATTCAGAAAAGTATTTGTCTGCACTTTCAAAAAACTCTAATGCAGGATTGTATCCGTCTGGTGAACCTTTGATGGAAACACTCCAGTCGGGTTGCACTTTTGATAGAAGAGGAAGAAAATTTTGGTTCGTATTAAAGTTGGCTAAGTTCAACTGTTCAAGAATAAAGTCCGATGGTAGTGTTGGCGTTCCCCTTTGAAGCACGTTTTGCAAAACACAAATAGTTTGCAAATGCTGTTTGTCGACCTCTCGTTGTCGTTTGAGATTTAGAATAGCAAAGTTATTATTTGTCTTGGCATAACCAGCACTAAATTTCATAAGACGAAAAGGTTTGTGGTTACCTGTGCTTTTGGGCAAAAGCAAATGTGGTGCAACTGTGTTTTGGCTTTTGGGTGGAGTTGCACCTCTTTTGATTTTGCTGGAGCTTTGGTTTTTTTCATTTTTTGTCTATCGGTTTATTGTTGCACTGTCGTCCTTTAAAATGACCGCTTGCCTTGTTGGTTTTTTTGATAGGCCGTATGGCACATTTACTATATATACAAACAAAAAAATGGTTAAAATAAATTTAATAATATTTACAATATTCATTAGTTTGTTGTTTCTATGATATCGGAAAAATCATTATTAAATGGTTTGATTATATCAAATTGTGGTAAAGTATTAGTGTCGAAAAAGTCATCTTGAAGCTTACTTAAATAAGACTCACTAATAATGTCTTGTTCTAAATATTCTTCGAAGTCAGGATGTATATCCAAAATCACATTATTTTTTATTTTTAAATTACTTCGAATAACTTTGAAAAATTTAACCTCACTATACTCAATTTTTTTATCTGCTTTAATAGTCTTTATTGCAACTTCAATCAACTTCAATTCGTTTTTTTCAGACAAAGTACTTGATGTTAATTCTCTGAAAAAACTTTTTAAAAACTGATGACCATCACGATTAATTTCTAAGACTAAATTATCCAATTCTAGCTTAATATCAATATCACCAAATATTTTCTTGTTTTGGTGCATTGTCTTTATTAAAACAATTTCTCTTTTGTCTATGTCGCCATCGCAAGCCATACAAGAAAAAGCTGTCTTTAATAAAAGTTTGTCAAAAATTAATTGTTCCATTTTTACTTGTTTTTAAAACCAATTCTTGGCTGTTCGTTAGTATTTGATTGTTTTCCTTCCATTTTTGCATTAATAGATTCATATTTCTTTAAATCATCGACTGTAATGCTTGGCTTACTTTTTTTTATTGTTGATTCCAGAATTGCAAATGTTAATCTTTCAGCTTTTTCTTTAATTCTATTTCTTGATGCTTCATCAGTGATTAGTTTAATGTCACTAGATGAATAGCTCTCAGTCAGGCTTGCAAGGAGTTCATAATTTATCCCGAAATCTATAGTTTTTTTTGATTTAAGGTAAAGTTCAAATAACGCCTTCCTTGCCTTAAAATCTGGTGGTGGTAAGTATATGTGTTTGTCGAGTCTTCCTGCCCGTAAAATAGCAGGATCTATAGCGTTTGGTCTATTTGTAGCTCCAATTATAAAAATACCTTCATCACCACTGTTATTCATTTGTGCTAGAAATTCATTGACGGCAGAAGTATTCATATGGTTCACACGGGAATCGTCACGATTAGGAACTAAAGCATCTAATTCATCAATAAAAATAATACTTGGAGCATTTTTTCTTGCTTCATCAAATAGATTTTTGATGTTTTCTTGTGAAGCGTTCACCCATTTACTTTGAATGTCAGAAGGTTTGATTTGATAAAAATTAAATCCGATTTCTTCTGCCATTTTCTCAGCAAAAAAAGTTTTTCCGCAACCCGGTGGACCATATAATAACATTCCATTAGGAATGCCTATGTTATCTTTTTTGTATTCTTCGGGATTTAATATAGCGTCAATTATATCAAGTTGAATGGTGTCTTTTAACTCTTGCATTCCTGCAATTGATTTAAATCCTTCGCCTTTCTTAACTGATTTTAAATTTTGGCTTTGATTTGCAGATTTTTCAACAACAGTGTTTTCTACTTTGAATTCACCATTAACTGCTTGAATAAATTCTTTTATGTTTTTAAATCTATTTTCTGCATTGGGTTGCAATGCTTTTTCAATAATCTTAAAAGTATTTACATCAATTTTAGAGTCTGAACTTACAACTTTTAAAGGCTTTTCACGCTCTTTTAAAACAACATCTTCTAATTCAATGGCATCTGATTTGAATTTAGATAATTCCACAAACCAAGGTGGCAAACCAACCAATAAATGGTAATATAATGCACCAACAGAAAATATATCACTTTGAATAGAGAAGACTTTATTAAACGTCTCATTTGAAGTGTAAAATGGGTTGAGACCTTCTTTTTGAAAGTCTTTATTTGATTGGCTTAAAAATCTCGCATATCCAAAATCAATAATTTTAGGAATGGATATTTGTCCTGATAAATCTAACATTACATTCAAATTAGAAATATCATTATGAATTATAGGATTTTTTTGATTGTGTAAGTAATTCAACCCATTTAATACACCTAAAACAATGTCTTTAGCTTCATCTTGTTTAAATGTTTGCTCTCTTTTCATTTTATCGGCAAGAGTTTCGCCACTTATAAAATCCAAAATTGCATAAGCATATTTTTGGTTATCAAAAATAATATTGCCACTATCATTAAGTTTGACAATATTAGGATGTTTGAGTGTTTTGAGTATTTCAATTTCAAGTACATCATCATTTATATCAAATTGTTTTCTAGTTAATTTTGAATAGGAAAACAACTTTAAAAGTTTGGTTTTCTTCTCCTTGTCTATTACACGATAGGATTCAGCATAACTTCCTTTTTTTAAGAAGAATGTTAGGGTGTACTTGTCGTCAATTACATGACCTTTAGATAATATTTGTGACATTTATTAACCTTCAACTAAACATTTATTATTACAACCTTTCTTACCACAAGATGGACATAATTGATTTTCATCACCATCAATTATAATTTCAATCAATGAAATGACTATCGGGTGTAACTCATCAGCATTAGGGTTATCACCGATTTTTTGAAGTCCTTGGTTAATTAAAGTCTTTGCTCTATTTTTATCCTTCCATCGAATAGTATCAAAGTTTTGATTATGGCTTCTTATAAAATTAATTAATTGGTAAATTAGTGTTAATTGAACAAATAAATTATTAATTTCATCCATTAAAGCATTTCCCAATTTAATATCTTTAGCTTTTATTACTTCTTCTAAATTGCGCTTAATTTGGTTTACCATTTGAGTAGTTTTTTCGTTTCCTAAATCTATATTAGCTTTCTCTAAACGATAAAATTCTTCTTTTAATTCTTCTTCTAATTTTGGCCATTCGTTAACAGTTTCATACTTATCAATAACTTTTGCCACTTTTTGAAGTTCTGAGCGAGCTTCTAATCTGCCTGCTTCTGTTTTTTTATTTTCAAAAATAGCTTTTACATTATTCAAATCATTTTTAACTTCTTCCTTTTTAGCAAAATCTAAATCATCTAAAATATTTTCTGTTTCTCTAATTTGCTGATTTAACCATTCATCAGTTAGCTTTGACTCTTTTGTTTCTACTTCGAAAGGCATTTCAAAATCAATATCAATAAAATTAATTTTACATGACATTAAATTAGACCTATCAATTTCGATTTTCAAATTAGCTATACTATTTTCAGTTAATAAAACGGGTAAATCATTTCCTGTAATTCTTATTGTAAAAACGTGATTATTTAAAACCGCTTTAGTAAATGGTTCTCCTTGATAAATTGGAAGGTCAAAGAAATCATCCATACCTGGGCGAATCTGTTTTTTTATTTTTAAGTCGTTAAAAATACCTGTAGCTGGTAATTGTTTGTTTTTTTCTAAACCAACAAGGGGTTTTAAAATTTTCTTTTTAGTCAATTTATCAATCATTTCAATACAAATAGTATGTGGCAATGGAGCACCACCTGCAACTGTTCCTTCTTTTATTGAAAAACTTTTTGGTTCGCACTCTAGTTTATCTCCTTTTTCATTATAGAGTTGAATGGTGAAAATGTTATTTTCGTTTTCAACTATTGCTAATTCTATAACTTCTCCAATATTATTAAGTTCAACTTTCTCACTTTTGAATGCATTATCACCACGAGAAATTTCAGCAAAAACAATTTTGTTTGCTTCTTTAGTTTTAATGGTTACAAATGTTTCTGCACCTACTACCATTGATTCATAATCTATACGCAGTTGAACTTTTGTAATGTCATCTTCTCCTTCAACTGGGTTGTTGATAGAAGAAGCATAGATAGCTGCACCTTGCGCTACTACAGTCATTGGGTCAATACTTGTGTTGGGCTTTCTTATTTGTTTTTCCAACATTTCTCTTACAATAGGGGACAAAGTAGGACCACCAACAAGAATCAATTCATCTAATGAACTTCCAGATAAATTTTTCCTTTTTAAAAGGACTTTACAATAATCGATTGCTTTCTGAATGAATGGTGCAATAATTCCTTTCAATTCTTCTCTTGTAATTGTTAAATCAATTTCAAATTCTTCTCCCTCATCATCTCCGCCATACTCATCATATAGATTTGTCAGAATTGGATATTCTTCTTTATAAGAAAGTTGGTTTTTTGCATCTTCCGCAAGTGGTTTCCACATTTCTTTAAATGCGTTCAATTTTTCAGCATCTTCAAGTATAGTTTCTATGGAATATTTTTTTTGCAAATATGGAATGAAAATATTTTCAACAATTGCTTCGTCAAGATTTTTACCACCTAAAAAGTTGTCCCCCTCGGTGTCAATTACTTTAATAATCCCATCTTCAACTTTAACTAATGCAGAATCAAAAGTTCCACCACCAAAATCAAATACTAGCCAATATCCGTTTTTATTAGAAGATTGAACGCCATAAGCAATTGCAGCTGCATAGGGCTCTTGAACTAATTCTACATATTCCAATCCTGCTAATTCAGCTGCTTTTTTTGTAGCATTTATTTGATTCATTTCAAATGCTGCTGGAATTGTTATAATTGCGGATTTCACATTCTCATTATCTACATACGATTTTAAGGTTTTTAATACTTCTGCAGATAAGTCTTCAGACGAAAGTTCTTTGTTTTTATCTGTACAGTATTTAACAGAATTCCCCATGGTTCTTTTAAATTCTATAAATATATTTGATTTAAAAGTAGGGTCTTTAAAAGCTCTTCTTTTATCGGCTGGGAGTTGGGAATACGCCTTATTTCCAACAAAGAACGAATTGCCTCTATCCCAAACACATGAGGGCATTGTCTCACCTTGTAGGTCATTTTTAAATATTTTAACTTTTCCGTTTTCATAAACTGCTATTGCTGAGTTTGTAGTACCCAAGTCAATGCCGAAATCAATTTTTAATCTTGTCATTTTTATATGTTTTTATTCGTTAAATGCTACTGTTACTTTTGCGGCTTGAATCATTTTACCTCCAAAATTAACCTGTGGTTTAATAATTCTTTTAATGATTTGTTTTCCTATTTCAACAGATTCATCAAGTTCAAGTTTTGCATCCATATTCATTCCTGAATTATAATTCATTCCAATAAGCTGTGGTATTTCATAACCATATGCTTTGAGGTTATCTAGAATGGATTCAGAGTATTTTTTTAATTGTTTATATCCTTTAATTTCTTTGTCCATTACCTCAAGGTTCATTAGAATTCTTGTAACTTCATCAGCTACTTTCAAAACTAAGGAATGATCTTTTTCACCATTTTCAAGTTTACCGGGTTCTGTTTCCTTAATTTTAAGCTGAGAATTAATGATGTCTAACAATTGAGCATCTAATTTCAAACTTTCTTCTTCCAAAGATTTTTTGGTATTTCTAATTTGAGTTTCAACGTCTGTTTGATTTGAAGCAATCCGTTTGCCTAATAACCAGTAAACTATTCCGCCAAGTAAAAGAGTTACTAATGTTCCGATAATCCAATACAAGCGGTTTTTTTCAACATCTTTATCAAGTTTAGAGATACCCTCTTTTGCATTAGTTTCTGTCGTCTGAATTTTTGTTCCAAGTTGACTTGCTGTATTAGAAATTGCAATGCTATCTTTTTGAATTTGGCTTTGTAAACGGGTAATGATATTATTAACTGTTGAAAGTTTTGAATTAATCCTTACTATTTCAGATTTCAGACTATTGTTCTCTGATTGAAGCGAAGTAACCTTTTCAGTCAAAGGTTTTATTTCATTTTCTATATCTACAAGGGTTTTATTTTGGGAAATTACTCCCAACCAAGAAAATAGAATAATTGCGAATGTTATTTGTTTTTTCATTTAGTATTCTGCTTTTTGAATTTTAGATTTAATTTGACTAATTATTAATTGTTTTTCATTTACTTGAGAATTCTTTGCTGAATCAGCCCTTTGAATTATATTATTTATTTTTTGCTGTTGATAATTTATTTGCGCATCTCTATCTGACTGGCTTCTTAAAAATTGCCATTCCTTTATTTTATTCATTTCATTTTGAGCACTTGATAATTCCGATTTTAAATATTGAGTGTTTTTGATTTCTTTCAAATCTTCATCAGCTTTTTTTAATTCAATCGCCAGTTTTTCAGAAGGTGCTAAATCAACAATAAAATCCTTGCTATGAATCATATACTCATCGACATATACTTCTATTCGGTGTTTACCGATCTCGTATATGCATTTATCTGCATTTCCCCAAACAAATTCTATAAACTTTGTACCTATATTTAAACTCTGTTTTTTTGAATGAGTATATCCAATTGGAGAAGTTTTCGAGTTACATCTTAAAGTTCCATTAGGGTTGATATACTTTATGTAAAAAGTAACTGATTTTTCTTCTGTCACTTGTATTTTGAGATTTAAAAAAATATATCGTATGAATTTGGTATATAATGGTTTGTTGTCAGTGTTTGTTATTTCCGAAGAAATAATTTTGAACTGTAAGTTTGGTGGTATATTTTTGTATTTGTTTATTATTGTTGTTATTATGGAACTTTTTAACGAATTGTCTTTTAGCCAATTCATTAACTCTAAAAACTCCCTTTTTTGCTCGTCTTTATTACATTCTTTGATTTTCTTTAAATTATTGTCAGACAATAGATCAACTATCATTTCATTTACCTTCTGCCATTCTATTGAATTTTTGATATTATCTTCTACAGCTCTATGATTAATAGTTTTACGACCTATTCTTATTTCATAATCCGATTGCTCTAATTTTTTAATTTGTTGTCTAATATTCCTTTCATTTTCTAGATATAAATCTTTAATTGATTGCAAAAATATTATCGCCTCTGAAAGTTCTTGGTCTTTCATTTCTTCAAGGGTTGCAATATGGTCTTTTGCCCTGTCTTTTGTTAATTTACCAACCGCAATTGAATATGCTATTCTATTTAATGTTAATGCTTTTTCAAGGTATTCCTCTTTACTTTTATTTTCTTTGCTTTCATTAAAATAATCTATACCACATTGCATTATTTCTTTCGCTAAGCTGTCAGCAATCATTTTGTATTTTAAATCATTAACATCAAGTATTGAATTTAAAAGAGTTAAATCAGAATAAGTGTTTTCGTATAGCTTCAAACCAAATTGAAAAGAATTTATTTTATTTTCATTTCTTTTCTTTTTTGTTCTTTCAATTTGACTTTCAATATTATTTAACGGTTCTTCGGTAAACTTTTGTGATAAATATTCTTGAGTAGTTCCATTGCAATTATTAAATAATTTTAATAACTCGGCATTTGAATACTTGCCTTTCATTTGTTTTAATATATCATCTATAAAACTTTCAATTTGCTTTTGATTGTTTATGATATAGGCTTCACCAGCAACAGCATTAACGAAGTTTGTAAAATTTTCTGATTCTATAAGTTTAATTTTTATTTCAATTCCTTCTTTAATTTCCTCTTGAGACTCTCCTAATAACTTTAATGTCCCTATATTATTAAAACAAGAATAGTTTTTTGAAGTCACCTCTTTTTCGGTTGTTATTTTACCCCAAATTTCAATTGCTTTTTCTTTATCTCCATTTATTAAATAATTAATGGCAGTTTCATCAAAGGAATTAGTATTTAAAAACCAAAATAATGAACTTTCAAGAATTTCCTTTGAATGTTGAATAATTGAAAAAGCTTTTTCAATTTTATTTTGATCTCTTTCAATAGCATTAAGAATAGGGAAATCAAATTCAGAAGTTATCTGTTTTCCAACTTTAGCATAAGCAGTTATTTTATTTTTTCTACTTTGAATTTCTTTAGCCGTTGCATTTGAAAGTATACCAACTATTCTGTATGGATTTTCTTGAATTAGTTGCATTTACAGCTTAATTTATCTTGTTTAATTGTTTCTTCGGTGCTTTGGTAAAAATGGCTCTTTTGTTTTTGCCGGAGGATCAGCTTTGAATGTCGGGGAAAAAGCAAATGTGCCAATGAGGGCTGTATTAATTTTAAAATATTTTGTGACAGATGAAAAAAAAGTAAAACACAATGGTTCGGCAATGAATTTCGGCTCAGTTGCTGTCCAGTTGCAATATGGTCTGTATGTCGTTGCTCACCTTTCAAAATTAGCGTTTCATTTTATGTTTAAGTCGTTCGTTTGGTCGTTATTTTATTATTCTGTTAGCCAATTAAATGCATTTTCAAAATAATTGTTAGCGTAGGTAAGTCTGTTCTGATTATCGCAGCCAAATTTATGTGTCTGTCTTTGGGGAGAACCCGGGGAAGGTATTGCTAAGGCAAAAACTTTACTACTACCAATAATAAATATTTTGGCAATTTCATTTGTTATTTGATTATTACTTCCTCCAACTCTTTGAATAAATTGAGCCTGAAATAAGGAACTTAGATTGTTGTCTTTTCTACCTAAATGATTATTTCTACAGCAAATTATTTGTTTTTCTAAGTCGTTTAAAACTCCTTTTGAAGTGCATAATATTTTTGTCACTCCACCATTAATTAGATTTTGGATAATTTCTCTATTCCAAGTTTTATTTTTCAATGCTGAATCTTCGGAGCTGAATGGAAATGAAATTTTTTCTCTTGTATTTTTGTCAATTTTAAAAATATACCTTTCACAAGATTGTATAGTGTCACTTACAGCAATTTTATTTTCTCTTAAACTGCTAAGTATTAATTCTGTATTCCATGGTTGAACTATAGTATTGTCTATGTATTGACTGTATTTTGTCCAAAGTTTGTTTCTATTACTACCATAAAAAAATCTCACAGTACCCTCATTCAGTCTGTTTTGATGTTTTAATTCATTGTCTTGGTCGGTACATTCGTATACGGGAAAACTTCCTAAAATCAATTTAGTCGCACCGTTTATTTGTCCTTGTTGAAGGTATGGGTGTGTTTCTGTTTCTCCTTTTGGCATATTATCTGTTTTATTTTTAGGCTGACCGTTAACTTATATCAAATATCTAAATATACATTATTTAATTCTATTTTAAAATATACTTTTATCCATCAGCCCTAATTATTTTTTCTATCCCACGAAATAAACATTTTATGCATTGTTTTTTGATCTAAAAGAAATGGCAGCATGGTCATTTAGCTATTATTCTGTTTTTATGATTGTTAATTATCAATTTATTATTTATTCTTTTTACAAATTCAATATCGGGTTTTCGATTATTTAAAATACTACGTGCCAAAACACAGATAACAAGTCCCTCAATTTCCCTCACACTATAATTATTTTGGTCGGAAATATAATTTATGATTTCTAAACTAAATTTTATCTTTTCTGATTTTAGTAAATTTTTAATAATTATTTCTTTTTCTATTTTAGTTGGTCTAGTGAGATGAATTTCATTTTTTATTATCGGGATTTTTTTTCCATGATTATAGGTGAAAATTATTTTGGTTTTTATATCTTTTAAAACATCAAAAAACTGATTAAAAAATATTTTGTTGGATGTCTCATAAAAACTGTCGATAAGTATCAAAGATTTACTATTTAAGAAATCAGTA
>Ga0114966_10003429_pt1 | contig 13914 bp, 9 predicted proteins | sample M_130207_XF_Meta_FD_87029 | JGI IMG/M metagenome (GOLD analysis project Ga0114966, IMG submission 87029) | Freshwater microbial communities from Lake Montjoie, Canada to study carbon cycling - M_130207_XF_MetaG | ecosystem: Environmental > Aquatic > Freshwater > Lake | place: Lake Montjoie... | reverse complement strand
GACGACCAGCGCACCCCTCAGGCGACGCCGCCCCCACCCGAACGTGCCGCCCGACACCGCCCATGCCGACCCCTCGGCCGGCGACTTCCCAGCCGACGCCCCGGAGTCTGCCTGAATTTATTTAAAAACGCTGGCTCCTTGACTCCGAGCCATCCGGAGGTCTGCATCGCCGCTTCGCTCCTCCCCCGCGATGATTGCCCCCCCCAACGGCAAGCCGCGGCTCGATTCGCACCCGAAATCCCCCTTTCCGCCGCAGCCGTTCCCCACCCCAAGTCCCCAGCCTCAGCCGAACCCGCCGCCATCTCAAAATCGACTGATTTACGGCTAACTTATCCCCATCCCGCCATGCCCCTCCCCTTGAACCCCTCCCCCCGCAAATCCAGTTTCCTAGCAGCCCCCGCCCCAAAATCGGATTTTGGCCGTGACAGAAAGAAACTGAGCCAACCTTTCACCCCAACGCTTAACGAATGGTGTTTCTTAGGAGCCTGTCGGGCTTAGAAAATAAAGGCCTCTGGATTCGATTATTTGCGAGTTTGAGTTAATAAAAAGTCGAATATTGACCCACGAACGCCTTCAGGCGGCTTAGTCGGACAGACTCCTAGGATCAGATGGATTGATTCGTCGCTGCGCTCCTCGCCATGACAGGCAGGAAAGCTAGGCCCACTGGATGGACCGCATTACGCCGCGCTCGACCATCAAACCGACCGAGAACCCCACGACAACGATGATAAAACCACCCCACCTCATTGCCCTGATTCGCGCCGGGGCCGCCTTGGCGCTCATTCTGATCCCCGTCAACCACGTCGCCGCCGCTGATGCCAGCACGGCCCCGCAACCGACCGCGACGATTTCCGGGAGGGTGAAGAACGCCGCGACAAACCAGTACCTGAACAAGGCCCAGGTGACGGTGAAGGGCATGGATGTCGTCGCCCTGACCGATGAGCTCGGGAGCTACCGCTTGGTCAACCTGCCGCCCGGCCCCGTGACACTCCAGGTGTTCTATACCGATCTCGACGTGCAAGACGTTCGCCTGGAAATCCCGGCCGGCGCGGCCATCGAACAGGACTTCGATTTGACCAGCATCGCGCGTTACGGAAGCAACGCCACCGTCCGGCTGGACCCCTTCAAGGTCGCGGCGGATCGGGAAACGAACGCGCAGGCGATCGCCATCAACGAGCAACGGTTCGCCGACAATATCAAGAATGTGGTCTCCACCGACTCCCTTGGCACGATCCTCGGCAACAACGCGGGCGAATTCCTGAAGTACCTGCCCGGCGTCACCGGCGAATACGCGCAACTCGACATCAATTCCATTTCGCTGCGCGGTATCGGCGGTGGTATGACGGCCTTCACCTCCAATGGCGAGCCGATGGCCAGCGCGTTCATCGCCGGCCAGGGCCGCTCGTTCAACCCGCAGACGATGACATTTCAGGACATCTCGCGCGTGGAGGTATCCAAGGTGCCGACCCCCGCGAACGCGGCGGATTCGCTCGCCGGTTCCATCAACCTCGTGAGCAAGGGCGCGTTCGAGCGGGCGCGCTCCGAGCTGAATTACGGCATCAATCTTATTGGCAACGGCGAAAATCTCACTCTGCGCAGAACCCCTTATTCGGTTGGCGACAAGAATACCTACAAAACCCACCTCGGCGGCGATTTCGACTACACGTGGCTCGTCAACAAGCGGCTCGGCTTCGTCTTCACCGGCCTACACAGCGACAAATACAACGATCAGCACCTGTCGACGATGACGTGGAATACCGGCGGCACGGCGACCGGTGCGTCGATCACCCGCCCTTACCTGCAGCAATACGCGCTGACCGACGGCCCGCAGAACAAGGCGCGGACCACCGTCAGCATCAAGGCTGACTTTCGGGTCACGCCCCACTCGATCCTCTCGTTCAAGGGTTCCGGCAACCGGTTCTTTTCCACGACGGGCAGCCTGGGCTGGACGATCAACCCCGGCACGACCGGCACGTCGACCACCGCGTCCGGCACGCCGCTCACCTTTGGCGACACGTTCACGAATGGCGCGACCGGCCGCGGCACCGTGTCGATGAACGGCGGTGCCACCTGGCGCGAGGTCGACACCACCACGCTGAGTCTCAACTATCGCCTCGACGACGGCGTGTGGCGAATCGAGACCGGCGTCAGCCAGTCGCTCTCGAACAGCGCCATGCGCAACCGCGAGAATAGCCAGTTCGGCGGCTACGCCGTCGCGCTGACGAATCCGGTGCGGATCGTCTTCTCGGACATCACTCCCACGCGGCCCGGCGGCATCCGCGTGTTCGACGACAGCAATCGTGAAGTCGATATCTATGATATCCGCAACTACCGCGGGAACACGGCGAGCGAATCGAACTACGATATCATGGACAAATACCAGTCCGGCAACCTGAGCGTCCGCCGCACGCTGGGTTTTCTGCCGGTCCCCGCCGCGCTGCAGCTGGGCGGGGCCCGGCGGATCCAGATCAACGACACGCAGGCGGACAGCCCGGCCTGGACGTTCAACGGTCCCGATGGCAACCCAGCCACGATCGATTCGCCGCCGCCCAACACCCTGATGCAGGTCTACGTAAATCAGGATTCCAACTACGGTTTTAAGAACATCCCGTGGGTCTCGCCCAGCCGTGCGTGGGCCGCGCACCAGGCGAATCCGGCGCTCTTCTCGCAGACCGACGCGCAGAAGGTGGCGGCGGAACAGGGCCGGATCAACAACTCCGAGCGGATTCGCGAGACCGTTTCCGCGCTGTACGCGCAGGCGGAGGCGCGGCTGTTTCGCAGCCGGCTGAAAGTGCTGACCGGGGTTCGCTATGAGCACACCGCCGGGGACGGCGTGGGCGCGCTTAACGATCCCAACGCCGTTTTCATGCGCAATCCCAACGGCACGATCGCCAAGACCGCCGCGGGCGTCTCGATTCGGAAACCAGAAGCGGGCGCGCTCAACTCGATGGAACAATTGCGGCTCACGCTCAAAGAACGCACGGCGCATTCCAAGCGCACGTACGACGGCTATTATCCCAGCCTGCACCTGACAGTCGATGTGCGCGAGAACTTCCTCGTCCGCACCGCGTACGCCCGCACCTATGGCCGGCCGAATTTCTCGGACATCATTCCGCGCACCGTCATCAACGAGCGCGACCTCACCCAGGATCAATTGGAGGACCCCAACGTGATCAAGGGCACCATCACGGTCCGCAACGCCGGACTGCAGCCGTGGACCGCCAACAACTACGATGTGTCGCTCGAATATTATACGAAGAGCGGCGGACTGATCAGCGGCGGGGTGTTCATGAAGGAGATCAGCAACTTCTTTGGTGACGCCGTGCGCGTCGCCACGATCGCGGACCTGCAGCAGGTCGGCATCGACGACCCGCGGTATGTCGGCTGGAATCTCTCGACCAAGTTCAACGCGGGCGATGCCAGGATTGTGGGCGCGGACTGCAACATTCGGTACTCGCTCCGCGAACTGGGCCGATGGGGCGCCTACTTCACGGTGTTCGCCAATGGCACGTACCTCAAGCTGCAGGGAAATCAGCAGGCGCAGTTTTCCAGTTTCATCCCCAAAAGCGCCAATTGGGGGCTTTCGTTCAACCGCGCGCGCCTGGGCATCGTCGCGATGTGGAATTATCGCGGCCTGAACCGGCGGGGGGCGCAGCCGGCCTTCGGCCCGGATGGCTTCGAATACTTCAACCCGGTCACGAAGATGGACCTCAGCGGCTCCTACCGGATCAGCCGGCGGCTTTCGTTCGTCGCGAGCATCAACAACGTCTTCAACCAATCGACCGAGCTGATGCGATACAGCTCGCAAACGCCGTTTTATGCCCGCCAAAACCGCACGGAGGAATTTGGCGCCGGGATCTCCGTCGGTATCAAGGGCTCGTATTGATGCAAGGCGGCACCCTCGGTTCAAGAAGGAGCTGCGAGCGCCAGCGAGTGGTTCGACTATTTCCACTCGCTGGCGCTCGCAGCTACGAAAAATTGCCTTTCGAAAGTTATTTGTCAGACACGCCCATTTTTAAAAAACCTTTATGAATCGCATCTCTCTGTTCGGCCTGGCACTGGCGATGGCGGCAACGGCGCCGGCCGCCACGCCGGCGGAAAAGGACAGCTCGTCTCGGCTATGGGTTCGGCTGAAGGACCAGCAGGGTAATCCGATCACCGCGCGCATTTACCTGCGCGGCGAGCAAGGCGAATACCACATTCCGGAGGGCAGCATCGGCCGCGGGCGGAGGGAACGTTTCTTTCACGCCCGCGGACAATTCCAGACCGTGCTGCCGCCCGGAAAATACACCGTCGAGGCCGTCAAGGGCTTCGAGTACGAGCCCGTGACGAAGGACCTCAACCTGAGTTTCATCGAACTAAACGATCGCACGACCACGGAAACGATCACGCTCAAGCGCGTCGTGGATATGCCCGCCCTCGGCTGGTACTCGGGGGATGTGCATATGCACCCGAACCACCGGGAGGGAGGACTCTATATGACGATGGCAGACTGTGAGCTGCTGGCAGCGGGCGAGGACATCCGCGTGGCGAATCTCCTGATTTCCAACCGGCAGTACACGACGCGGGTGTTCGACACCGAATTCTTCCGCGATGGCGAGGTCGATCCCGCCTCGAGCAGCGAAACGATGATGGTCGTCCAAGAAGAGTTTCGCAACACGTCCGACATGTACGGGCATATGCCGCTGCTGGGCATCAAGCGGCTGGTGGAGCCGTTTTTCTCCGGTGAGCGGCCTTATTGGGAGGATTACCCACCAAACTATTCGACCGCGAAACGCGTGCAGGAAATGGGCGGCGTCGTCAGCTACGCACATCCGGCCACCCGGTTGGGAGTATTGCTCGGGCCGCACCAGGCGCGCGAGTTTCCGATCGACCTGGCGTTGGGCGTTATCAACGCGCTCGACGTGCTCAGCAATTCCGATGAAGTGGCAACAACGTACCTTTATTACCGCGTGCTGAATTCGGGCCTGAGGTGCACCGCGTCAGCCGGAACGGACACGCAGATGGACGTGCCGGACAATGGGTCAATTTCCGGCGGCGGGAGAGTTTACGTGAAAGTCGAGCCGCCTTTGACCTATCCCAAGTGGATCGAAGGCTACCGGGCGGGGCGCACGTTTGTCTCGAACGGACCGATGCTCTTCCTGAATGTCGACGGGAAGGGACCGGGTGACGAGATTCGGCTGACAGGGCCAAAGCGTGTCACCGTTACCGCCGAGGCCCATTCGATTCCGCCGATGCAGGCGTTGGAGCTGATCGTGAATGGGGAGGTCGTGGCGAAGGCCGAGCCATCCGCGGACGGAACCGCCGCCAAGCTTTCGCACCTGCTAGAGGTGGACGCGAGCGCGTGGGTGGCGGCCCGCGTACGCGGGGCAGCGCATCGCAGGGTAATGAACGACTCGCACCTGTTCGCCCATACGAGTCCGGTTTACCTGCTGCGGGACGGAAAGCCGGTGGCCATCGCGAAAGATGCCGGCATCGTCCTCGGCTGGATCGATCTGCTGATCGAGGACGTGAAAAAGTCACCCCGTTTTGCGAAGGAAGCGCACCGGCAGGAAGTGCTGGAAATTTTTCACCGCGGCCGTCGCCACTACGAAAAAATCGCCTCCGTCCAGTAAGCCGCGCGCGCTGTGCGCAGCTCTCCTGTTGTCGTCGGTTTCGGAACGGCAGCGGGACGTCTGCGGCCAAGTTCGGAACAGGCGTGGTGACAGCCAAGTGGAAGTGGTTGCGCAGGATTGCGAATGCGTGGATATCCCGACCGAAGCGGGTGCTGGTTTCGCCGAGCGTGGCTTCGAAGGATTTTGCCGCGCCCGCGGTTTCGAAGAGATCACTGCAGTAATTGCCGCGATCAATGCCGTGGTAAACGGCTCCTGGATATTGAAGTCGCCGAGTTCGGCGTCCGCGGCGTGCGAAATGCTTTTCGGAAAGCCGTTCCTACCCCATCCGATTCTGGCGGGATTTGGTTATGCGCTGCTGGGCGGCGCCATCGGCGTGGTGAGCGTTTGGGTATGGCCAGCGTCGTTCGTACACCGCACCTGGGGTCGGCTGCTGAGCCTTTGCATCGTGCCCAGTCCTCGCCGGTCTCGCGATGGCCGCCCGCGGGGCGCGGCGCCAACGGCGTGAACAGAAGCTCAGCGCCTCTACCGCTTCGGTTACGCTTTCGTTTTTGCACTCGCGATGTCTCTCGTGCGTTTTGTCCGGGCCCGTTGAGAATCTCGGCGGTACGCGAAACAGTGCCCGCGCCGATCTCGGCGGCGGCGAAGCGATCCGGATGATGCAGCGAGATATGCCATGCCCCTTCCCCAACCCGCGAGAATCCGCGCAGGATTATGCGCTTGTCGTCGATGTTGAAGCGCTTCTTCACCGCGGCGATCGGCTCGAAGACGTCCCTTTCGCCGGCCCAACGCCAGCCGGCGCCATTGATGCGCCCGAAGCCGGCCGAGCTGGATCTGTCCCTGATCCGCGACGGGCGGATTACCCGTACTCCATCCGGTGCGGCCTTGGGCGAGAGAGCATCGCGGCGTCCCTGATCCGCGACGGGCGGATTACCCGTACTCCGGCGGTTGAGATGACCGCAGATGAATTCGGGCTCGACCCTGGTGTTTGAACGTCCGTGCAGCCAAACGTAATCCCCTCCCCCCGCAAATCCATTTTACTGGCCCGACTTTCCGGATTTTCTTCCAATTGCAGGGATGATTCTCGTCTCAAGAGGTGGGAGCTAATCCATAGTTGGATGAAGTGATGGCAACCAGCGGTCCAGCTCGAAGGGCCGCACGGCTTTCTGCGGCGCCGGCGACAGTTCGGGCGGTAACATCACCGTCGGGCGACGCCCTTGCAGGCCGGTTTTCGTGCGCACGAGCGTGGCGTTGATGTTCGCGAGGTCCTGCATGAAGGCCGGCGCCGATTGCTTCGTGCCGAGGGCCAGCTTTGCGAGCGCCACCAACGTCAGGCCGAGCACGGTCGCGAAGGTGGGCAACTGCAGCGAAGCGTCGGCCCATTGAGACGAAGGACCCCGCGGCACCACGCCACCCTTTTTCGAGCGGCGGAACAGTTCCTCGACGTGCCACTGGCCGCGGAAAGCGTGGACGATCCGCTCCGGTGCTCCCCAGCTTGCGGGTCGTGCAAAGCACGCGGCGGCGCAGCCGTGCGCGCTCCCGTTCGCGCCGGCCCGCCGCATCCACTTGCCAGGAAAACGTCGGCTGCGCTGCGGTGCCCCCGATCATGGTGACGACAAACTCGGCGAGATGTTCGCGCCCCAGCGCCTTTTTCACCCGGGCCGCCAGGGCTGTGCTCGTGAGCTTGCCGGCCTGGACGCGGCGCGCGCAATGGCAAGTTGCGCACGTTCCCGTTGCTCCGGGGTGAGACCCGGCTGCGCCGCGATGAAACGCCTGTCCAGTGAAGCTCTCGATCGGTGGACAGGAAATCCGTGCCACGCTCGAATCCAGGAACGCCGCCAGATCGCGCTCGGCGCCGGGCGCACGCGCACGCTGCAGCGCCACGCGCACGCGCGCGCACGCTGCGGCGCCACGCCGGGCGCACGCTGCGGCGCCACGCGCACGCTGCAGCGCCACGCGGGCGCACGCCACGCGCACGCGCACGCTGCAGCGCCACGCCGGGCGCCAACTCTCCCCCCGCGGGACCCTTCGCCGGCCCGACCGCGCCGCACGCCTCGTCGATCAGCCACACGATATCGAGCTGCTCGGCCACCCAGCCGAGCGCACCCGTATCGCCCACGCGCCTCGTGCCCACCGTGCGCGTCTTGGCGAGGTCGGCGACCGGCGGCGGGTCTGCGGGTCCCAGCAGCACCTGCCGCGACAACGGCTGTTGCTTCCGCGGACCCACCCCGACTGGGCGACGACGCGATACAAGCGACCGTCCACTACGCCTTCAAAGAAGTGAATTCCGTCAACGAGCCCATGCGGAGCGCTCCAACCAGCCGATTCTCTCTGGGAAACACCGAAAACAGCGCCCTCAAAGCCTCTCGAACTGCGAGGGTCGGGCTAGACCGCCCTGACCCTACCACCAAGCAAACCATAAGAACTACGGAGCAGTCAGACGTATCAGGGTAATGTTCGTGTAAACGTGGCGGCGAACTACTTAACCTCGCGCAAAAACTTGGCGTAGGCTGCGTTGGCCTCGGCGCGGACCTTGGCCCGCTGCGGCGCTGAACGTTTCGGCGTCTGGGCCGGGACCTCGGCGTTTTGCACGAGGAACCGGTAATTAAGTTCCAACGGAGTGCCCTTCTTTAAGTCTCTGTTGAAAAAGAATCCGAAACGGCCGTATTCCCGCGTGGAGAACTCTTCAACCGGGTTCTTCGGCGCATTCATTTGCACCGCGCTGTACCAACGACCGTTCAACGGGAAGAGAAACTCGCCCCATTGGAGGTCTTGGCCGACGACCGACCCAGTGTTGTTCACGTTCGTCTTCGAGTAGCCCTTCCCCGCGGTGGGCGCGTTCTCCGGCGACCACAGGTACGAGGTCTCATCGGCGTGCGCCACAACTTCATGGGAAACGCGCATGTGAATGCCCGCGTGTTGCACATTTCCGCCGAGGCTGAGGTCGCGCGCAGGAGTGAGTTTGAAGGTGGCATCCACTTGGGCGGCAACGCCGGGAGCCGGACGCGAAATCATTAAAGTGCGTTTTTCCGTCAGGAGCAGGTTCTTGCCGGAGGGCGCCGAGCCATCCCGCCATTCGATGCGCGCGACAATCGTGGCCGAATCTTTGGTGGTGGTCAGTTGCTCCAACTCCGCGACTGCCATTTCGGCGGGCGCGCCAGCCTTGCCCTTGCCGCTCTTTTCGCCGCCCAATCCCCACAGACTGGTTTGACCGAGGTCGGATTTTACCTGCTGCCAGCCGATGAAAATGCCGCGGTGATGGGGCTCGATGCCCACCGTCTTGCCCGCCTTGTCCAATCCCGAGTTCGTCAGCAGACGGCCCTGATCGTCGTAAATGGCGAGGTACGGCATCTTCTGGCCAGAGCCATAAATGAAACGGGCAACGACCTTGCCGTCCTGGGTGACGGTCACGTTTTGGCCCGGCAAATCTTCGTTATTGGCCTTCGTCAGTTTCCAATCCGCGGCAAACGCCGATGCGACCGTGGCGGCAAAGGCGGCCATGACGGTGAATCGCGAAAAGCGGCGCGGCATCGGAGATGCCGGTTTGAGCGAGGTGTGCAGGAAGCGCATAAGGGTGAATTATCGGCTTAAAAATCCGGGGTGGCGGCCACGAAAACATTTCGCCCGCGGTGTTTCCATTCAATTCGATGCGATTTGCGGGCCGGCTACCATGCTTATCCCTTGCCGGACCAGCGCCGGCAGATTGAATTCTGGCGCACGCCTTTTCTGCACGCCTTTCCCCATGCCACTCCCATTGCTATCCCGTCGTCAGTTCATCGGAGCCACCGCCGCGGCGCTCCTCGCCCCCAAGTTCACGTCGGCCGCCGGCGTCCCCGAGCCGATCATTGATATTCACCAGCACACGAATTATGGCGGCCGCCCGAACCGGGCGCCGCGCACCCACGATCAACTCATCGCCCATCAACGGGCGATGGGCATTACCACCACAATTTTGCTGCCGGCAGGCAGCCCGGTGAACCGCCCGTCCACGCACGAGGGCACTTCCAATGGCCTGAACGACACGTGCACGACCAACGAAGACTGCATGATGCTGGCGAAGAAATATCCGAAGGAGTTTGTCTTCGGGGCCAACGAGGTGAGCGATCTGGACGACGCGCCGGCGGTAATCGAAAAATATCTGAAGCTCGGCGCGGTCATCATCGGCGAACAGAAGTTCGGCGTCTCATGCGATTCCGCGGAAATGCAGAAGCTCTTCAAGCTGGCCGAGGCGTACAACGTGCCCATCCTGATGCACTGGCAGCACGGCCGCTACAACCACGGCTTCGACCGGTTTCACACGATGCTGCGAAAGTATCCGAAAACCAATTTTATTGGTCACGCGCAAACGTGGTGGGCGAACATCGACAAGGGTTACAAAGACGACGCGAAGAACCTTTATCCCAAAGACAAGGTGACCGCGGGGGGCCTGACGGATCGTTATCTCGCCGACTATCCGAATATGTACGCGGACTTGTCGGCGGGCTCGGGCTTCAACGCCTTCGAGCGTTACCCGGACGGCAAATCGTTCATCGAGCGGCACCAGAACAAGCTCCTTTACGGCAGCGATTGCAACGACATGGCGGGCCGCGGCGGCAGCTGCTCGGGAGCCATGCAGCTGGCGCAAATGCGCGCGATGGCGCCGAACCAGGCGGTCGTGCGTAAAATTCTCTCCGCCAACGCGCGGAAACTTTTCCGACTCGCCTGAGCGAACTCCGACCGCGCCGGGCAGGGCGCGACGCGGTTCGCCGGCCCGGGGCCATCCACAAAAAAGGCGCAGACTTCCGCGCCTTTTTTGTGGTCACTCCGGCGCGGCGCAACCGCGCGCGATCCTTACCAAGGTCGCTTGAAATCGGCCGGCATGATCTTGTGGACGGCGCCGATGATCCGGTTTTCGACGCCCGGGGCGAAGCGGTTGGGCCGGTCGTAGATCGGCATCGAGCCGCCACCTTCGTAGCCGCCCTCCTGCAGAATCCGCTCGGAGGGGATGTAGCACGGCACGTCGTTGGAGTAGCCGTTCACCCACAGGCGCTCCGCGTCGAGCTCGCGCTTCAAGCGTAACGAATAATCGACCACGACTTCGCCGGGCAGGAAGACCATCGCCAGATCGCGCCCGAAATTCCAAACCTGCACCAGGTAGGGCAGCGAGGTTGGCAGGGTCTCGCCGCGGTCGAGTTTGGCGAGCTGCACCTTGGCGTTGTAGCTGACGCCCCCCTTTTCCTTGGTTTTAGCCTCCCACTCGGCGCGGGTCGGGAGCTTGTCGAACGGCAGCGAAATCTGCTCGGTCCGGCATTCGAGCTTGCTCAGGAGCGGATGCAGGGTCGTGCCCGAGGCCAGACGCTTCGCCTCGGCGCCGAGCTGGTTGCCGTACTCGATCGCGTGCTCGTAGGTGCCGCGCGGATTCGGGTTCTGGTCGGCGCCGCAGCCGATGGCGGTCAGCGCAATCGCTCCGGGAAACTCCTTCTCCATCGCCTCCTGCGCGCAACCCGCCCAGTCGGCGTGGAACTTGTTAAAACCCGTCGTGGTGCAGTGGCACGCATAGCTCGTGAGCAGGGCGCGCACCTTGCCATCCGCGCCCGCCACCCGCAACACGGGCAGCGAATGATCCTCCGGGCGGAAGACGTAGTTGCGCCGGTTGTGCGCAAAGCTCACGTGTCCCGAGCCCCAAGCCAGCTTCGCCGGCTGGCGATTGGCGAGCGCGGCGAGGGCCACCTGCTCCAGTTTGTCGGTCAGGTCGCGGGTATAGCGCTCGATGTTCGCCCAATGCTCCGGGGAAATGCTCTCGCTGAATATGTTGTTCAACACGCCGACCAGCATGGGAGCGCTATGGGTGTGGCTGGAGCAAATCGCAACGCGCGCATCGACCACCTTGGTCTTGGCGGCGAGGCGTTTCACCAACTCGTTGCGGACGTTGACCCCCACGCCGCAGTTATCGACCGTCAGCAGCACCGCCGGCTGCTCCGAGTCGCTCCCGAAGGCGATCGCCTTGGCGTGAAGCCTCTGCTCGATTTCCTTGGTTTCCAGACGCCGGCCACCGTAGCCGCTCATCCGCACCGGATAATCCGGCGTGACGTCCACCTTGGCGGCGCCGATCATCCACTCGGACGCGTCGGCCGCGAAAACGGAGCAAGCCAGGAGGCCAGAGATAAGCCAGGCGGCGAGGAATTTGTGGGGATGGAGTCTCATAATGCGGTGGGTCGTGATCGGAGGTTGGAAATCAGCCTCGACGAACATGGCGCCGTTTTCCTGCAACGGGAATCCTCAACTGAGCCGGCGACTGGTTTTTCCGACCAACGACGTTCGGAGCATTGCAGCCGGCGGGAAGTATGCCACTGCTCCATCCATGAGAGTTCCCCACTTGGGCAGTTGCCTTCGAGTAATGGCGGCCATCGGCGCCGGCCTTGTTACACGCCACGCAGTCGCAGCCTCCGCTGAATCCAGCCAGACTTGGCATCCACTCGCCGCGTATTTTTCGAGTCCGGCGGAATTCGCGGGGCAGCTTGGCCCTTATCCGTCGCCGTTGAAATTCTATAACGGCCAGCCCGTCAAAAGCCCGGCCGACTGGCCGAAACGTCGCCAGGAAATTCTGGCAAAGTGGCACGAGCTGATGGGTCCCTGGCCGCAACTCCTCGCCCAACCCCGGCTCGAACTCCTGGGCAACACCCACCGGGACAACTTCACGCAACACCAAGTGAAGGTGGAGGTCGCTCCCAATTATTTTATCGCTGGTTATCTGCTCATACCCGACGGCAAGGGGCCTTTCCCCGGCGCGTTTGTTCCGTATTACGACCCGGAAACCAGCATTGGCCTGAAGGGGGTCCTGCGTGATTTCGGCTACCAGCTCGCGCGCCGCGGATTTGTCACGCTTTCGATCGGCTCACCCGGAGGCGACGCCGTCCAACCCGATCTTGGCGGGGCCACCTGTCAGCCGCTGTCGTTCCTCGGCTACATCGCAGCCAACTGTCACACCGTGCTCGCCAACCGGCCGGAAGTGGATGCTGCGCGCATCGGCGTCGTCGGCCATTCCTATGGCGGCAAATGGTCGATGTTCGCTTCGTGTCTTTACGAAAAATATGCCGCCGCAGCGTGGTCAGACGGGGGCATCGTCTTCGATGACACGCGCGGCAGCATCAACTACTGGGAACCGTGGTATCTCGGCCGCGATGGCAATCGCATCCGCAAGCGGGGTCTCATCACGGCGGAAAACCCCGCGTTCGGTCCATACATCGACATGCGCAAAAAGGGCCACGACCTCACCGAACTGCACGCGCTGATGGCTCCGCGTCCCTTTCTGGTATCCGGCGGCTCCGAGGATTATCGCGAACGCTGGGTGGCGCTGAATCACGCCGTCGAGCTCTACAAATTTCTCGGCTACTCCGAGCGTGTCGGGATGACCAATCGCCCCGCGCATTCGCCGACCGTCGAATCCAACGCCGCGATCTACGCCTTCTTCGAGCATTTCCTGAAACCGCCGCGGTAAGCAATGGAGGTCCGCGCCGGGGCGCCCCCGGTAGTTATTGCACCCCGCGACAACGAAAGAATGGTCCCGGCGGTCCTCCGCCTCTTAGTCGGCGGCCTCGCCTGTCTGTGCTCGGAGCGGATCGGGCGCACTTCCCAACCATCTGTTTCCCCGTAAAACGGTTCCGCCTTCTCCTCACGACACTCGGTCTGCTGGCTGGCGCGTTTGCCGCCGAGCGTCCCCCGTTCCGCGCCGGCGCCTATGCACCGGACATCAGCCCCACGAAGTTCCCCGCTCCGGTCAACGGCAGCTTGGGCGGCAAGTTCGCGACGAAGATTACCGATCCCATGCACGCGCGCTGCCTCGCGCTAAATGACGGCAAGACCGAGATCATTTTGGGCATCGTCGACGCCCGCCTGATTCCGCGGGAAGCTTGCGAGCAAGCCAGGGCCATCGCGTGCCAGGCAACGGGGTGCCCGCCAAAAATATCCTCATCAGCGCCACGCATGCGCACACCTGCGCCGCCCTCACACCGGTGTTTCAAAGCGATCCCGCCCCAGCCTACATGGCGGAAGCCCCGGGCGGGATCGCGCAGGGCCTCATTCAGGCGCACGCCAACTTGGAGCCGGCCGAAATCGCCTGGAACAAGGCCAGTGATCCCACGCAAGTCTTCAATCGCCGCTGGTTGATGAAACCGGGACAGACCGACGAGAACCCGTTCGACCGCACCGGCGACCGCGCGCATGAATCCAGGCCAGCAGAGCCACCCCGTAAATCCAGTTTCCTGGCAACCCCCACCCCAAAATCGATTTTTGGCCCCGACGGGAAGAAACGTGTCGATTTCTT
>Ga0114966_10003428_pt1 | contig 13915 bp, 10 predicted proteins | sample M_130207_XF_Meta_FD_87029 | JGI IMG/M metagenome (GOLD analysis project Ga0114966, IMG submission 87029) | Freshwater microbial communities from Lake Montjoie, Canada to study carbon cycling - M_130207_XF_MetaG | ecosystem: Environmental > Aquatic > Freshwater > Lake | place: Lake Montjoie... | reverse complement strand
GGTATAGTCCACGTTTGTAAACCAATTTTTGAGTTCCCAATAGCTTAAATGCATTCCGAGATTTTTGTGTTGAGTCAAATGTATAAACAATAACCCTAAAGAAAAAATGAATTTTTCTTTAGGGTTATATTGTGTTTTTTTAAAGAAACTATTGTTTGGGCTTTTTAGAATTAAAAACTATATTTCAATCCGCTATACAAATTTCTTCCTGGTGCGTTCATGCCCGAAGCAAAGGTTCTGTATTGGGTGTCTAAAATATTTTCAATCCCTACAAATAGTGTTGCGTTTTTAAACAATACTACAGAACCTTTGGCATTATACGTTTCCCAAGCTGGCATTCCGCCTGGAGACGCATATTGCTCGTTGTCTTCGCCATTTAGGAAATAGTTTTTGATGTCTTTTTTGCCATTGTACAACATATAGGCTTCCAAACCGTAGTGCTTTTTGGTATAATTCAAACCAATTTTTCCATAAAATGGCGCGATATGATCCAGAGGTAATTTTTCGTTATCTTCAATAATTCTCCCTAATGTGTAATTGAAACTAGCCGTGAAAAGTAAATTGTTCACCACATAGGTTTTCAAGGCAGAAGAAATTCCAGTAATAAATGCTTTTCCTTTATTTTGATTGGCAAAAACTTGACTTGGAGTGCCGTTGTAATCTAGCGTATCCGAACCATTATAAGTAAAAACATCGGTTACTATTGCATCTATAAAACGAGTATAGAAATAATTGTTTTCCCATTCGAAACGCTTGTTTTCGCTGTTTATTCTAAATCCTAAATCGGCTGTAATGGTTTTTTCGGGTTTCAAATTTCCGTTGGGTACAATTAGTATTCCATCACCCGATTCGAATACTTTTGCCAAATCGTCAATATTGGGAACTCTAAAACCCGAACTAAGGTTGGCAATCAAGCTTACCGTAGTACTCGTTTTGTGAATAATTCCAACATTGGCGCTATAGGTGAAATTATTTTGCTCAATGGTATCAAAGGGTAATTGAAAAAAACTGTTGTCTGATATGTTGCTTTTTAAAGCAGTGTATCCAATTCTTCCTCCGATATTCCAATTCGTTTTTGGTGAAATGGTTTCATTATAAGCGATGAAAAAATCACTGCGGAACATACTGTTATTCCCATTTGGATAACGAGAACCAATGGTTGCGGTTTCTCCCGTATTGATATTATTACTATAAGCCGATGAATTTAAATTGTCTAAATACGTTTCAATTCCATATAGCAATTCGCTTTTTGTAAAGGCTTTTTTCAAGGTGGCGTTAATGCCATACATAGTTACTTTTTCGGTTCTGTTTTGTAAATTATAATTGCCAAATCTTCTATTGTGACGACTTTCTTCCACGTTTTGATAACTTATATCCAATGACAAATCGCTGTTGAGAACAAATTTATTTTTAGAGAAATTATACACTCCTAAAAGGCGTTTTTGTGGTCCGTAATACCATTCGGCATTTCTTAACCCTGTTGAAGAAGACGGATCAGTAAGTCGGTCATATCTAGGAATGTCTGTAGATGTAGAATATTGAAAATTCAAACTGTGAAGGTTTCCATTGGTTTGTTTATAGGCAAACTTCTGCATGAAATCGTATTGCTTATACGCGGTGAATCTTTGAATGTATTTGTTATCATTTGCAATCAATTGGTCAACTCCGTTTACATTTTGCACATAGAAATCTCTTTCTCCAAAATAGGGATTGTCGTGGTTCTTTCTCTTTCCCATTCTTAAATCACCAAAATCGTTGTAGGATAAAGACGTTAAGGAAGCAAAATTTGAGGTTCCATAATTGAAATCAAGGTGTCCTGATTGCTCTTCATTAACAGAAGAATATCTCGATAAAACATTGCCTGAAAAACGATTCCCATTTGAAGAAAACTGCGCTTTTTTAGTCGATAAATTAATTGCGCCACCAAGTGCGTCACTTCCAAACAGTGTAGAAGAAGCGCCATAAGACAAATCGATATTTTCCAACATGTTTTCGTCAACCGTTATGCTATTTTGCAGATGACCACCTCTAAAAATGAGGTTGTTCATTCGGATTCCATCGACAAGAATTAAAATCCTATTAGCTTCAAATCCTCTTATTACTGGACTTCCGCCGCCTTGTTGCGATTTTTGTACTGTTACATCTCCTGAATTCATTAAAGCATCCGCCGTGTTTTGAAAATTTTGGAACTCTATTTCTTTTTGAGAAATGTTTTCAATTTTTTGAGAAATGAATTTTTTATTTTTTAAATATTTTGGAGTCGTTATATAAACTTCCTCCAACTGTTTTGCCTTTGTAGAATCAACACTAGTTTGACTATAACCAATTGATGATACAGCAAGCAATGCTAGTATCTGTTTTTTCATTTTTTTAAAATTTTAGTTAAATCATAGATTTGATTTTATCTATTTTCAAGATAAAATTGTATTCCCAAATTAATTGTAAAGGATTACTTGAGAAACCAAAATGATTTAATTAAAACTTGGTGGTCGAAAAATAGCAGTGATGTATTTATTTTTAAAACAATTTCTAGTGAAGTAATTTTTTGTCCTATTATATGTTATAAAAGGAAACCCAAACGAGGTTGCTTTTGAATAATAAAGAATAATTGATTTTTTAAATTTTTGAAATGTTTTATTTTTATTGTTTTTTAAATTTTTGGTAACATCTTTAATAATAAGCTCTAAAATATCTTTTACCACTTCAACTTTTACAAAATTTTTACAGACAACAACATTCTTAACGTCGTAATAATTGTTCTTGTATTTAAATTCATCTTTAGAAATAATCGTACTCCATGATTGTTTGGAAAGCAGCAAAGTTTCTTTCTCTTTTGAATGAATAACAATATTCTGTCTCACTTGAAGTATGTCAGATACTAGAGTATCGGATGAAACCACAAACAAAAAAACACTATAAAATAGTGCTAATGAAACTATAGCCGCTTTTTTAAATTTCATTATTTATTAGGCTTAATCAGAAAAGCTGTAGGATACTTTTTCTTTAAATCATTAAGGTTTTTTTCGGCCTCAATACGGGTTTTAAAATTTCCAACCCAAACTTTATATATAGGAGTACTGAACACAATGGTTGCATCGAAATTTTTATTTTCTTTTTTAAATTCCATTAATTTCTTTTTGGAATTTTCGTTGTCACCATTAAAAATTTGAATCTTATAACGATCGTTAACCGTTATCGAACTATTTATTTTTCTCTTTTCATTTAGTAATAATTCAAATTTCGGGTCTTGTGTTACGGTCATTTTACTTTCTTGTCCAATACTTTTTGAACCTATGAAAAGGAAAAAAAACAGCACTAAAAAACTATTTATTTTTGTTAAAACTTTCATAATGAATTGATTTTAATGCAAATGTAAAACATAAAATTTTAAAGAAAAGACAAAACTTTATTTAGAATTAATATAAATTGATATTTAAGATATATTTAAGGTTTTGAGAATAGTTCATAAGTCGTATTTTTGTGCAAGTTTTTAATAAAGTGTTGATTTTTGTTGGGTTTTTACTGAGCATAAATCAAACCAAATAAGTCGATAATCATTTACAATATGAAAAAAGTGGGTAACCATAATTCGATATCAAGGAATATATTTTACAGTTTAGCTTTAATGCTAACGTTCTCCTTAACTTCATTTTCTCAAGAAGCTGCACCTGCGGCCAATGCTACAGCAGCTGCACCCGCTGCAAAAACAGGTGGTGATCCAGTAGCTGGGAAAGCATTGTTCAACTCAAATTGCGCCGCTTGTCATAAGTTAGATGCAAAAGCAACTGGCCCAGCACTTCGTGGTATTTCAGCGAAGTACGATATGGCTTGGATTTACAAATGGGTGGCTAATAGTTCTGCCCTAATTAAATCAGGTGATGCGAAAGCAGTAAAAGTTTTTGAAGAAAACAACAAGTCTGTAATGACTGCATTTCCTCAATTATCTACTACAGATATTGATAATATTATTGCTTATACTTCGGAGCCAAAAGCTGCAGCTCCAGCAGGAATGAGCACTACTCCAGGTGTTCCTGGAACTGGTAATAATGACAGTGGGATATCCAATAATCTAATTCTTGGTGCTTTAGCACTTGTAATGTTGATGTTGGTTGCGATGTTGTACTTTGTAAACAATGTATTAACCAAAGTAGCTAAATCAAACGGTATAGAAGTAGCCGAAAAAGAAGCTACCATGCCAATTTGGAAAGCCTTTGCAAAGAATCAATTTTTAGTTTTAGTATCTTGTATCTTCCTATTGCTAGCAAGTGGTTACTTTTTCTACAGTTGGGTAATGCAAATTGGTATTGACCAAGATTATGCTCCTATTCAACCTATTCACTATTCGCATAGAATTCACGCAGGAAGCAACGGTATCAATTGTAAATACTGTCACTCAGCAGCAAGAGTAAGTAAAAACGCTGGTATTCCTTCGCTGAATGTTTGTATGAACTGTCACAAAAATATTGCGGAAGTAGCTGATACAACTGCTACGGCAGAATATTCAAAAGCTTTTTACGACCAACAAATTCAAAAATTATACGATGCTGTAGGTTGGGACAAAGCAGCTCAAAAATATACAGGCAAAACAAGTCCAGTGAAATGGGTGCGTATTCACAATCTTCCTGATTTTGCTTATTTCAACCACTCACAACACGTTACTGTTGCAGGTATCGAATGTCAAACCTGTCACGGACCCGTTCAAACGTATGAAATTCAAAAACAATTTGCGCCTTTAACCATGGGTTGGTGTATTAATTGTCACAGAAAAACAGACGTGAAAATGGAAGGTAATGCCTATTACGACAAAATTCATGCTGAACTTTCTAAAAAATATGGCGTAGACAAATTGACTGCGGCACAAATGGGAGGTTTAGAATGTGGTAAATGCCACTATTAATAAAATAATTTAAGAAGCTAATATTTATATACGATGTCATCAAACAAAAAATACTGGAAAAGTGTTGAGGAACTAAACGAAAATAGTTCTATTGTTGAGACGCTTAGAAATAATGAATTTGTGGAAGCAATTCCAACTGATGAATTTCTTTCCGATAAAGATTCATTATCCTCTTCATCAACTACGCGTCGTGATTTCTTGAAATACGTTGGATTTACTACTGCTGCTGCATCTTTAGCTGCGTGTGAAGGTCCAGTTCATAGATCAATTCCTTACGTTTTACAACCTGAACAAATTATTCCTGGTGTTGCAGATTATTATGCTACCACTATGTTTGATGGTTTTGATTTTGCTAATCTTTTAGTAAAAACAAGAGAAGGTCGTCCGATTAAAATAGAAAACAACACTGTTGCCGGAGCAAGTTTTGCTGCCAATGCAAGAGTTCACGCTTCTGTATTATCATTATATGATAGTATGCGCTTGAAAGCTACCAAAATGGCTCAAAAAGATGCGTCTTGGACAGCAGCAGATTTAAAAATAAAATCAAGTTTGGCTGATGCTAAAACAAAAGGTGGTCAAGTTGTTTTATTGACAAACACTTTAGCAAGTCCAACTACAGAAAAGTTAATTGCAGAATTCATTGCTAAAAATCCAACTGCTAAACACATCATGTACGATGCAGTTACGGAATCTGCAGCTTTAGATGCTTTTGAAGCAGTTTATGGCGAAAGAGCTTTAGCTAATTATGATTTTTCAAAAGCAAATACTATCGTTTCACTAGATGCTGATTTCTTAGGAGATTGGCAAGGTGGAAGTTTTGATTCTGGATATGCAAAAGGAAGAGTTCCTCAAGCGGGAAAAATGTCTAAGCATTTTCAGTTTGAAGCGAATATGACTTTATCTGGTGCTGCGGCTGACAAACGAGTTCCAATGAGCGTTGCTAACCAAAAGCAAGCATTAGTTAAAATATACAATGTTGTTACAGGATCTGCTACTGCAACTGGAAAAGTGGCTAACGAAGATGTAGTTGTAAAAGCAGCACAACAATTAAAAGCAGCTGGAACAAAAGGACTTTTAGTTTCTGGCATTCAAGATAAAAATGCACAATTATTAGTATTAGCTATTAATCAAGCTTTGGCTAGTGAGGCATTTTCAACAGTTGGAACAAGACAAATTAGAAAAGGATCTAACGAAAAAGTAGCACAATTAATTGCTGATATGAATGCGGGAAGTGTTCATACCTTAATTATGAGTGGCGTTAATCCTGTTTATACTTTAGCAAACAGTTCGGCTTTTGTATCTGGATTGAAAAAAGTAAAATTATCGGTTGCTCATTCATTAAAAGAAGATGAAACAGCATCGATTACAAACATAGCTATTCCAGCTCCACATTATTTAGAAACATGGAATGATTTGATGTTGACTAAAGGAACTTATTCTTTAACGCAGCCAACCATTCGCCCATTATTCAGCACCAAACAATTTCAAGAACTATTGCTTTCTTGTAATGGAAATAGTGCTTCATATTATGACTACTTAAAATCAAACTCGGCGAATTATACAAACGGCGCCACATGGAACAAAACGGTTCACGATGGAATTGCTGTTGGTGTTGCAGGAGCAAATTCAGCTATTGCTGCAGATTATAGTGGAGCAGCAAATGCCTTAGCAAAATCTAAACCAGCAAACGGATTTGAATTAGTTTTATACACTAAAACAGGTTTAGGAGATGGTCAACAAGCCAACAACCCTTGGTTACAAGAGTTTCCAGATCCAATTACAAGAGTTTCTTGGGATAACTATGTAACCGTTTCTAAAACGGATGCTGATAAATTAAAATTAGAAAATAAAATCGTTGCCAACGGTGGACTTAACGGAAGTTATGCAACTCTTGAGGTAAACGGCACAAAAATAGAAGTCCCTGTGATTGTTCAACCTGGACAAGCAGAAGGAACTATTGGATTGTCTTTAGGATATGGTCGTAAAGCATCCATGAAAGAAGAAATGCAAGTCGGTGTAAATGCGTATGCATTGTATGCTAACTTTAATAATGTGCAATCTGCTACACTTGTAAAAGCGGCTGGTGAGCATGAATTTGCATGTGTTCAGTCTCAAAAAACATTGATGGGAAGAGGCGATATTATTAAAGAAACAACTCTTGAAATCTTTAATACTAAAGATGCCTCTGAATGGAATGAAGTGCCAATGGTATCTTTAAATCACAAAGAAGTAGAAGCAACAAAAGTTGATTTATGGGAGTCGTTTGATCGTTCTGTTGGGCATCATTTCAATCTTTCTATCGACTTAAATGCTTGTACTGGTTGTGGCGCTTGTGTTATTGCTTGTCATGCAGAAAACAATGTTCCTGTTGTTGGGAAATCTGAAGTACGAAGAAGTCGTGATATGCACTGGCTGCGTATTGATAGATATTATTCGGCAGAAGATACTTTTGCAGGAGACAATGAGAAAAAAGAGAATTTTGATGGGTTATTCGGTAAAAAAGGTTCACTAGGTGGTTTTGGAGAAATGGAAAATCCAGCTCACAACCCACAAGTTGCTTTCCAACCTGTAATGTGCCAACATTGTAATCACGCGCCGTGTGAAACGGTTTGCCCTGTGGCTGCAACATCACATTCGCGTCAAGGCCAAAATCATATGGCGTATAACAGATGTGTTGGAACACGTTACTGTGCAAATAACTGTCCATATAAAGTACGTCGTTTCAACTGGTTCTTGTATAACAAAAACAGCGAATTTGATTATAATATGAATGACGATTTAGGTCGTATGGTATTAAATCCAGATGTAAATGTTCGTTCTCGTGGAGTAATGGAAAAATGTTCAATGTGTATCCAAATGACACAAAAAACTATTTTAACAGCTAAGCGTGAAGGAAGAGAAATAGTTGATGGTGAATTCCAAACTGCTTGTTCAGCTGCTTGTTCAACTGGCGCAATGGTTTTTGGAGATGTAAATGATAAATCAAGTCAAGTTTCTAAATTAGTAGAAGACGAACGAATGTATCATTTATTAGAAAGCGTTGGTACAAAACCAAACGTTATCTATCATGTAAAAGTTAGAAATACATAATACATTGTATTGACAAATGTCAATTGCAATACTAATAATAGAAATAATTGTAAAATATAGATAAGTAGGACAATTGGTTTTTTAAAATCTGAAATCTGAAATCTAAAATCTGAAATAAAATTATGTCGTCTCACTACGAAGCACCCATTAGAAAACCTTTAGTTATAGGTGATAAATCTTATCACGATGTAACAGTAGATGTCGCTGCACCTGTTGAAGGTAGAGCAAACAAACAATGGTGGACAGTATTTTTAATTGCATTAGCTGCTTTCCTTTGGGGAGTTAGTTGTATAATTTATACCATTTCTACTGGTATCGGAACATGGGGATTAAATAAAACTGTTGGTTGGGCTTGGGATATCACAAACTTTGTATGGTGGGTTGGTATTGGTCACGCTGGAACCTTAATTTCTGCCGTACTTTTATTATTCCGTCAACGTTGGAGAATGGGTATTAACCGTTCTGCAGAAGCGATGACCATTTTCTCTGTAATACAAGCAGGTTTGTTTCCAATTATTCACATGGGTCGTCCATGGTTAGCGTATTGGGTTGTACCAATACCTAATCAATTTGGATCACTTTGGGTAAATTTTAACTCTCCTTTACTTTGGGACGTATTTGCAATATCAACTTATTTATCGGTATCCTTAGTGTTTTGGTGGACAGGTTTATTACCCGATTTTGCAATGCTTAGAGACAGAGCTGTTACACCATTCGCTAAAAAGATTTATACGATTTTAAGTTTTGGATGGAGTGGAAGAGCAAAAGATTGGCAACGTTTTGAAGAAGTATCTTTAGTACTCGCTGGTTTAGCAACTCCGCTGGTACTTTCTGTACACACAATTGTATCGTTTGACTTTGCTACTTCGGTAATTCCAGGTTGGCATACAACTATTTTTCCACCTTACTTTGTGGCTGGTGCAGTATTCTCTGGATTTGCGATGGTAAATACTTTACTTATTATCATGAGAAAAGTATCTAACCTTGAAGCGTATATCACCGTTCAACATATCGAATTAATGAATATTGTAATCATGATTACAGGTTCGATTGTTGGTGTTGCTTATATTACTGAGTTATTTGTAGCTTGGTATTCAGGTGTGGAATACGAACAATATGCATTCTTAAACAGAGCAACAGGACCTTACTGGTGGGCATACTGGTCGATGATGACGTGTAATGTATTTTCTCCACAGTTTATGTGGTTTAAAAAATTGAGAACAAGTATCATGTTTTCATTTATAATTTCAATTGTAGTAAATATTGGAATGTGGTTTGAACGATTTGTAATTATCGTAACTTCATTACACAGAGATTATCTTCCATCATCTTGGACGATGTTTCAACCAACTTTTGTAGATATTGGAATTTTCATAGGTACCATTGGTTTCTTCTTTGTTCTATTCCTTTTATATGCTAGAACATTCCCTGTGGTTGCTCAAGCAGAAGTTAAAACAATTTTGAAAACATCGGGAGAATATTATAAGAAAAATAGAGAAGCTAATAAAGATTCACATCATGAGTAATAAAGTCATACACGCCATTTTTAATGACGATGATGTATTGATGGATGCAGTGCACAAAACAAGGGCTGCGCATCATCATATCGAAGAAATTTTTACACCATTTCCAGTTCACGGATTGGATAAAGCTATGGGACTTGCGCCTACACGTTTGGCAATATGTGCCTTTATGTATGGTTGTCTTGGTTTAACAGTTGCTACAGTTATGATGAATTATATCATGATTCAAGATTGGCCCCAAGATATTGGAGGAAAACCAAGCTTTGCCTACTATCAAAATATGCCAGCCTTTGTTCCTGTAATGTTTGAAATGACCGTATTTTTTGCTGCTCACTTAATGGTTATCACATTTTACATGCGAAGCAGATTATGGCCATTTAAACAAGCTGAAAATCCAGATGTAAGAACTACAGATGACCACTTCTTAATGGAAGTTGCTGTAAATAATAATGAAGAAGAACTTTTAAAGTTTTTCAAAAATACAGGAGCAGTAGAAGTTAAAGTAATAGATAAGCACGAATAAAGCTATGAAGAGTTTACTTAAAATAATAGTTGTATTAGGGATAGTAGTTTCATTTTCGTCTTGTAAAGACAATTTGAATCCGAACTATCAATATATGCCAAATATGTATGAAGCTGTTGGGTATGAGACTTACTCTGAGTCGACAGCATTTAATTCACTTACTGGTGAAAAAGGGAAAGAAGGACAAATTCCGCCTGTTGGTACCATTAGAAGAGGTTTTGTTCCTTACGAAATTCCAAATACAAATGAGGGCTACAATTTTTCTAAAACAATTTTAAAATCACCATTAGATTCTACTGCTGTTGATATGAAAAAAGCGGAGGAATTATTTGTTATCTATTGTGCCATATGTCATGGTACCGCAGGAAATGGTAAAGGTAAATTGGTTACTCAGGAAAAGATACTTGGAGTACCAAGCTATGCAGACAGACAAGTTTCCGTAGGGAGTATTTATCACGTATTAACTTATGGTCTTAATTCTATGGGAGCATATTCTAATCAATTGAGTCAAGAAGAGCGTTGGATGGTTTCTGCATATGTTCTTCAACTTAAAAGCAAATTATAATATTTTTTATTTTAGAACAAACAGATTGTTATAGCTATGTATACATTTTCAAGTAAATTAAGAACTTTCTCATTCATTCTAATGCTTTTAGGGGCACTGGGTATTGGATATGGTTTTTTAACTGCACCCAAAACAATTCAAGACGTTGAGGCTATATTAAAAGCAGAAGAAGCGCATCATGGAGGTGGTCATGAGGCAACAGCTTCACATCAAGAAACTCAAGCATCATCTCATGAAACAATAAAAAATCATGAAGAACCAGCTAAATCAACTGTTGATTCTTTAGCGATAAAAAATGAAATTGTTTCAACTACTCAAGATAGTATTACCGAAACAGTATCAGCAAATCATGAAGAACACGCGAGTAATCAAATAGAAGTTACTCATGATGAGGCTAAAAGTCATGCTGAACACAAAGAGCATTTAGAACATGTTCTACATCAATTACAAAACAAACCTTGGGCAGCATTTTATGTAGCTTGTATATTCTTTATGCTAATTTCATTAGGTGTTTTAGCCTTTTACGGAATTCAACAAGTGGCGCAAGCAGGTTGGTCTCCAGTATTATTTAGAGTAATGCAAGGTATTACGGCTTATTTGCCTGTTGGTTCAGTTATCTTTTTTATTTTATTAGTGCTTTGCGGATTACATTTCAATCATCTATTTGTTTGGATGGATAAAGATGTAGTTGCAAATGATAAATTAATTCAAGCAAAATCTGGATATTTAAATTTCCCATTTTGGATTATTAGAGCAGCAGTATTTTTAACGGGTTGGAATATCTACAGATACTTTTCAAGAAAAAATTGCCTGGCTCAAGATGAATCTACAGATAATAGCAATTACAAAAAGAACTTCAATATTTCAGCAATGTTTTTGGTGTTCTTTATCGTAACCGAATCTATTATGTCATGGGATTGGATCATGTCCGTTGACCCTCATTGGTTCAGTACTTTATTTGGATGGTATGTGTTTGCAAGTTTCTTTGTGAGTGGTATTACTACTATTTGCATGGTTACTTTATACTTAAAATCAAAAGGATATTTAGAAAATGTAAATTCAAGTCATATACACGATTTAGCTAAATTTATGTTTGGTATAAGTGTATTTTGGACATACTTATGGTTCTCACAATTTATGCTAATATGGTATGCTAATATTCCAGAAGAGGTAACTTATTTCGTAACTCGAATAGAAGTTTACAATCTGCCTTTCTTCGGAGCCGTGGTTATGAATTTTGTCTTCCCAATTCTTATCTTAATCAATACTGATTTCAAGAGAGTTTCTTGGATACTTATTATGGCCGGAACCGTTATTTTATTAGGTCATTATGTTGATTTTTTCAATATGATCATGCCTGCAACAGTTGGAGACAGATGGTTTATTGGAATTTCAGAAATTGCATCAGTATTTTTCTTCCTAGGATTATTCATTTTTGTAGTATTCACAGCTTTAACAAAAGCTCCTTTACTTCCGAAAAGAAATCCATTCATTGAAGAAAGTAAACATTTTCATTATTAATATTTAAAGTAAAAAACAAATGACAACTCTTTTGGTACTTATAGTTGTAGTTTTATTAGCGGTTGCCTTGTGGCAGTTAACAAAAATATTCGACTTAACACAAGTAGGGCAAAATGTTAATAATACACAAGTTGCAAGCGATAAAGACAATAATATTCAAGGATATTTAATGTTTGGTCTCTTATGCTTCATATATTTAACCACAATTCTTAGTGTGGTTTATTGTGGTAAATTCCCATTAATAGGCGATTCAGCATCGGAACACGGTAATGAAATTGATAGATTAATGGTTATATCAATGGCTATAATCTTTTTTGTTCAAACTATAACACAAGCCCTGTTACATTATTTTGCTTTCAAATACAGAGGTAAAAAAGGTCAAAAAGCCTTATATTTTGCTGATAATAATAGACTTGAATTTATTTGGAGTATAATTCCAGCAATTGTTCTTGCAGGTTTAGTTCTCTATGGTTTGTACGCTTGGACAAATATAATGTTTGTAAGTGATGAAGATGCAGAAGATGCAATTGTAATTGAATTATATGCTCAACAATTCAATTGGGAAGCAAGATATTCAGGTAAGGATAATCAATTAGGAAAAGCCAACGTTCGTTATATTGAGGGTGTTAATAATTTAGGAGTAGATTTATCAGATCCAAACGCACAAGATGATTTTGCTTCTAAAGAATTACATATCCCGAAAGGAAAGCGAGTAATCTTCAAAATGCGTTCTCAGGATGTATTACACTCAGCTTACATGCCCCATTTTAGAGCGCAAATGAATTGTGTGCCAGGAATGGTAACTAACTTCTCTTTCACGCCAATTTATACCACAGCAGAGTTTAGAGAATTACCGGCAATGGTTGAAAAAGTAGCAGGTATTAATGTAATTAGAAATAAGAAAAGTATCGACTTAGTAGCAAAAGGACAAACAGCATTAGATCCTTATACATTTGATTATCTTCTATTATGTAACAAAATTTGTGGAGCTTCTCACTATAATATGCAAATGAAAATTGTAGTAGATACTCCTGGAGATTTTAAAAAATGGGCAAAAGAACAAGGGCAAAAAACAATTGTTAGCGCTGTAAAAGCAGCCGCTTTAGAAGCAAAAGCAACAGTAGAAAAAGCAATGACAACAAAAGAAACTCCGGCTACAATGACTGTAGACACAACAGTTGTTGCAAATGCAGAAGTAAAAAAATAATAAAATTAAAAGTAAACTAATATGTCAGCAGAAGCTCACGATCACGGACACGATCACGGACACGATCACGAACATCATCATAAAGACACCTTTATAACAAAATATATTTTTAGCATTGACCACAAAATGATTGCTAAACAATACCTTTTAACGGGTATTATTATGGGAGTTATTGGTGTTGGAATGTCTTTGCTTTTTAGAATGCAACTAGCCTGGCCAGAAGAATCTTTTAAGATTTTCAGTTTTTTCTTAGGTGAGAAAATGGCACCAGGAGGCGTAATGACCAACGAAGCTTATCTTTCATTAATTACAATACATGGAACCATTATGGTTTTCTTTGTATTAACTGCAGCATTAAGTGGAACTTTTAGTAATTTGTTAATTCCTCTTCAATGTGGAGCACGTGATATGGCTTCAGGGTTTTTGAATATGGTATCGTATTGGTTATTCTTTTTGTCAAGCATAGTAATGGTTTCTTCATTGTTTGTTGAATCTGGTCCAGCTAATGCAGGATGGACAATTTATCCCCCATTAAGTGCTTTACCTCAAGCAATTGGAGGTTCAGGTATGGGTATGACATTGTGGTTAG
>Ga0114966_10003424_pt1 | contig 13927 bp, 14 predicted proteins | sample M_130207_XF_Meta_FD_87029 | JGI IMG/M metagenome (GOLD analysis project Ga0114966, IMG submission 87029) | Freshwater microbial communities from Lake Montjoie, Canada to study carbon cycling - M_130207_XF_MetaG | ecosystem: Environmental > Aquatic > Freshwater > Lake | place: Lake Montjoie... | reverse complement strand
CAAACACCATTCGTCGGTGCTGTTCTAGGAGAGGTGCCAGAGCGGCCGAATGGGGCGCCCTGCTAAGGCGTTGTCCGGGTAAACCGGACCGTGGGTTCAAATCCCACCCTCTCCGCCATGGTTTTGTGGTTGAAAAATCGCAATTGGATGTTTGCGTGCATACTCGGCGCTTCACTCGTTGCATTCATTCCTTTTGCGCGAATCGGCGTTGATCCTCATCATGATGGCATCATTTTTCACCCGGCATATGTCCTCGCACAAGGTGGCTACATCCATCGAGATGTCTTTTCTCAGTATGGACAGATATCGGTGTTCATTGATGCTCTTGCAATCAAGATATTTGGTGCTCGACTGCTTGTCATCCGAATTGAGAGTGCAATCATTTTGTGCCTTGCGATTGCCTGTTTTGCCGAAGCATGGCGCCGACTCTTTGGCCTAACAGTCGCAATCACTTCCGCCATTATTTGTATTGCAACGGCGTACTTTTACTTTCCTTCGCATGATGCGCAGATGCTTCCGTGGCCATCAGACAAGTTTTTACTGATTCAGGCGCTCATGGTGCTGATTGTTTGCAGTAGTCGCAAACACACACCAAAGGTTTGGTTCTGGATCGGTTTGCTCAGTATGTGTATGAGTTCAATTCGGCTTCAAGTGGGAATCATCACAGCGGTGTTGATTCTGTTTTTCTTGCTCGCAACAAAACAATTACGAAACGCTATTGCGTTACTGGCAGGAGCACTTGCCCTAGTCGTGCCGGCAGTAATCGCATCTCAAATGCTCGGCATGACCAACGAATGGAAAACCCAGGTCATTACATGGCCGGCAACGTGGATTGTCAATCCAAGTCTGTTGGATGTGCTCTCTACGGTCAAGACCACGGTGGCCCTGCGAGCACTTCGCGATGGGTTCCTCATTGTCAGTCTTGCAATTGGTGGAGCCCTTCTCTTTAGAACACGAGCAACAACCTCAAGCACGCAAAAGCTTTGGGTGAGAGCAGGTCGAGTTGTTGTGTGTGGTGTTGTTCTTTTGGTTATATATATGACTCGTCTCTATCGAGTTAGTCAAACCAGCCCATTGGGTATCACGCCAATCGAAGGGCCAGGTTTTGACACAACAACATTTAGTAGATATCCAATCCTGTGGGCAACTGGGCTTGGAGCGGTATTGGTCTCATTGCCGGTCTTTTTCCGTACATGGAAATCTGTGCGACCAAAATCTGCCCAAAACGTTTCAGCCGATGAGGCACATCGCAATATCTCACTCTCAATCCTTTGGATCATTGGTCTAGGCAGTCTGATTCAGCTCTATCCAATTGTCGACGTACGACACATTTGGTGGGCACTTGTGCCCACAGTCGGGCTCAGCCTCGGTGGTCTGTTGTTGTCACTCAACCTAGGTCCAACTTGGAAATTCAAGTTGGTGAGTGCGCTTTTGGTACTCATCTTGATAGTGCAAGCAACAGGTTCGGTTCGACACAATCTGGAAACACCGCGAGTCAAAGTTGACGGCATACCCATACTTGAAGGGATGCTGATTGATCGACAGATTTACACAGAGTCAATAGAGGTGATAAACACCGCACAACCGTTTTTAGAAAAATACTCAGACCGCCCAATAATCAATTTGTGTCCAGATGGTTTATACGCGTCACTGACATCCAACACCAAGTCAGCAGACCCATACTTCGTTGAATGGGAGAGACTTACGGACGACGTCTTGAAGAAGCAAAACTATGAAGCATTTGAAAAGCGACGAGATCAATTTGTTAAAGCCAATAACCCATTGATTTGGTGGTGTAAACCCGAAGACGGAGTTAACGGCGCCAAATGGGATATCACGCACCGATGGAATATCAAATGGCTCACCAAGAATTTGGGAATCACACAATGAAGAAGATATGTATTGCAGCCACACTTCTTGTTTCATTGCTCGCGGTTTCGCCAAGCAATGTGCACGCCAAGCAGTGCTCAAATGCCTATACCGCCAAACGCGGAGACTCATGGTGGTCAATAGCCCAATCGGCGAATTCCACTCTAAATAAAATATTCAAAATCAATAACGCGACAGCCAAAACCCAAATTCTTGTCGGCGACAACATATGCATCCCAGCTGTAACCCCAGTGCCGCAGTCCTTAAGTCGTGGTCAAGTGATTCAAATTATTCGAGCTGCCTGGCCCGACGACCTTGAAGAACAGGCGATTGCGATTGCACAACGAGAGAGCCGACTCAACCCCCGTGCGGTGAGTTCAGGCAAATGTTGTTATGGGCTATTCCAGATTTACTATCGATGGCACAAGACTTGGCTGCCAGATGTAGGTGTCACAACCGCCAATCAGTTGCTTGACGCTCAACTCAATGCTGTTGCCGCATATCGGATGTATCAACGCAATAATGGTTGGGGACCTTGGAAGTAGAACCTGCAGGGTTCTCCAGTAGACTCGTTTGTCGTTAAGCGCTCGTAGCTCAATGGATAGAGCATCTGACTACGGATCAGAAGGTTGTCGGTTCGACTCCGGCCGAGCGCACAAGACTAAAACTAAAAAATTAATGTAGGACGAAACCGGGTGGGGATATTGGGATTGCGAATCGTTCAATGATCTTCAAAAACCAAAAAAGTATCGGCGGAGTGTTGCTCTGCTTGTTCCTGCTAGCAAGTTTTTGGGAAATTAACCTAAGCCCTAATTTCAACAAAAAAATATTTGCATCGCAAACGACTAATCATGTCACCGATATCAAGACAGAAGTAATTTGTAGTGCACTACAAAACAGTCTTAATGAATCCCCAGTCGTATTCAATTTTCACTTACAGATACCACGAGATCAAAATGACTATACGGTATTCACTTTGGATGAACAAACAGGTAATTATTCCTTTGTAGTGAATGAACAGCGCCAAATTGTGTTTTATGTGAACAAGCAAAATCGTGGGTATGAACTCACCGATCTTGGAAGCGAGTTCTACCGCGAAATTGCTCAGAGGCAAAAAAATATAGATGGAAGCAGCATTAACGATTTGATTGATGTTGGAATCGTTTTTGAAACTTTGGACAAGAAGGGCGAGAAAATAATTCAAATTAGCGCTTATGGTGGCGCTCCATCACCTTCAACTATAAAAATTGACGTCCCAAGAAATGTGATCAGTACAAGCGCGTGCAAATATCAAGGCCGGATGGGAGTAGAACTTCCAGGTTCAGAAGTGGGGCTTGAGATTACGGTCATGGATCCATCAACAACGATGCGAACAATCGCATTGCGTCGATCTTCTGTCGCATTAATGGCACTTTCATTTCTTATTTTTAATATACTGTGTATGCGAATTAAGCTACGAAATGTAGAGAATCTTGCCAGCGATGAATAAAACTTATATTTCAAAGCGTAGACAATGGCGTTTTGCAGTTATCGTATTTCAGCTTATTGCGCAAACCTCAATGTGGATATTTGTCCTTGCACATGGAATGTATTCAGAGAAACCATTTGATTTCTCGAAAATTTCCTGGTTAGTACGCGATACAACTTGGTTTTCAATTCAGACTATTTATCGACAGGTCCCGCTTCTCGGGAAGCATTACTTTGGTGATCTGCAGGTTTATTTTGGTTTTGTTGCAGATCCAAATCCATATCTTGGAGACCGGGTAATTAACCCACCGATACCACCTTTTGGGCTTAGTTTTTATTCGCTTTTAAATGTTTGGAGTGCCCATCTTGGCCTCGCAATGTATATCGCATTAGCGGTTTTGTGTTCAGCGTTAGTTACTCGTCTTTGGTTAAAAGCAGAATCACTTGCGATACAGGCAACAGCGTACTGTGGACTAGTTCTATTAAACACTTCAGTGCTGATGAGTGTTGATCGAGGCAATATTCTTCTTATTGTTTTACCGATAATTGGGTATTTATTTTTTAAGACCTTACATTTCCAAAACCTGAGTGGTACTGACGCGCTGCTTTTTGCTATCGCGATTAGCTTAAAGCCCTACTTCGCCCTCATCGTTATATTCTTTGTTTTTGAGCGAAAGTACCAATTCGTGTTTCGGACAATTGTCTATGGATTAATAAGTAACGTACTTTCTGCAACATTGTACGGTGATTCATTATTCGATATCACTCGAACAATATTGAGATCCCAGACCGGATACAACAATTCGGACAGTCTGCTTTTTAGCATTAGGTTCTCAACGTCAGCATTTAGGGTGCTATTTGACTGTGCGAATCTGTTTTGGGACCGGGAATACGCAATACATTTTTTTGAAAATAGTCATCTGATGGTTTCACTACCAGGAGTGATGTATCTAGCTTTAGTAGTCATAATTTGCTCGCGACGTAAAATTCCAATGTGGGTGAGAATGATTTCAATTTTATCCACGAGCCAAATGGTCGTAGCAGCCTCACCACGTTACGATCTGTCGTGGTGCTTTATCGGCGCACTTGTGCTCTTACAGCAATCCAAGAAACTAGATGATGTAAGTACTGATTCGATCCCTGGCAATGAGATGACAATTGCCATCATCTGCGCGACTGGATTTGTTATTGGTGGCTTACCATTTGAAATTAGCAAGTCATTGTCCCCACTGATATGGATGTTTATGGTTTCCGTCGTGTGCGTGATTTATCTAAACCCTGGACGAAAACGATCCCAAGCACAGCTGGACATTTTTTAGATCCGCAATTTAATAGGCAAGCTATAATTTTGGTAGCCAATTAGTGAGTAGACCATGGTGGTTCTAAATGCAAATTGCATAATTGTGGACTCGTAATCATTGCCAGTTCCGTCAAAGATATATGCAAGTTAATCATCGGAAAAAACTAGGGATGAGCTGACCAATTTTTAATTCGCAGTAGGCTTAGCAACATGTCTAGCTCAGACAATTTAGATTCAAATCCGTTTTCTATTGACACGATTGAGATCGAGTTAGGGGAAAGAAGGATTGATATGAAGGAGAGATATTTTGGTGATAGTCGACTTCTGTCGAGAACAGGTATTGAGTATGTATATGAAACTGACAAAGATGCATCTTGGTTGGGGGTTAGTGCTGCAAGCAGAATTCAGGACACCGATAGAGCTAAAGTTCATTGTTTGATAGTTATCTCCCAAAGCCAGACGCGGATGTTGCCAGGATTAAGTTATGAAATTCACTCGAAACTTGGTTTACCAGCAAATTGTTTGTGTATTGATTTGCTTCAAGGTTGTGCCGGATTTATACACGGATTGATACTTGCGTCAAAAATAGTAAAACCGGAGAATCACGTATTAATTATTTGCACCGATACGTACAGAAAAAAGATCCAACCCGGAGACCGATCTGTGGACGCAATTTTTAGTGATGCAGCATCAGCCACTTTGGTGACAGCTGGTAAGTCCACTGTGATACTAGGTGAGCTTCATCATACCGATGGAAAAGGCATAGGATATTTGTATCAAAATCAAAACGAAAACGGTTCGAAGGCTTTCTTACACATGTCCGGTGGAGATGTCTTTTTGTTTACAAAAAGAATTGTCGAACCTCAAATTCGTCTTCTATTGGACATGACCAAAATTGACGAAAGTAGCGTTGATCTGCTGGTTCCTCATCAGGCATCGCAACTGGTTCTTGAAACCCTGGATAGCAAATTTCCAAAAGTTGGAAAGTTTGTGAATCTTGTTGGTGAAACAGGAAACACAGTGTCAAGCTCCATCCCAATCGCTCTAAAGCAGCATTTAACTGCATTTAATGAAAGTACAACTGTGCTCTCAGGATTTGGTGTTGGGTTGGCATGCTCCTCGATAGTTTTGAAACCATTTCCAAAATGAGTAGAGAAAAGCCTAACTACTTCATAATTTATGGATCAGAAAGTGAAATAATACGAGATTTCATCGATTCCATTGCTCATGAATGCACGATTATAAGAATCTATAATAAACAAGAACCTACTCCAAGGGCGAATTGCATTGATGTTCAAGATTTAGATGACCTAACAAAAGTTTTGTCCAATCTTGATTCAGCCGGAGAGCCAAGAATCGCCTTTATTGGTGTGGCATCTCGAAGTCAGTCATCGCTTTTTGTCAGCGAATCTCTTGAAAGCATGCATTCAATTATTGAGGTAAACATATCTTCATATGTTGAACTGCTTCATATACTTTTGCCAAAAATGATCAAATACAAATACGGACGACTTGTGTACCTCAGCTCGTTTAGAGCAGAGCATAGGGGAAAGGGATCCAGTGTTTATTCGGCTTCAAAATCATTCTGTGAAAGTTTATTTAGTTCAATCGGAAAGGAAATGGGATCATTAAATATAATGTCAGTCTCATTGAGGATGGGTTTTTTTGAGGGAAAAATGTTTGATAATTTGCCTGCCGGTTTGATTGAGCGATATCTGAAGCAGGTTTCATTGCGACGGAAGGGACGTGCAGCAGAATTGAGCAATGCAATTTGGTTTGCAATTGAAAACGAATATTCAAATGGCGGAGTTATTGAATTAGATGGTGGCATTTCCTATGATTGGTAACCATTTAGAAGTACAAACAGCAATTATTTCAATGCGTCCGGTCCTTCAGAATGATGCAAAACTTATTTATGATTTGCGACATTCGAAGCGGGGATCATGGCTTAAGCCGACTTCCACGGATATAAGAGACCAAGAGAAGTATTTGAAAGATTATTTGATTCGCTTTGAAGATAATGACGAAGTTTATTACGTAATCAGGGATTTGAAATTAGGGTTGGACGTAGGTGTAACTCGCATCACCAAACTCAATGAATCAGAAAATTATGGATGGGAGGGTCTTATTATTTCTGAAGAAGCCTCTCCAGGTGTTGCGGTAGATTTGGTTTATTCAATATACAAAATTGGGTTTAAGTTACTCGGGAAAAAATTGTGTGGACCGTGGGGAGTGCGAAAGGATAGCGACAGGGTAATTCGCCTCCATCAAGTTATGGACATCGCGGAGAAAGTTTCAGAAGATGAGGAATATTGGTTTTATCATGTAACCAGCGAGTCATTTTTTAGAAGACAAAGATATTTTGAATCTAGGGGCTTCGGAAATTTCGTTTGAAAAACTAGTTGCAAAGACTAAATATGAGAGGGCAAACTTTTGGCTATTTTTACAAATAATTTGACCAGCCGGTTGTTGTTGAAAAGTGCGCTGGAATGTTTAGACCAGCCAAGAGCACGTATCTTGGAAATTGGATGTGGTTCTGGTTACATATCAGCGGAACTCATCGCTTGCGGTAAATGTGATGGAAAAGAAAGCTACCTATCTGATGTTTCTACTGAAGCAGTTGAATTCGCTATTAAAAAGTTGAACAATTTGGTTCCACCTCAGAATTTCAGGGTGGGGAGATGCTTGGATCCTTGGGATGAAGAGAAATTTGATCTAATTATTTCGGATGTCGCAGGAATTTCAAATTCGATAGCAGAAATAAGCTCTTGGTATCAAGGTGTGGAATTTGAGGCGGGAGAAGATGGCCTAACCAACACATTGGAAGTAGTTCGCGAAGCCAAAAAAAATCTTAATTCGTCAGGAATTCTAATTTTCCCAATTTTGTCTTTGACTGATAGGACAAAGTTGCGACAGGAGTTGAATATCGCGTTTCCTAAGTGGCACGAATCCAAGGAAACCAAGTGGCCCCTTCCGGACGATATTGCTGTGAGGTCAGAATTGCTTCAAAGGTTGAGCTCAGACGGAAATATATCTGTAGAGCACAAATACGGTCAGTTATTAGCAAGTACTTCAATCGCGGTATGTCATTTATGATGGTATTGTTCTTTGCGTATGACGATTCCAGTAAATAGGACCGAACTAATTAAGCAATTTGAGATAGTTGGTTACGTTGTAATTAGGCTGAATAATTCTGAAGACTTAATTGATTCGATCAATTATGATGTTGAAAAGCTTTTGGAGTCTGGAGATTTTCGAACTAATTCCAAGATTTATTCATATAATAATTCTCCAAGGATAGTTGAAGCCTGGAAACACTCGGAATCAATTCGAAATCTAGTTTTTCATCCGCAAATACTTAGCGTTATGCAATCCTTGTTCGATCAGGAGCCCCTGCCATTCTCTACTATTAATTTTGTGCGTTCTACAGAGCAGCCATTTCATTCTGATGCTGTTCATTTTCCAACGCGACCAGCCAATCAACTGGCTGCGGCTTGGGTTGCACTTGAAGATATTGATTTGCGTTCAGGTCCTTTGCAGGTAATCCCGGGGTCGCATATGAACCCAGAGTTTGTTTATTCACAAATCGATAAACCGCTGGCGAAATCCTTATCAGACGTGAAATCTCTGTATTCCGCATATGAGGAATGGGTGGTGAAATTTGTCAAAGAAAGGCATTTTGTACCGGTGATTCCTCGTTTAAGCAAAGGAGACTGTCTCATTTGGGATTCAAACTTGCTGCATGGTTCTCCAGAATGCATCGATAACAGTCTCACACGGCGTTCCCAAGTTGTTCATTATCATTTCGGAGCAAGAACCAATTATTACAATCTTGCTTTTTCTGATCCGATTAGCGAAAAATTTATTCCGCGCAAGGTATCGTTCATCACAGAAACAACATAATTGACCAATTGATTGGATTCAACATGGAACTTGAAGTTCAAATAATCAGTGAAATTGCGAAAGCCCTCGAGCTCGACGAGGCACTAATCACCATTGATACACAAAGTTCAGATATTGAGGCATGGGATAGCCTGGGTCAAATCTCGATCCTGGTTAGATTGGACGAGGTGTTTAATAACGTTTCAGAACGCGTTCCTGATCTCGCGGCGTCAATTTCTGTTAGAGAAATTGTAGGCTTAATTTCTAAATCCGCAGCCCTCTAAGAAATAGGTTGAAGTAGCTTGTAGGTCTCGTTAATGTGAATAGTCGTGCATTTTGGTGTCAATTCGCTTGCTACCAGTGACGAATTATGTAGCAACTAAAATTAGATAGTGTTTTTTACAAATCGCAGTACTGTATTACTGTTTCTTTGTTTAGGTCGCAAGAATGGTGGGTATTTGCATGTTGGAAGACGGTCAATGTTCTGTCTGTAAAAAACGTTTGACTGGCGCTATCCACCTTTCAATTGTGGTTCCGATGTACAAAAGTGAAAATCACATCCCTGGGCTGTTGACGTACATCAATCAAATTAATGATGAATTTCCCGGCGGTGTAATGACTACTTTCGTTATTGACGGCTCACCGGAAGGCGAGCGTAACATTCTTGAGAACCTTTTATCAGATATAAAATTTCCCTCACAGGTGATCTGTCTCTCAAGAAATTTTGGAGTTGGTCCCGCACTTCACGCAGCTTTGGAGAGGTCTTTTGGTTGCGCAACAGTAGTTTTTGGTTCCGATCTCCAGGAACCGGCAGACCTTTTTTTAACTTTTGGTCGCAAGATTATCGTTGAAGGTCGTGATGTAGTCCTTGGTCAGCGGATTTCTCGTGATGACCCGTTCATGATGAAACTATTTGCGAGGTTCTATTGGTGGGTCAACCGTCACTTTCTTGCGAACGATACGCCAAAGGGTGGATTTGATGTTTTTGGACTTTCAAGAAGGGCTCGAGAAGCTTTGATTGCATTACCGGAACTTAATACAAATATTACATCGCAATTACAGTGGATCGGTTTTGACAGAGAATATATACCTTTTCACAGAAGGGCCCGCCAGAGTGGAAAATCTACATGGACGATTAAACGAAAGATCAAATTATTTGCGGACAGCATTTATGGATTCTCCGGAGCACCAATCACACTTATTCTGCTTATTGGTCTCGCGGCAACTCTAATATTTAGCACGATTAGTGTGCTTACCATCTTTGGTTCGTTGATGGGTTGGATCAACGTGCCCGGCTATACAACACTTATATTGTTGGCAGCAATTGGACACTCTCTGACTATTACAGCATGTGGGATTATCGGCGGCTACGTATTTCGAACATTTGAAAATTCGAAGGGACGACCGAGGTACATCATTAGAGAAGTTATTACAACCAACCGCTTTCGAATTGCGGGTTCAGTTAGTCTCGAATCCAAGGATGAGAAGAATGAAGAATAGCGCTGTCAGCGATTCGCTTCGAATTGCAGTTATTGGTTACGGGTATTGGGGTCCACACATTGCTCGAAATTTATCCCAAATTGCAGGTTTTAATTTGTCCGCGATTATCGACTTCTCATTAGAAAGAAGAACAGAAGCGAACAGAAAACATGTTTCAGTACCATCTTTTGCAACTTTTGATGAGGCATTGATGAAGGTTGAATTGGATGCGGTAGTTATAGCAACTCCAACTAAATCTCATTATGGCCTTACGTATAAGGCACTTGAAAACGGACTTCACGTTATTGTCGAAAAGCCACTGACATCAAAGACCTCAGAGGCACAGATTCTCGCCGAGTTAGCAGTTGCGAAGAATTTAATTATGATGGTTGATCACACCTATGTCTATTCATCAGCAGTTGCAAAAATGAAAGAATTGGTTGAATGTGGAGAGTTGGGAGAATTAGTGTATTTTGATTCGACTCGAGTTAATCTCGGTTTGTTTCAACCCGATACCAGTGTGCTTTGGGACTTGGCTGTTCACGATTTAGCGATTCTCCAGCATGTAACAGGGAGATCCCCAAAGTCTGTTAGTGCGACTAGAGGAAAACATAAAAGCACGAATTATGATGCAGCAGCTTTCGTGACACTCCACTTTGATGATTTGTTTTTCGCGCACATCAATGTAAGTTGGCTGTCTCCAATGAAAATAAGGAGAACCGTTTTGAGTGGTTCCAATAAGACTGTGCTTTTTGATGACATGCTCCCAGATGAAAGAGTGAAAGTTTACGAAGCTGGAGTTGATCTCGGTGAATCTGACCTACTCCAGTATCGACTTGGTGACGTTAAAATCCCAAAATTGACACAATCAGAGGCATTAAGAACTGAACTAGAACATTTTCTTGAATGCATAACAACGAGATGTGATTCATGGACGTCAGGGGAATCTGCAACCAAAATTGTTGCTTGCCTCGAAGCGGCGGAGAAATCAATAGAGAACAACGGTTTGGAGATTTTAATAACCTAGTATTGACTCAATGATTCAGTTCTTTGATCTTTCCCGCAGCCATGACCCTCTTCGATCCGAGTTTCACGAAGTCTTGGACAGATTAATTGACTCCAGCGAGTATATTTTGGGACCCAATGTCGAAAACTTTGAGAATAAGTTTTCACAATACTGTGGATCTAGCTATTCCATAGCCACCAACTCTGGAACATCGGCTCTTCATCTTGCGTTGGAAGCATGTGGGGTATCTGCCGGAGACGAGGTAATTACGACACCAATGACATTTATTGCAACAGCTGCATCAATTAGTTATTTAGAGGCTACGCCGGTTTTCGTTGATGTTGAACCGACAACATGGACTTTGAATCCAAAAAAAATTGAAGCAGCAATCACCTCACGAACAAAAGCAATCATGCCAGTTCATTTGCATGGATTGATGGCGGATATGCCAAGCATCATGGAAATTGCGGCCAACTACAATTTGCGAGTCATTGAGGATGCCGCTCAGGCACATGGTGCGTCAATTAACGGCGTTCTCTCTAGTGGATTTGGACATGCATCTGGATTCAGTTTCTATCCAGGGAAGAACCTTGGTGCACTTGGCGAGGCTGGTGCAGTAGTAACGAATGATATCGAGATTGCAGATCGAGTTCGGTTGATGCGAAATTGGGGTTCATCAGTTAGATACATACATAAGGAAATCGGCTACAACTACAGAATGGAAGGTATACAGGCAGGATTTTTGTCGGTAAAGCTTCCGCATATGCATGAATGGACCGAAGATCGCAAAAGGATCGCTCGGAAATATTCTGCTGCTTTCTCGTCAGCGGGTATTCAATGCCCCCACACCCCTGATGGATTTGAGCACGTTTTTCACGTCTATGCAATTTTGACAGAGAATAGAGATGCGCTCTCCCGAAGTTTTGCTGAACGAAACATTGGACACGGAACTCATTATCCGATTGCCGTCCATCAGCAAGCGGCATATTCGCACTTAGGTTATACAGATGGAAGTTTTCCAGTGAGTGAAATGCTAGCGAAAATGTTCTTTTCTCTTCCAATATATCCAGGAATGACCGAGAAGGAAATTGACCTCGTTATTGAAACGGTTCTTGAAACGGAGAGACGGTAATGTCAATATTGGTAACGGGAGGCGCAGGGTATATAGGTTCGCATGTAGTCAAACTTCTAAATAGTCTGAACCAAGATCTGGTAGTGATTGATAATCTTTACAATGGTTTTCAAGCCTCAATTGGGAAAAATAACTTTATAGAGGGCGATATTTCCGATGAAAAGTTAATAAAGAAAGTTTGTAGGGAATACGAGATAGACCGAGTGATTCATTTTGCTGCATTGAAGTCTGTTGGTGAGTCTATGGAGCAGCCCAGTCGCTATTACGAATGGAATGTGAATGGCACTGTGAAATTTACTCGAGCCTTGATGGATGCTGGTGTGAAGAAACTAGTTTTCTCCTCCTCGGCATCTGTTTACGGCACCCCTGCCAAAATGCCAATGACTGAAAGCACCCCCCGAAATCCAGAGAGCGTTTATGCAGCTACAAAAGCAGTAATTGAGGAGTACCTTGCATTCTGCGAACCAATGGGGCTTGAAAGTGTATGTCTTCGATATTTTAATGCTGCAGGAGCAAGTATGGATTGCAGTATTGGCGAGGATTGGTCCACAACCCATAATTTGATTCCACGCATGATGCGCGCAATGCTCACCGGTAATGAAACTTTAAAACTGTTTGGGACTGACTACCCCACGCTCGATGGGACATGTGTCAGAGATTACATACATGTTGAGGATCTTGCGCGCGCTCACGTCATGGCGCTTAACTTTTTGGACGAAGACAAAGGATCACTAATAGTAAATGTAGGTACTGGACATGGTCATTCTGTTCGGGAAGTCATAGATATGGCAGAGAAAGTTAGCGGGCTAAATGTTCCATATGAAGTGGTTGGACGAAGACTGGGCGACCCACCAATGATCTATGCAGATCCAACTTTTGCGCAAGAGTCTTTGAATTGGAAATCCCAATTAGGTCTTGAAGAAATTGTACGAAGCTCATTTGACTGGTATCAAAAAAATCCCTCCGGGTATCGATGAGATCCATTATCGGAGTTGCACGTCAGGTTGCTCCGGCTATGTATGCATAAACTCGAAATTACTTGGAGTCAAATACGCCCAAAATCCAATTGTCGAAATTGAATATATCTTTAGTAGCTATGGAGCAGCCTAATTTATGAATAACAAAAAGAACTCGCAACAGTTGCACTTTGATCAAATCCTCGATGAATACCGGTCCGCATACCACAGTCGTGCATCAAATCACTATAAGCACAAATTGATTTATTCAAAGATTGTTCCCTTGATACGAGAAAAGTACCCTAATGGCTGTCAGATTCTTGAAGTAGCTTGTGGTTCTGGTGAAAATAGTTTTCAATTGAGGGAACTCCTCGGTGACAATTACAAGTTCTCAGGTGCTGACATCTCTGGAGAAAGTGTTGCTGCTTTTAATCAAATTATGGGAAGTCAGTCTGCGCAGGTTAAGAATTTTATGGATGCAGACGATTCATGGTCGACCCAATTTGAGGTAGTTCTCATTATTGGTGGGCTTCATCACATGGTTGGTGGCTTGAAAACAGTTTTTGAGAATATTAATTCTGCATTGAAACCGAGGGGGACACTGTTATTTGTTGAGCCCAATGCTCGTTTTTTAGATGTAGTTCGGAGATGGTGGTATCGCCGAGACAGTTTCTTTGAGGAAGATCATGAATCTGCCCTTGATGAACGGTTCCTATTCAGTAAGTACGGAGAAGGTTGGAATCAAGTCCATGTAAGTTATTTTGGGTTTGTTGGTTTTTTTGTAATTCTTCAATCCATGGTTCTTCGGACACCAAAATTTCTGCAGCAAATATTAT
>Ga0114966_10003423_pt1 | contig 13931 bp, 13 predicted proteins | sample M_130207_XF_Meta_FD_87029 | JGI IMG/M metagenome (GOLD analysis project Ga0114966, IMG submission 87029) | Freshwater microbial communities from Lake Montjoie, Canada to study carbon cycling - M_130207_XF_MetaG | ecosystem: Environmental > Aquatic > Freshwater > Lake | place: Lake Montjoie... | reverse complement strand
GAAATTCCGCCGTGTTTCCGAGAACCATCGCGGACTCGCATTACCGTAGCGCCGCGCAGGGAATTTCGCGGCTTAGCCGCAAGGGAATGAAATGGGAACTCACAGAATGACGGCAAAGACCGTGCATTGCACGGCAGCGGCGATTTCATGGGCTGCGATTGCAGGAGCAGCCTCAGCAGGCCTCGCCACGGGTAGCGGCGGGCGGGCGGCAACATCCCTGCGAATTTCTGAATTACGGGTTGACCAGCAAGGTGCCGACAACGACGAATACTTTGAATTGTTGGGCGCGCCGGGAATGTCGCTTGCCGGATGTTGGTTCGTTGCGATTGGCGACAGTGGAACCGATCCAGGTGGCATTGTTGAGATGGCTGTGGATCTCTCATCATGGTCCCTCGGTTCCAATGGACGATTTGTTGGGCACGAGGCATCCTTCGGCTCAACCGCTTTCAATGGACAGATGCTTTCAATTGATCCAGCGGGAAACCATGCCACAATCGGCACCGGCGACTCGTTGAACTTTGAGAATTCCGACTCAGTGACCTACCTCCTCGTGCGTTCGTTCGCCGGCAACATTGGCATGGATCTTGATCCAGGCAATGACGGAACGCTCGACACGTTGCCGTGGAACGAGCTGTTGGATTCGGTAGCGTTTGTTCGTTCCAACTCCACTGATCCCATCTATTCAGCGGTCACGGTTGGACCGATCAAACTGACATCTACTGGAGGAATGCCACCACATGCATGGCTTGATGATGCGGGCTGGCATATAGGCGAGTACGGATCGTGGGTGCACGACACGCCGGGCGGCGGCCCCGCTGTTCCCACCCCTGGCGCGGCGGCAACGCTTGTTGTTTCAGCGTGCGCGGCAATGTCTCGTCGAAGGAAGCGCTGAGGAGCGGCGTAGTTACTGACTGCCAGAGAATTTCTCGGGCGGCACCGGCAGCGCGCCGGTGTCGCCCGCGGCGCGCACCTGTTCAGCAATCATCGGCTCCAGAATTTCCAAAGTTCGCATTGCAAATCCTGTCGCATATGCAAATCCATATCCATAGAGCGGGTAATCGAACCAGCTGCCGTCTTTATTCTGGTCGATCGCCATTTGCTCTGCTAGCCAGCGCACTAAGAGATCGCGGCGCGGACCGGCCGGAGCGAGTTGCAACACCCGTGCACAGTAGTAATGACCAAAGAAATAGTAGTAGCCAGAATTCCGATAGAACGCCTCGTGCGGCATGACTCGACCGCGGGCAATCTCAATATAGAAATGCCTCTCGCGCAGTAACTCCACGCCACGCAGAAGCGTTTCGCCATCAGTTCCCTTCGCTTCACTACGAAAGAGTGCTAGGTTGCACACTTGCAAGCGGCCACTTGCTCCGGAGACCTTGTTGTAATCGCCAGCAACATTCAATTCTGCGTAGGTTCCATATGCAAATGACCCGCTCGGTATTCGCATCCGCTCCATGCATGTCAGCGCGTCTTCGATAGTTCCCTGCGGAATAGTTGCGCCCTGCGCGCGCGCATTGAGGAGCGATTCGATCATCGAACCCGTGTTGAAGCTGGTGCTCTCATGACCACTCGGATTTTGACCAATGTGGTTGAAGTCGTAATAAGCCCAGCCACCTTCAGCGCTTTGTTCACGGCGCGCCACTTGAACCTCGCGCTCTAAAATCGCACGCCACGCTGGATGATCAGCGGCGCGCGCGGGATCCGCGAGAATCGCTGCCGCTAACTCCAAGAGATAGGTATGCGTCCACACACTGTAGAAGGTATTGCCCGAAGCGCGACCTACTTCGCCCTGCGCTTCAAGCCATGCGAGCCCACGCAGAAGCGCAGCGCTGGATGCTGGATCCGTTCGAGCCGGGCCAATGAGTGACCAGCACACGAGTGCTGTGGTTGCTGTGTGGAATGCTCGGTGACTCGCCTGAGTGTCAAGGTAAATCTCTCGAGCGCGCGGGCTCTCGAATGTTCCAAAACTGCCGTCGGGATACTGGTTCGCTAACGTCCAGGCCCGTCCGCGTGCTTGCGCCGCATGAGTGCGCGTCAACGAGTGCTGCGGATCTGGCACCGGTCGAAGTGCCGGCGGCGTTGCGGTCGTTGCTTGCTGTGGAGTGATGGTGGTTGGAGTTCCGCCCGAGTGCTGCGCTTGCTGCTCACCCGACGGCCGCTGCGCGAGCGCATCAGCGTCAACTGATGTGCTGACTGACCCTGCGGTCTGGGCGCATCCCGCAATCACGACAAGCAACCCTGCGACACACATGACCGCTGCCCTGCCGATCACAGTGCGCCGCAGTGACATGGAACTCGTACCTACCTCGTCATGCATCCGGCATCACGACCTGTTCGCCCGCCTGCAAACCAGAAAGCACTTCGGTCTTCGTTCCATCAGAAGCGCCAACTCGAACCTCGCGCTCCGATGAAGTTGCGCCGACAAGAACCTTGACGGTAAACCGGCCCTTCTCCTGCTTGATCGCCTTGTTCGGAACGAGGACACGGTCGGTCAGTGTTCCGTGAATCACCAAGCGCGCCTCAATGCCTGGGAACACACTCCCGTCGAGGCTGCGAAGCGTTGCAACAAACGGAAATGCTGCGCCGTCGCCTTCTGGCGCACCAACCACTACCAGATCGTCAACCACGGCCTCGGCGCGAATTTCCGGGCGCGCCGGGAACCAAACCGTGGCAACATCACCTTGCTTAATGATGCGCATCGCATCAGCGTTCATCGTGCCACGAACGCGCAGCTTGCTGAGGTCGACCACCTGAGCCAACTCCTGACGCGGCTGCACTTGGTCGCCCTCATCCTTAACGCGCACCACGACGTAACCATCTGACGGCGCTTTCACGCTCAAACGCGCGGCATCGCCCTCCATTTTTTCCAAACGACGCTCAATGTCGCGGAGCGCTCGTGCCGCCGAAGCAAGGTCGAGTTCTGCACGAATCTCACCTAAACGCTGCTGGAGCTGCGCGCCCTCAAGATCCAATTTGGAATACTTGGCTTGATCCTCAATTCGGCGAGATTCATTTGGAGCGCGGATCGCCTTATAGAGTTCATTGTCGCGGCGCGCATACTTAGCGTAGATCTCACCACGCTCCACACTACGGCGCGCGCGGTCGAGCACGATGTCCTTCGTCTCACTCTGCAGTGATGTACCGGCATACATCTTCTCCAACTGCGTGAGCTCATCGTGATTGTCACGCAACCCGTCCAAACTCGACTTGAGCCCGAGGTCTGCCATTTCGAGAGCCTTCTTTGATTCGTAGTCGCGGTGCAAATCAAGAGCCTGCTGTGCCATTTCCGACGCCAATGTGGCTCGCTCAAGAGCTGCGATTGACTGGCGAACTTGCATCGCCCGCTCTTCTTTCTGCATAGCGAACCGCCGCTGCGTGTCCGCGGCCTGAACACGCAGGTCTTCAAGACCCTTGTCGAACTCCTTACCTTCGAGCGTCACCAAAGCATCGCCAGCTTTCACTGCACCACTCCGACGAACGATGTCCTTCACGGTGACTGGACCACTAAACGCCTCGAGTTCAAGACGCACTTCATCGCTGCGCGCTGACTCAACGCGACCGGGTCGCTCAATGATAAGTTCCAGTACCCCGCGTTCAACTGCCGCGGTCTTGGGCGCTGGTGTCGGCGCTGGTGTCGGTGCTGGTGTCGGTGCTGGTGTCGGTGCTGCCGCCGCCGCTGGTGCAGGTGCCGTCGCCGACGCAGGCGGATCAACCATCGCCGCCACGGGCACAGTGCAAATGACGGAAAGGCCAGCAAACATCACGGATCGAAGGATGAAGGGCATGCTCATTGCAACACCTTACCGGAACTATCCCCTTCGGTTTCGGAGTGTCTCGTATGTCAGGACGCCCCAATCGGCGCCCGCGGAACGATAACGGTCCGTATCGTGACCGCTTCCGGCAAATTCGAACATGAGATACGCCCCGAACCGAAATCCGGTGATACAGTTCAATGGTTCGATGACTACCCGCCTGCACCAACTCCTAGTCACATTTATGGCTTTATGGATGCCATTCTGCTGCTGTCAGTTGCGAGCGGTTGCGGACATTGCCATCACGGCGACTCACGAGCAATCCTCTCTTCCAGACGGCGCACAGCCCAAGAAGCATCGTGCCCACTGCTGCGAGAGCGATGACGAGCAGGTCACCTCAAGCAATTCGACCAGTTCGCACACGCCCGGCGCTCCGACCAAGACTGACAAGGGCTGCTGCGTTTGCTGCAAAGAGCGCGCACTCTCCACTGCGTCCATTGACATTGACCATGACCTGATTGGTTCAATCGATTTCGTGGGCACCGCCGTTCGCGTGGTCGAGTCGACCATACAACAAGCCCCACGCACATTGCCGAACTTGGGCCATGACACCGGGCCACCGCGCGCGCCATCCGGGCGCGAAGCACTTGCGCTCCATTCCACACTTCTGATCTGAATGTGCGATTCACTCGAGCACGGCGCGCGCCGTGCCGCTGTGGCATTCCTACATGGAGCAGATCATGGAACGCACTACTTACACGCTCGGCATTGATATTGCCGCCATCACTGGCAAACCTCGCATGACCATCTTGACACGCAGCGCTAGCAGCGCCTGCTGCCTGATGATTCTCGCAGCATGCAGCACTCAGCCTGGGCCATCCGTTTCCGAAATCGTGCCCGCACTGGATGCGCGCGTCGGTCAAGCAGATGGCACGATCACCGACGCGCTCGCGTCACCCTGGGCAGCGCCAAGCGATGCATGGGATGGTCGCGCACCACTCACCGCAGAAGCGGCTGTCCGCTGCGCCCTCGTAAACAACCGACAGTTACGCCGCATATTTACCGAGATCGACCGACGCCGCGCCATCATGCGCGATTCACAGTTGCCGCCAAATCCAACGCTCAACATGGCGATTGGCGCGCCGCTCAGCATGGGCTCCGTTCCGATTTTGGCAATGCTTGGGCAACAAGTGGACTGGCTTTGGAAACGAGACGCAATCATTGGCGACGCGAACTCTCAGCTTCGCGCGCTGATCTTTGAATCAGCAGCCACATTAGTCGCCACCGTGGTTGAAGTACGGGCTGCCTACATCGAAACCGCTTCCGCCATTGAGATTGCAGAACTCGCGCAGCGCGACTCTGCGGTTGCTGACCGTGTCTTGGGCGCAGACGAGGCGAGCTTCACGGCTGGCGATGGCCGGCGCGCCGTCGTCAATCAAGCGCGTATGAACGCAGCCGAAGCGCAGAATCGCGTGATGGACGCACGCATGGCGCTCGTCTCTGCAAAGACCCGACTTTTAGAAGCCATCGGGCGCGGCGACCAAGGAATTGATTGGACAGTGGCGGACAGTACCGCGCTCACTGCGCGCCACGCATGTGGAATCGAGCCGCCGTCCCAGCCAGATGACGAAGTTGCATTACAAGAACTTGTTCGCGCTCGCCGCTTAGACCTGCGCGCCGCTGCGGCGCGTGTCGACGGCATGGAGTCACGAGTTGCGCTCGCCATGGCAAATCGTTGGCCAACATTGATGCTCGGCGGCGGATGGGAGCAAGACATGGAAGGTGATCAGGCGGTCATGTTCAATTTGGAATCATCCATTCCGCTCTTTAACCAAGGGAACTTTCGAGTCGACGCCGCAATGGCAGAGCTTGAAATCGCCCGCATTGATGAAGATCGGCTCTGGCAGCGCGCGGTGATTGATACTCGTCGTGCGCTTACTTCCGTTGCTGCATCAGAACATCACGCGACAACGCTGCGCGACGGAACGCTGCGTAGCTTCGTGGCAAACAAAGAAATTCTCGCCAACAGCGTGTCTGTAGGCGATCGACCCGCCGTTGAATTGTGGCGAAGCGAGCACCAAGAAAACCATGTGCGCATTCAGATTGCGCGCGCTGAGCGCGACCGCGCCCTCGCAGCACTCAGCCTTGAACGAGCACTTGCCGGCACTCGGCTCCCCGCGGCCGGTCCGTCCGGAATGCCTACCGTCGCCGGTATGGGCTCCAGCAGTGGCGCTCCCGACTTTGACTTCACCGCATTGGAGACGATGGAATGAACAGCACTATCCCCCACCCACCACGCCGCAGTTTGACTCGCATCGTCCTACCTGTTGCGCTTGTCGCTGCATCGGCAGGAGCCCTTCTATGGACCGGCTGGCGCTCATTCTTCCCCGTACCCACCGTTGATGTTGTTCCAGTTTCACTCCGCGCTGCCGCTACGAGTGGCACTTCTTCGGGAAAAAACGATCCGTCCACAAACCCAAGCGTGAAACGCGAAGGCGCTGCAGTCCAGGCGCCCGGCTGGATTGAGCCATCGCCATTTCCAGTCATGGTTCCGGCACTCACGCCCGGCGTCGTCCGCACCGTACTCGTCTTGGAAGGCGAACGCGTCGAAGCCGGTCAAGTACTCGTAGAGATGAACGATGAAGAGCAACGCATCGGCGTGCGCTTGGCCGAGGCAGTTCTTGCAGAGACTCGCGCCAAACGCCACGAGATGGAAGATGAACTCTCCAGAAAGTCGCATCTTGTTGAAAGCGGCGCCGCAAGTGCGGGCGAAGTCTCTCGCCTCAACATCCGCATCGACGCCATGCGCGCCGCAGAAGAAGGTGCGGATGCGGAGCGCGCCTTGCGTGCCCTGATACTCGACCGTACAAAGGTGCGCGCACCCGTTGCTGGCGTCGTCATGGCGCGCCTGGCAGTGCCCGGAATGATCGGCGGCGGCATGCAAGATGGCAAGCCGCTCATCGAACTCTATGACCCTTCGCAACTACAGGTGCGCGCCGATGTGCCGCTCGCAGACGCTGGACGCATTGCCATTGGTGACCGTGCTGAAGTAACGGTTGATGTGCTTCCAGACCGCACATTCCGTGCGGAGATCATCCGCGTTGTCCACCAAGCTGATATTGCCAAGAACACCGTGCAAGCCAAGGTGCGAATCATTGATCCTGACGCCGCACTGAAACCAGAAATGCTTGCACGGGTCAAATTGTTCCCACAGATGGGCGGTCGTAGCGGATCCACGAGCGCACCTGCTGGAAGTAGCGGCGCAGATACCGCATCCCCTGAACAAGGAAACTTCTGGATCCGTGAAGATTGCGTTGACACTCGTTCAAATCCACCGTTGGTTCTACTGATTGCCGGCCTCGAAGATGGACGTGGCACCATTGAGCGGCGTACCGTCGGCGCAATCGGCGACGTCGATCACGGCTGGCGCTCCGTAGCCAGTGGACTGCGAGCAGGCGACATCGCTGTCCGCGCACCATCCTCCGCACCAATTCCTGGAACACGCGTTCGCATCACAGAATCTTGGCGTGAAGCCACTACCGCGGAAGGAGCACAACATGGGCACCATTGAATGCCGACATCTTCGCAAGGACTATCGCCGCGGGGAAGAAGTCATAAAGACGCTGCAGGATGTTGATATCGACATCAATCGCGGCAGTTTCGTTGCACTGATGGGCCCATCAGGAAGCGGAAAGACGACGCTTCTCAATCTGCTTGCTGGCATCGATCGACCCACTGGAGGAACGATCTTTATCGGCGGCACTGACATCGGCACGCTCGGAAGAAATGCATTGGCAGCATGGCGCAGCGCCAATGTCGGATACATCTTCCAACTCTACAACCTTGTACCAGTACTTACTGCGTACGAAAATGTGGAGTTGCCGCTCTTGCTCCATGCACTCTCGGGAAAGGAACGCCACCAGCGCGTCACTGAGGCACTTGAGTTGGTCGGATTGGCAGATCGCCATTCACACTATCCACGCCAACTGTCCGGCGGACAAGAACAGCGCGTTGCTATCGCCCGTGCCATTGTCACGCGCCCAACGCTGATCCTTGCCGATGAGCCAACTGGCGACCTTGACCGCAGCAGTGCGATCCAAGTGATGGACCTCCTCGTTCGCCTGAACAAAGAACGCAGCCAGACCATTGTCATGGTCACACATGATGCATCGACCGCCGCTCGCGCCGATCGCATTGTGTATCTCGAAAAAGGGCAGATCATTGACGCCGCACAGATGGAACTCGTCGCACGCGCTGCGCACTCTCAGCAGGTCAACCGGCACGCGCCAGCAGAGGCACCACGATGAATTCCTTCCTTCGGACCGTCCCATTCACGTGGAAAAATCTTGTCCGGCGGCCATTGCGTACGGGCCTGACTATCGCAGGCATAGCAGTTGCAACATTTCTATTCTCATTCGTTGAGAGCATGCGCGACGGCGTTCATCGCGCCACTGATGCCGGCGCTGCCGAGACGCGGCTTGTCGTCTACAGAAAGAACCGCTTCTGCCCATTTGCTAGCCAACTTCCGCAAAGTTACCAAGCATCAATTCTTCGAATTGACGGCGTGAAGTCCGCGGTGCCGATCAAGATCGTCGTCAACAACTGCCGTGCGTCACTTGATGTAGTGACATTCCGAGGAGTCCCGGATGAAGGGTATTTGCAGGAGCACATTGCCAAAGCACAGCTCCTCTCGGGCTCAGTCAGTGATTGGCAAACCAGAGGTGACGCCGTGCTTGTTGGATCTGCGCTTGCTGATCGGCGCCGATTGCGCGCCGGAGACCGCTTCGATGCCGCCGGGATCCGAAGCTGGGTCGCCGGTGTGTTTATAAGTGATGACGCACAAGATCGCAATGTTGCATATGCGCACCTTGGATTTCTGCAAGAGACAGCACAGCGCGGCGGGACCGGCGGCATCGTCACGCAATTCAATGTTGAGGTGAATGACCCATCCAAGATGGAACAAGTAGCCGCAGCGATTGACGAAGCATTTGCACACGATCAATACCCCACTACCACTCGCCCAGAATCCGCATTTGTGGCCCGTGCAGCACGCGATGTGATTGTCTTAGTGAGTTTCGCAAGCATCGTTGGCTGGGCGAGCTTGGCCGCCGTCTTCGCCCTGATCGCTAACGCCATTGCATTGGCCGTCCGCGACCGTATTCGTGACCACGCCATTCTGCAGACGCTCGGTTGGACTGGCACCGACATCGCGTGGATGGTTGTCATGGAAGCATCCATGCTCGGGGCTGCCGGCGGTGCCATCGGAGCAATTGGCGCACATACCGCTATCGCACTGGCGCATCTCAACTTCACCATGGAAGGCGTGTCCATCGAAGTCACTACCAGCAATGCTGCGACACTCGCTGGCGTCCTGCTTGCAACTGCGCTCGGCGCCGTCGCCGGTGTTGTTCCGGCGCTATCCGCTGCGCGTCGCGAAATCGTCCAGGGCTTCCGCACCGCATAAGGATCACGATGCTCCGACTTCTCCCTATCTCCTATGCGACGCGCAATCTTGGGCGCAGTCCAACACGGCTGATGCTTTCCGTCGGCGGTGCTGCGCTCGTTGCCGTTCTTTCGATGGCAGGCGCCGGTTTCGCTATCGGCATGTCCAACGCGCTGCGCGCAAGCGGATATGAACGCAACGTGGTTCTTCTGGGCGCTGGAAGCGAAGAGAGCGTCGAGCGCAGTGAAATCACTCCATCATCAGCGGGAGTTGTAGCCGCCAGTCTCAGTGGTATTTCCACACTTGACGGCCGACCAATGGCGAGCCCGGAGATCAACGTCGCTCTGTCCGTCGTTCTCCGCAGCAGTGACAGCGCTACTCATTCCACAACCGATGCGGCCGATCACATCGGCCTCGTTCGCGGCATCACGCCCGCAGCGTTCATCGTTCACCCACAGGCGCGACTTGTTGCAGGGCGCGCGCCACAGCCTGGCGCAAATGAGGTGGCGCTCGGCGCCAGTGCGGCCCGTTCCGCGAGAATCGACCCGGGCGCACTCGCCACCATGCTTACCGACACAGGGAGCGGCGGCCCAGAAGTCATCGTTGACACTCGACCATTCCGCGTCGTTGGGCTCATTCGCGCGCCTGGCACTGTGATCGATGGCGAAACATGGATGCCACTCAGCGACGCGCTCGTACTCACGCAGCGCGAAACGATTTCCGCCGTCATCATCACGCTCACTCCAGACGCAAGCGCATCCGACGTGGCCGACTTCGCACAACGGCGCATTGATCTCGAGCTAAGCGCGATATCAGAACCCGCCTACTACGCATCACAAAGCGCCTTCTACCGCCCAGTGCGCATCATGGTGCTTGCCAGCTCGGTGCTCGTTGCATTGGGTGCACTCCTTGGCGGGCTGAACACCATGTATGCCGCGTTCGCAAGCCGCGTTCGCGAAATCGGCATGTTGCAGGTACTTGGCTTCACGCGCAGTGCAGTCGTATTCAGCCTGCTACAAGAAAGCCTGATCGCGTCCATGACCGGGGCGCTCATTGCCGTCCTCATTGCAATACTGTTCCTTGATGGCATCGCCATTCAATTTTCCATGGGAACCTTTGGCATCAAGATCGACGAATTCGTCGTAGCCATCGGACTAGTCACTGGACTCTTCGTCGGGGCTGCCGGCTGCGTGGTGCCGGCTATCCGTTGTCTCCGGCTGCCACTTCCATCCGCACTCAAATCTGATTGACGTACTTTCCTCAACCACCAAACCGCTTACACCACTATCTTCTCACCGCAAAGGATCTAACTCGATGAACAAGTCAATCACCACCGCACTTCGATTCACCGCCGCGCTCGTCAGTTGCACACTGGTAACCACCATCATTGTTGCATGCAATGAAACTCCTGCACCACCAGCGAAGGCGTCCTCCACCATTCCTGCCGGGCTGATCACCAAAGGTCCGGCCACTGGAACCGGAGTCAGCGCTGTGAAGGTCACATCAAAGCAAGGCGACACCATTACGCTCGTCGGACGCATCGGTGGAAGCGAAGAACCCTTCGGTGCTGATCGCGCAGTCTTCACCATCGTGGACCCCGCGCTGAAAAGCTGCGCGGATGCTGGCGATCCAGGGCACTGCGAGACACCTTGGGATTACTGCTGCGAGGACCGCGCTTCCCTGAAACGCAGCACAGCAACCATTGAGATCGCCGGTCCTGACGGCCGCCCCCTCAAAGTAGCGCTGCGCGGAGTCTCTGGTCTCGACCCGCTTGCAACGGTTGCCGTCACTGGCACTGTCACCGAACGCAATGACGCCGGCGTGCTCGTTGTGCGTGCCACAAAAATTGAAGTCCGCTGACGACAGTCAATCACAGCGAGCTGGCAGCAGAAGTGCTACCCATTAATGCCCAAACCAGCGCTGGCGAATTTGGTCAAGCGTCCCATTCTCGCGCAACGCAAGAATAGCAATATCAAACTTTTCCCGCAGGTCAGTGCTATCGCGGTGGAATGCAAATCCAAAGTGCCGGCGCTGGAACAACTCTCCCACGACCGCCACTGATACATCGGCGTGCTTCAGGTCGTAGTACTCCAGCGTGGCGCCATCGTCCACAACGGCGTCCACACGTTGTTCAGCCAGTACCTTTGCCGCAGCATCCAGTGTGGGAAAGCGCACAACGTTGAGTTTGTGCTCTGAGCAGTACAGATCACCACCTCCGCCCTCTACGGTTCCAACAGTCTTTCCAGGCAAGTCCGCCGGCCCATGAACCTGTCGATGCATCGTGTTCGTTGTCATCACACTTGTGACGCTCGATGTCAGATAGGCAACCGTTGCCACACCAAAGAGCAACCAACCCGCTGCAATCAATCGACCAACCCACGGCGGAACCACCCCGCCTTTGTAAGTGGTCTTGCCAGTCACTGCCACAGAAACCACGTGATGCAGCGACTCTGCAAGCCCCTCGTGCAAGTGCGGAGTGAAGTCACGATCAAGCCGACGCAGTGTCACGAGCACTAAAAACGTCAAGACGATCAGCGCCGCTCCGCCCCAGGCAAGAGCACGAATATGCCCACCATCAACCAATCCATCAAACAAGCGCGACATCGAATTACTACCGTCCGACGACACCATCACCCGTAATCCCGCGTCTAAGAATGGCTGCGAGAAATCGACGCGCTTCAAGGCTTCGCTCGTTACCAGCGTATTCCCAACCCCAGCATCTACCTCACCGCTTGCGACAGCATCGATAAGTGCATTCACCGAAGGGTATTCACGAAACTCCGGAAGCACCCGTCCATGAATGGATGACGCTTCGAACATCACTACCGCATAACCAGACCACTTCATGGCTGTATCGGGAACCGCAAATGGTTCCGCGGCAACCACGCCAACCTTGATTGCGCGCGGGGCTTCAAGCGGCGGATCGACGATCGGCATTCCCTGTGCAGCATGCACAGCGCAGATCAAACACACAATCGTTGCAAGGTAAGCGAACACGTGCCGAAACGCCATGGATAACAGGTTCATCGAACGGAACACTACGGCAACCGCGGAATCTGTGCCACTCGGCAAGGTGCAGCACGGCGGCATCTCGTCCGACTCATCCACGCGGCACGATCACCGCCGCCATGCGCCCACTCCGCGCGCCGTCCCTTCGATAACTGAAAAACTCGCGCGGTGTGGACACCGTGCACAGTTCTTCGCCATCAATGGACTCCACGGGAACGCCACTTGCGCGCAATTGCTCTCGCACTGCCCCGAAGCAATCAATGTGTTCCTTCCGACGGCTGCCGCCAGCCGCCAATACGAATTCAAATCCCACAGCTTGCGCAAACTCATTCGCTACATCGGGGCCAACCTCGTACACCTCACGCCCGATGCACGGTCCAATGGCAGCAACCATGCTGCCCGCCCGCGTGCCACGCACCGCACACATTTCGCGGATTGCCTGCGGAACCACCCCAGCAACAATCCCGCGCCAGCCCGCATGAATTGCGCACGTAATGCCAGACTCAGTGCACGCCACCAAAATCGGCACGCAGTCCGCAGTGCGAATGCATGGCGCCACGCGACCATCAGTGGCGAGCACCGCGTCCGCAGCAATCGTTGGCGTTCCGAAACGCTCATCGCCCTGGCAATGAAACACCGCACACTCATGCACCTGCCGGACACGCACCATCTCTGAGCGAGGCGCTCCAATAGCTTCCATAAGCCTGCGTGCGTTCTCCAGAATATTGGCATCACTATCCGGCTCACCGGGCGCCTGCGCAACTCCGAGATTCATTGAATCAAATGGCGCCAAACTCACGCCACCATGACGCGTAGAGAATCCATGGCGAAATCCTTCCGATGCCAGCAGTTGGCTTCGGTAGAACACCACCTCGTTTGACGCCACAATGCGTTGCAGGTGAGCCATGAATGAACGAACGATACGCGCCACGCATCAAGTGCACTTCCGCGCGACTCACAAACCCGCGTTCAGCTGCCGCCCATGAGCACCATGCCAGCAAACCGCCCATCAATCGCGGCGAGCAACATGTCATCTGAAGCCGCCAGCGGCGCAACAGGAGAAATGTCCACCCCATGCTCAAGAAGGAATTCCGGCGATCCAAGCAGCACGCGCGAACCCGCCACCACGCCGACTGCACCAACCCCCGCGCGTTCGCAATTCACCGCATCCACTACGCGGATGACCCGCACACCGGCCTCGCGCAGCAGGTCCTCCGCTGCCGGATGTCCCGACCCACACGCCACAGCCGCGACTGCACGCAGCAGGTCATTTTCACTCATCCAGCCAACTGCAAGAACCGTGGTCACTGTTGAAGTGTAGGAAACCCGCGAAACCAACTTGCAGCCACTAGTGTACACGGTATAGTACTGCCTATGCTCTATTGGATCATCGCCGGCAACGGTCAAGCCTATGGCCCCGCAGACCTTGCACTCATTCACAAGTGGGTAGCGGAGCGACGAATCATCAGCACCACCCAGGTAAGCACCAATGAGCACGGACCCTGGCGCGATGCTGCCCTCATGCCAGAATTCGCGCGCGCATTCGGCAACCCGGACTACGGTGCCCCAGAGCCGGCAACTCATGCGGATTCATTTGGCACGCGCCCCGCGAGTACACCGCCCACCGGACCCAGCACGGCCCCAATTGCACAGATGCCCATGAACGGTGATTGGCCTCCAACAGCCATCGCCATTCCCCAGCTTGTCAGCGGCATCTTCCATCTGCT
>Ga0114966_10003422_pt1 | contig 13933 bp, 11 predicted proteins | sample M_130207_XF_Meta_FD_87029 | JGI IMG/M metagenome (GOLD analysis project Ga0114966, IMG submission 87029) | Freshwater microbial communities from Lake Montjoie, Canada to study carbon cycling - M_130207_XF_MetaG | ecosystem: Environmental > Aquatic > Freshwater > Lake | place: Lake Montjoie... | reverse complement strand
TGAGTATTAATAGTATTAATATTCTTTTTTTGAGTATTAATATTATTAATATTCTTTTTTGAGTATTAATATTATTAATAGTATTGTTTTTTTTATTCCAGGTGTACCATTCGTACCATTCGGAATAGTATGTTTAATTGGACTATTCGTATTAATTTAATTGGAATATGCAAGACCACCCATACCAGACATTATACGGAGTACGTTGTAGTTAACGGCATAGATATCTAGAGGATTGAACACAACGCCCGAAATGTTCGTGAAAACAAGTTGAGCCGTGTCAATGCGAGAGAAGTTGCACGTGCCACTGGGTTGGTGCTCTTCGGGGCGGAGAGCGAAGGAATACACTGCAATTGCGTCGGGCACACCGGTTGCACCGAAACCCGTGTGGCAGTCCCAAATCTGGTTGCGGGTGAAATACTTAAGGTTGCGCTCCGTGAAACGATCCGTTCCGTTAAGAACGATCTTGGACTTAACGGTTGTAGATGCCAAGGAATTCGCACCGGTGATGATCGCAGAGGGCGTTGCACCACCCTGTACATCCTCAATGGAAGAAGATGTTGAGGTGGGGGGAACGGGAGCACCAGTCCAGACGAGTTCCTTAACGGGGTGGTTGAAGTTGAGACGAATGGTACCACCGTTAACGTTGTCGTTCTGAACCTGGAGCTGATCGATGAGGTACTCGTGGGCATTCTGAGCAAACTGGCGACGCTCGGTGGTATCAAGGTAAACGTAGTCAGCATACACGTTAATCGTGGAGTAACCATTGGTAGTAACACCAGATGCGTTAGTCGTATCAACCAACTTGCTAAGACCATGGTAGGTGATGTTGAACTTGACCTCGTGGTACTGGAGGGCAATGAGGGGAATGGCAAGACCAGGGTTGCGGCAGAACCAGAACTTCATGGGTACGTATGCCTCCGTGGGTGCAGCGGTGAGAGAACCTACACCACCACCCTGGTGAGTGTATGCCATGCGCTGATACTTCGTTGAGGGGTTGCCACCTGCATCGACGTTAACGCCTGGTTCGGAACCAGCAACCTGGAGTTCACCCTGAGCGCCAGTGGGGTTGGTCTCGCAAAGATCGCGCCAGACCGTAAGCCACTTGCCGTACTGTCTGTCAATCAATTGACCACCGATCTCAAGTTCGAGTTGGTCGAAGAGTGCGTGACCGAAATCGCAAGCAGGGGTAACGGTACCAGTTCCGGTAACGAAACTGTTGGGGTTGTACTGAATCCAGAGGTTCTTGAGGAGGTCTCCGTTACGGGAGACCGTCACCGAGACACGAGAACCGGGACTTGATGAACCGTTGATCGTCTGAAGAATGGACTCCGTAGAGAAGTTGGTGTGTCTGCGGTATACAGACTTGAAGAAGGTAATTTGGGGTTGACCAGTAAGGTAAATATCCTGGGCACCGTAGGCAACGAGCTGCATAAGACCTCCTCCCATTTTTAGTTAATTAAGTGAGTTTTGTGAATATTTATATTCTTAGAAAATATTTTATTTTTCAATTAAATTACGAAATTAATTATTTAATTAATTAATTAATTGGACTAATATTAATTTGGACTAATATTAATTGGACTAATATTAATTGGAATAGTATTAATTGGAATAGTATTAATTTGGAATAGTATTAATTTGGAATAGTATTAATTTGGAATAGTATTAATTGGAATAGTATTAATTGGAATAGTATTAATTTGGAATAGTATTAATTTGGAATAGTATTAATTGGAATATGCCAAACCACCCATACCACCCATTATTCTAAATATATTATAACATGGTGCATACAAGGTATATGATGGAACTTGTACATAATTTTGTAATCCGGAACTCCTAAGTACAAAAAATAATTGGGCAGTATCTATTCGTGAAAAATTACAAGTACCCGATGGTTGGTGTTCCTCGGGACGAAGCGCGAACGAGTAAGTATAAATATAATTTGTAGGAACTCTTGTATGGTGTTGGTAATTTGTTACTAACCTAAATGTTTCACCCGGTCTTTCTCTAAAACGATCGGTTCCGTTGAGTATCAACTTAAATAGTTCTAATGGAGCAAACTGCTGGGGTGTTCCGTTGGGAATTATATTTTCTCCCATGGAAAAGTCGTTAATTGGAGCATTTGTATTGTTTCGGTTAAGTACAAAAATAATTTCTTTAGTTGGATTCAACAAATTAAGTCTGATAAAATTAGGCAAAGTAACAGAGTCCAGATCTCCGTCTTGTTCTTGAATTTGTTCGATGAGGTATTCATGCGCATTCTGAGCAAACTTTCTTCTTTCCGAAGTGTCTAAGAAAAAATAAGTATTCGATATTCTAAATGTATTGCTAAAAGATGGAAGTGCAGTATTGTTCCTAACGATTTTTTGATATAATCCATTCTTAACACCAACCACTAACTTTGTAAATTTCTCAAATGTTATTTTCAATTTTACTTCGTGATACTGCAACGCTATCAGTGGAAGTGCAAGTCCCGGATTTCTACAAAACCAATATTGTAAAGGTATTATTAATACATTACCAGGTTCATATGAAGTATCATATGGTTTCCATGCCGGAACAGAAAAATTTTTTCCTACCATACTTCCATATCCAGTAGTCTGTGATGCGGAAAGTACTACTTCTGACCATATATCCATCCACTTTCCATACTGGTTGTCTATTTCTTGACCTCCTATTACTATACTAGTTTTTGATATTAAATAATTTCCAACTCCTTGTATCCAACCACAATAATCCATCTGTTCGGAACCAAGAACATATTCTTTAGGATCGAATAATTGCAACCCTACAAAAATACTTCCAAGTAGATCACCGTTTCTAGATATAACTGCTGTTATGTTTCCCTCAAAATCGATGTTTCCGTCAATTAATTGATTAATTGATTCCATTGCGAAGTTTGTGTAACGATGATAAACATTCTTAAAGAACGTTATCTGGGGATTTGTCGTTAGATATACATCTTGCGATCCATACGCAACCAACTGAACAAGTGCTCCTCCCATTATTCCGGTTATTCCGGGACCCTTCGGGTATTATTAATTATTAATTATTATTCTTTAATATTCTTTAATAATAATAATAATAATAATAATAATAATAATAATAATAAAGGATGAAAAATAATAATACTACTAAAATACTTGTAATAATATTATTATTAGTAGTAGTAATACTGATACCAATAATAACAAATTTTGTTGGATCTGGATTTTCAAATTTAGATAAGAAAGAATTCTTAAAAAAATTTAAATATTATGATGAAAATGATAAATTAATCAATCATTTCGAATTTGAAATAGATGAACAGTTAGATGCTATCACTTATCTAACAAGTGACGATGTTGTATTAGAATTGGGAGGTAGATACGGTACTGTATCTGTAACAATAGCACATATACAAAATAATAGTGGTAATTTAGTTGTAGTAGAACCAGATACTAGAATAATTAATTCTTTAATAAAAAATAAAGAAATCAATCGTGCAAATTTTACAATACTCAATAAATATATAAGTAATAAATCAAAAAAAATGATTACAGATGGTTATGGGACTCGTATGGTTAATAGTGATTCAGAAATTGAATCAAATAATATGATAACATACGAAGAATTTAAAAGACAATATCCATTAAAATTTAATGTGCTTGTTGCTGATTGTGAAAGTTGTTTATGTGATTTTATTAAAGATATGGGTAATGATATTAACAATTACAATAAAATATTACTTGAAGCTGATTTGAAAGATTTATGTGATTACAATAAACTAATAGAATCTTTAACATCTATAGGTTTTAAAATAGTTAAAAATCATGATAATTTTAGATACGTATTAATTAAATGATCTAATAGACTTGTAGATCTGAAATGTGCTCTTCTTGTTTTTTAGTTTTTTAACTGCCCACCCCTTATCCAATAATGAAAATATAAACAAAGCGCGTAAAATAATCAGACAAGTTATTTTGTCTAAATTATTTTCCATAAATCGGTATTCCTTCGTCGTACTCCGGGTATTAAATACTCCAAATAATTTAATTGAAAATAAGTAACGTAAAAATAATATTCGGAATAATTAATACCCGAAGGGTCCCACTACGACAAAGGGTCCCAGAATAATTAATGAGTGAATTAAGAATAGGTATTGTAATAAACTATAAAAAGGCAGAACAGAAGAAAGACGAACTACTAAATGCAAATACAAGGAATCTTAAATGGTTGTCTCTGGCAAATGATAAGAAGTACTCTGCTTACGTAATTAAAAAAAAGAATAAAACTTTTGTTCCCGATGATGTTGCCATTGGACTCTACCTAGAAGCGAAATATCCAGGTGTAATTATCGATTACATTACACCCGATCAAATAACTACACATCGTTTTAAGAAGAATCATATTAATTTCATAATTATTTATGATCTCCTGGAAGCATTTCATCTCAGTAATAAAAAACATTTCAATACTTTTAAAAATGCTCTTAAAAAAAGTAATAATGTTTATCCTCCATATGAATACCAAAAATTCATAAATAATAAATGCCAATATTACAAGTACCTAAGTAAGAAGAACATACCAGTTGCACCTACACACTGTATAACAAAGGAGAAATGGTATTCTCGTAATCCCGATTTATATGTGTCAAATTTACTTAACAAAGTAAAGAATAATAAATGGGAATCTATCATTGCCAAACCTATTTATGGACAGGAATCCATAGACTTTGCAAAATTTATGAAATGTTCGAATAATGGATTGGATTCTTGTAAAAAGAATTTAATAAAGTATCTCGATGTAAGAATGCCCAAATATAAAGGAATAGTTATTCAAGAATACATTCCCGGTTTTGATAAAAATAATCCAGAAATACGAACCTTCTTTATAAATGGTGTCTTTAGGTATTCCATAGTAACACATTCCCGAACCAACGGTATACAACCAGTTCAAGAAGGTGGACTCTACAAAATGCCCAATGAAAATTACTCTGAAGTAAGAAAACTTTCTCAAACCGTTATGGATTCGTTGCCAAAATTGGATTTACCTGGTAAAATGAGAAATCCAATTGTAACAAGAATAGATATAGGATCGGGACTTGCCGGCGCGCCGATGGGTTACTTCGTCAATGAAGTTGAGTTTGTACCTAGTTTATACGTTGAACAGATCGATAATACCAAATTTCCAGTGCTTCAAGAAATATCAGAATCACTGCTCAATGTTGCTCAAGAATATTATTCCGCACAATTACCCGTAAAGACTGTATTTTGAGGAATTACAATTATTTTTTTTTAAAAATATTTTTAAAAAAATCCTTTATTCTGTCAATAAGTAGAGGAGTATAATTTGGACGAAATGACGTATATATATAAAGTTTTTTGAAGTATTTGTTAAAAGATATATGTTCGATAGTATCGGTATTTAAATCATATTTTGCTCCATATTTTTTAATACGCTGTGTTTGGTATACTCCAAATCCACTAAATGCACTTTTTACATTTAATACCATGTTTTTTTGATATAATTTCATAATCATATTAATATTCATTGGAATTACAGTACCTACATCATATGGTATTAAACCAAAAAAATGATATGACATACCGAATATAGCATCTGCGTCAATTGAATATAAAATACCTATCATTTTTAAAAATTGTTTTTTGTCAAATGATATAAAATCTAAATCTAGTATTACAGTTAAATCACTTGGGGTATTAAGGGACTCGTTCAACACATCCTGTCTTAAAGATGCTAAAAACCTAGTCCTTTTATTACAGTTAGAAATAGAAGATTCACACATATCAAGTGACGCTTTTTCATTCATAATTCTAAATTCTCCAATTATATTACTATTATTCTTCATTATATCTTTGAGTATGTTTACCGTACCATCTTTACTATCATTTTCTATAAAAAATATCTTGTAACTTTTAAAATATGTGCCAAGTTCTATAATCTTATTTAAATTATTTTTTAAATATTCCTCTCCGTCTCTCACCAAAAATAAAAAATTAATATCTTTGGATTTTAATAATTCTGAAAGAACGCTGAATTTTTCTCTATTCGTTGTTATTAGTACTATTAGTACTATTAGTACTATTAGTACTATTAGTACTATTACCATTTTATTCAATTTATTCATTTTATTCATATTATTCATATTATTCATATTATTCATTTTATTCATATTATTCATTTTATTCATTTTATTCATTTATTAATAGTATTATTTTATTTTACAAAGTAGGATATTTCAAATATTTGAATTTAGTTATAACCTTCTCCCATGTATTACCCAATTCTATCTTCTTGTTACTTACTGCATTAATTTGATTTTGTAACGCAGCAATTATACCATCAAAAAACGTTGGTATTGCAACTTTTACGTTGTTATTTTTGGAATTATTAATAGCATTATTTAAATTTTTATATACTTGTTCCAATTCGTTTGTTGCGGTTACTGTTAACCAATTGTATTTGTATATATCGAGATACAGGTTATACACGTCAGTATACGATAACTTAACCCACTCACTAACATTCATATATGATGCGTAATCAGGATAACACGCATATTCGCTACAAGTTTGGTAAGGACGTATCATCGCAGGATAATCTTGTATATTTCCATTACTACTAGTATATGTTATTCGTCTCGTTGCCTTGTTTTTGTTAGTAACACTATCAAATTCATACGTTACTTGTTGAGTAAAGGTGTTATCGCCTACCTTAACTTTATCAAGTATTTGACTCTCATTAAAATCATTACCAACTGCTGCTTTCCATGCTCTTTTATAATTATCAATCTGGTAATACAAATTATCAATAGTTATTCTACCCTCAGGTTTTGGTTCCTCATAAGGAGTACCAGAAACAGGAAAATAAGAGTCTTTAACCAACAACTCATTAGCATTCGATTTAAGATAATACATACTACCATAATAAGCGTTCTGATCATAATAAGTTTTCTTATAAATCATTTTATTAGCTTCTTCGATCAGTGGATTCAACCGGTTATTTATAAAGTCATTTATGCTCTGTGCGTTGGAAGGTACCGATGGTCCACAATTAGGCCATTGTTTATTCTGGACAGAACATCCAGACGTATGTGTACCCGTATCCTGCATGGGACTGTTTAAATTTTGTGGTTCGACACTCTTAAGAGTAACACACGTATTTTTGCCTTTGTCATTAGTGTGATCACCGTTTCTCCAAGTATAACCTGGATTTCCTTGACTAATTGCATATGCCGCACAAGCATCGGCACTATAGTATCTCGAGTTAGTATTCCAAGTATCTTTATTTTTAGGCGTTCCTGAACTAGACCATCCGGGTACATTCGAGATGGCGCTGAGACCAGATTTGAAAGGATTAATGATTATTAGTACTATTAGTACTATTAGTACACCAACGAATACACCCGGCGTTATTTTATTGAAACCAAAACTATTTTTGGAGAACGACCGCATTTGAATTAATTAATATTAATTACCTAATATTTTAATATTTACAAATAAAGTCGTTTAAATGAAGTTATAGTGCCCCTGCAGAAGTGACACTTTCTAACTCCTTTACTTTTCTCCATACACTCTGTACAAATTGTATGTCCACATGGATCTGAGAAATAATTTATCTGGTTTTCTAAACATATTTGGCAAGCAGTTGCAGGTAAGAATCCAGCAAATTCACTTAATAATCCCTTTATAATTCTGTATTCCTTTTCAAGTGAATCGGTCGTTTCTTTAAGACTTTCCAATTTTAACTCGGAATAGTACCATTGTATCTTGTCCGTTAATAATTGAATTAGTACTTCATCGCCGGAAGTATCAAATTCTTTTATTGTGTTGATAAGTGATAATATATTATCCGTAAATTTTGTGTACTCCTTCTTATTGTTGCTAAATATTATTTCTGTTTCTATCTTTTTGTTATGTAATATCACCACTTTTCGTTTGAATTCTGTTAAAGTATTACTCGAATTATTAAATGAATATTTATTCTTTATTTCCTCGAGTAGCACCGGATCTGGTTCAAAACTTTCAGAATTTTCGGAATCATTAATTATAAACAATTTGTTACGTATCAATGAAAAAATTCCATTGTACATTACTACTTCACTATTTTGGGAATCAACCGAATGATGAAAATTATATTCTTCCATTGCACGTTCCGATATAAGTCTATCTATATCAACCTGGTTAACTTCGGAATTATCTGGATTAGTATGAGTACCCGTAGTACTGAGTACCAGAGGGGTCCCGGAATCCCGAAGGGTCCCGGAATAAGGAGTACCTGGAATATTCCCAAAGGGTCCCGTAGTACTGACGTAAGGAGTACCAGGAATAAATAGTCCTTCCAACGGAGAATAACTGAATCTTCCGTGAGTACTAGCAATTGGGTTTAAAGAATAATTGTTGTTAAATTCATTTAAATCTGCCATTCCCGAATTAATTTCAATTTATCTTTAAAAGACTCTATTCCTGACTTACTTTCAATAATATCAATATTACCTGTTTTTAACGCAATTATTTCTGATTTTGAAAACTTAAGGGAATCAGTAAAGTACTCGTCAAATGCTTCCATTGTTACCGGGCAATATTCGGTGACTATTTGTTTAATTACGTCGGAGTACTCCCTGATCTCCAATTGAGCATGTTTGTCACTACGCAACGATATAAACCTCAGTAAATTATGTAAATCTATCTTCCAATAGAATTCGGTATATATGCTCACTGGAAGTACACTTCGTGCCATTTCTCTTGATACACCTTGTGATAATAAATTTTCATAAAACTTGTATGTAGTACTTATGTGGTTATTGTATTCATTTATTAATTTCCAATTCAATGGACCATCGATCGGTACCTCTGAACCTTGTTTATTTATTTCAGATTGCTTTCTAAAACTTTCAGGTTCCCAAAATGTATCAGATAGTACCGAGTACCTACCCGATATTTCGTTATAAGAGGACATTCGGTGTCGTTGCCACTGACGCACCACAAATAAAGGTGCTTTTATATGAAACTTGAATTCCACCATTTCAAAAGGACTGGTATGATTGTTTTTAAGCAGGTACTTCACCAACGAAACATCCGAACGCTTACTTTTTGTTCCGGAGGAGTAACTAACTCGTGCTGCCTGTACTATTGCTTCATCGCACTTCAGTGTAGAATTAATTATTCTCGGCATAAAATCTACCAACCTGACAAATCCATGTTTCCCCACTATCTTTTGAATTGTATTCATTTACTCCGGGACCCTTTGGGTATTGGAATAATACTAATACTAATCTTTAAATAAATTCTCTAATATCTTGATTACAATATGGACATTTTATACTTTTACCAAACCACGATGATGCACAACAGGTACATAAATCGTTTTTACAACATGGTACGACTTTGAAATTATATTCAGTTTCGTTGCAAATTGTACAGTCCTGTTTTTTAAGTTTATTTGTAATCAACGAAAATTGATGTTCCGATAAACATACTACAACAGGATCCCAAAATCCTTCTGGTACTCGATTATCCATTACTTCAAAAATGTTCCTATTAACAAATATATGTTGAATCTGGTACTCCAAAGGATTAGATAAAAATCTTAATATACGTTCATCTATACTTTCGGGAGTCTCTGGAGTTTCTGGAATACTTTCTGTTTCAGTTTCATAATTTACAGAATCCATTAGTATGAATACTTGGAATAATTAATTTACTTAATTTTTCCTTAAATTTGATGGTAAAACTTTTGGTTTTCTTTGTGGAGTCCTTAAATTCGTTAAAAGACTTGTATATCAATTCCAATTTTTCTATGGTATCGGTTTCAAAAATACTTAAAAGATTTTGCAAATATTCCAATTCAGACTCTTTAATTGCTTTATTTTTAATTAGTTCATAATTAATAAACTTTTTGATGAATAATATTAAGTATATATCAATTAAACGGTGTTCTCCCAAATTCAATTTATCTATTACCTTTTTGTTATTGAGGAATATATTATATCTATTGTTCAATACGGAAGACCTTAATGGACATTTATTCTTTTTTACATCACTTCTAGAAAAAAAAGAGGGTATATACATGGAATATACACAATGAATTTCAGTATTAAATACCTTATTTGAATCATATAGATCGTTCAATACTACATCTCCATAAGAAATGGATTCTGCTGAATTTGCAACTGAATCCATACAATCAGAAAAATCTAAATAATTCTCTTGTACTAAATTACTAAGTAAGTATCCATCTGTATCATAAATCTTAAATATTTCATCAATATCTATTAAGTCTACGTTGTCAAATATTCTGTTAATAAATTCAAATATATTTACATCATCGTTTTTATACAGAGAATCTACAATTTCGAAAGTATTCTGAGTATTCTTTCCAAGGAAGTCAATAGTATTTAATATAAATCTGATATCACCGTTCGATCTATTTATTATTGTATCTAGTACAGGGATTAATTCTTGGTTAAATAATATCGGGTTGTTAGATGTTAACCACTTTTTTATTATATTTCCAGGAATGTTTGAAATATATGATACTTCTGTGAATTTTTTTAAATCAGATAATCTTGTACCCCTAGAATCAGAACTTATAATTATTATTGGTGGTATTTTTACAGTTTTTAATATACTCCACTCCACACCAAACATATTTACCAGATCATTTATCAAAGTTTTATTATTCTTGAAATCCAATTTTCCATAATTACTTCTAAGTTCATAAAGGTGATTTATATCCGATATGGATAATAAATCCGTTGTTGAATTTGAATACTCGTCTATAAATATTAATTTTTTGCTATTATTTCCATTGACACCGGAATAACAATCGAATGAATTGTTGAATTCCGTAAAATATATTATATCTTTTAGTAAATCTTTTTTGCTCTTTATGGAATCATTTGTTACAAATAGTTCTATTCCATATTCTTTAACAAAGTTGTTAATCAACGTAGTTTTACCACAACCCGTTGGTCCAATAAGTAACATGAATTTGGTGGCGATAGTACTTATCGAATTGTTAAACCAGTTATTTAGTAAGTAATAATAATTATCCAACCCGATCAATGTTGTATTCTGAATATTCTTGTTACCCGATTCATTGGAATATTCCATGGAGTCGTCCAAATTTAATTTTCGAAATGGATTCAAATTTGTTGTTATCGATAATTCACATTTTTTTGATAACTTACTTTTTATAGTATTAGTATTAGTATTAGTATTAGTATTAGTATTAGTATTAGTATTAGTATTAGTATTAGTATTAGTATTAGTATTATTTGAAATAAAAGAATCATCGTTTTTCGTATTTTTTGGATTAAATTTTAAATTGACCATTACTAGTACTAATTAATTCCAAATGGATTCTGAAACAAAAAAATCAAAAAACAGTCTATATAATATACTCAATAAGGATTCGGTATGGAACAAAATCAAGAAATATATCTATTTACTTACCTTCTTCTTGTTCATTATTTTAATATTAATTGTATGCATCTTTATTTTAAATCTATTTATTCTATTTAGTCCAGGTATTCATACTAGTCCAGGTATTCCAATTTCACCAATTAATTAATAAATTCATAATCACACTTCTTATAAAAACGCCGTCGTTTGTAATACTGTCCCTTAAATATTGAAAACATGTCTACAATGTCTATCACCACCGGTTCATTTTTGTTAACTTTGCGAAGTATTCTACCAACTGCCTGCTCAACATCACTTTTAGGTGTGGAAAGTATCAACGTGTCCAAATCAGGTACATCAAATCCCTCTCCCGATGCCTGATACGTACCTATTATTACCGATTTTGTAACAGAATCCTCTCGAGTGAGTTGTTTCATTCCTCCCAAGTACAAACCTGCACTAACATTATGCAAAAAAAGTAATCGAACAAGTAGTTCGGCATGGTTTCTACGCTCTGTGAGTATTAATATTTTGCGGGATTCTCCAAGACTCATTAGCACTTGTTCGATAATTAATTCGTTGCGTTTGTCCTTAGTGGTAAGATCGGTTATCATTATCGGTATGTTGACCTTACCAATCTTGTTTATCTTTTCTTCATAATCCGATGCCGAGTCATTAATCACCACCTTTATTTTTGGTTTATTGGTTTCTCGTTTGATATTAACTATCTGAGGTCCCAAAAACCAGTAAATTACTTTGGACAATCCATCCTTGCGTTCCGGTGTGGCAGAAAGTCCAACCATATACTTTGTCTGCACCTTGAAAAAGATACTTGAGAAAGTCCTGCTTGATACGTGATGGGTTTCGTCAATGCACATAAACCCAAAACTGCGGAATGCGTCTTTAGGATAGTCTCTCTTAACGATCGATTGAATCATTCCCACAACGATATCGACGTCTTCCCAAACACATTTGTCTTGTCTCATTACACCTATTCTAGCAGTAGGTAAGTACTGCTTTATTCGTTCTACCCACTGCTCCAACAAGAATTCTGCATGGACAACTACCAAAGTTTTGAGTTTGACCAGACTGATCAATTTCAGTGCGACCACTGTCTTGCCGAGACCCGTGTCCAAACTTACGAGACCTCCGCCCGTCGTTTCAAATACTTTCAGAGTTTCGTCGATGGTTGTTTGCTGCACTTCGCGCAACGTTCCAACGAAGTTTAAATCTATGGGTGTACCCGGTGGAATGGAATTCTTTTTGGCATCCCCGTATTCAGTGAGTCCGTAGTACCGCGGAAGATATATTCTGGTTTTGGACATTCTAAACACGGGGTACTCCTTCGAATCGCCAAAATCGAAGTTGGGATTTTCCAGCGGTTTTACATAAAGTTCCCTGCGGATATTTTCTATAAAGTGCGGTGGAACCGATTCCCGGAGTATGGAATATCCCATCGCAGTGAGTTCTGTGTCCATTTGTGAATATTAACCATTATTACTTTAAATTAAAATATTTGAGAATATTAATTAAATGTCCAGAAGAAGTTCTATTAGAGAGAGAAAAACATTCGCCGAGAGAAATAAAGAAAGACATGACAAACAAAAAAAACCTGATATTGATTTGAAAAAATTTATTGGAAAAAAAATAGACAAACAATTTGATAATATATGGTATGTTGGTACTATAACACGTATATCAAATTCTGGAAAGTATCCCTGGTTTCGTGTTAGATATGAAGATAATGATTCTGAAGATTTAAATTTAAAAGAAGTTACAACAGGAATTGAAAATTATAAAAAAAATTACCCAGAAGAAGAAATACAATCAGGTATTACTAAAAAAACACCTATAATTATAAATTCAAATATCGATAGGTTAGGTAAGGAAATTGCTAACTTAAATAATAAATCAATTAAAATACGTAATTTAAATTCTAATCAAAGAAGTGTTAATGAAACGTTGTTACTAATATTGAGAGAATTTTATATAAATATAGTAAACAATAAACCTGATGATAATATACAAGAATATATCAATAAATACAAAGATTTTACTAAACGTATTTCAAAAAGAGAATGGGGTAATTATAGAGGACAAGAGGGGAAATATAATATAAATGCATATTATTCTATTACACCATTTATTCTTAGTATTGTGAGAGAAATAGACAATGAAATTGAAACAATTGAACAATCAGTTATTACACAACAAGCTACTGCAGAAATTAGTATAAACACAGATCTATATGATGTTTTTTTAGAAAATACATTTTCTCCTGATAACCGTACTCCAGATAATATTTTAAAACATTATTTTGATATGGCACAAAGATATAAACCTGAACAAACGGACAATGAAATAGTTAAAGAATTTTCGCAAATTTTATATATAAAAGACCAAATACGTTGGTATGTCCATTATAGACAAACTTTTATACTTGATAGTATACATGATTTTGGAGATAAATTTGATAATGGGTATTTTGAAATACTAATATTAGAATATAGAAAAGAAAT
>Ga0114966_10003419_pt1 | contig 13937 bp, 17 predicted proteins | sample M_130207_XF_Meta_FD_87029 | JGI IMG/M metagenome (GOLD analysis project Ga0114966, IMG submission 87029) | Freshwater microbial communities from Lake Montjoie, Canada to study carbon cycling - M_130207_XF_MetaG | ecosystem: Environmental > Aquatic > Freshwater > Lake | place: Lake Montjoie... | reverse complement strand
ATGACAGAAAGAAACGAACATTTAAAACGTATAAAACACTAGCCCTAACCGCGCGGGCTGGGTCCAAAAATTACAATAAAAATCATTTGTCGCTCTATCAAGTCTTCTTTTGCCATAAAGACGTCCAGAGTGTCATTATTATCTAAGTTTCCAACGCCGAATATATAGTCGTGTGCATAGCCGTTTTCATCTATAATCCCTTCAACAGGGCACTCGAGGTAAAATTGTTGTGGTACATCTAATGGTAGCTCGGCTCTAACTTTCTGGAAAAGCTGCCCAATAGTCGTTGTCTGAAAATTAACATGCCGAACAGTTACGCCGCCATTGTATGCATTATCGTCAGGTTGAGGAATGATAATTTTAACGAGGTCAGGAAAGTCATGAGCATTGAGCATTGTATCCACCACTCATGCTGATACGACGACGCGTTATTTTTCTTCTCGATGCACTTCTTCTTCTTGTCTTTCTTTTTGAGGATAACTTTTTCAGTGATAAAGATTTTTTAACCTTTCTCGTCCTTGATCTCTTTCTTGACTTTGACTTTTCGTTCCCCCCAAGAAGATATCCAGCCACTCCTCCGAATGCGGCATATCTAGGATTTCCAGTTAATGCATAACCTAACGCGGCTCCAGTCAAAGCATTCGTAAATCGATTTCTTGTACCTGCCTCTAAACTACTATTTTCATTTAAAGACATTTTTGCTTTTGTTTTTATATTATTTATTAGAATTTAAATATTATCTCTGAAGATAAAAAAAAATAAAAATAGCAAGATGGGACAGTACTACTATCCTATCGTTCTTGATTCGCAAGGTAAGATTGTCGTATGGATGTGTCCTTATTGGTACGGAAATGGTGCGAAGCTTACGGAGCACTCGTATATCAAAAACAATTTTGTACAGACCTTCGAGTTTGGCTTGAGCCCTGAGGGCATCTACTACAAGAGCCGCGTCGTCTGGGCGGGCGACTACGCTGACTCGGAGCCAGACGAGCAAAATCTGTATAGACAGTGTACCGAATACAATAACATTCACCCCACTGAAAAAGACACGTCAAAGTATCGCTTTATCGTCAATCACTCCAAGCGTCTCTTTGTCGACAAGACGAAGGTACGTAGCGGTGAGGAGGGAATGGCGTACCACCCTTTGCCGCTCCTGACGGCGGAAGGCAACGGAAGAGGCGGCGGCGACTACCGCGGCGAAAGCCCACTTATCGGCTCCTGGGCGCGGGACGTGATTTCAGTCGAGATTGAGGCACCGACTGATTTCAATGAGCTCCTCTTTGACCTCTGCAGCAAGCGCGATTATGATTAATCACTGATCACATACGATTTAAGGAAGTCATTTTATTTTGTGCAAGCAACTTAATCTCCTTTCACAGCAGCAAGTCGCTCTAAAATTTTAAAAAACCAGTAGTATTGAAGCATACAGAAAGCGACGAAAAATGGAGCTCCAATGTTTCTTTCGCTATCAAGCAACAGTTGATCCGAAGTAAAATTGAAAAACAATTCTTGAGTTGCTTTTGTTGGCGCGTAAAGACGAAATGGAATCCAACTCACTGCAAGAAGAATGAAAACAATTTTGGCAAGAGACTTGTTCATAACCGTAGGTTCATTGTGAAGAATCCAAGCTCCATGAAGGAAAGGGGTTGTTGCTTCCATATAAAGGAACTTTGTAATATACGGTGCAAGTAAGGGATTCTTTGTTAGCTGATAAAGTCCGAACAATACGACGAATCCTCCAATGAGATGATGAAAAGCGGCATCTTTCGGCAGGTGGGTATTTCTAAAAAAAGTATCTGTTGCAAGATACAACAAGAAAATTTGCATAGAATAATAAACTGCGTTAAAATTTTGTTGCAAATATGCAAAATATTCATGCACCATTAATATGATGATTGCAGCTATTGAAGAAAACACGCGTGAACGACTTTCTTTAGAAAACATCATTTTTACACTTATTATTCTAATAATAATAAATAAATCATATAATATAATAATTTTTTGATATGAATTTGACACATAACGAAGAAGTAACTTTAACACATCACGAAGTAACTCTAACACATCACGAAGTGCTTGGATTTCTTACCTTGACCGACGCGTTAAAGCTTAGGCTTGCAAACATTAAAACTTTAGAAGGATGCACGGCAATGAACTGGAATGACAAGATTACGCCAGTGAAAGACTTGTTACAGTGGAAAAAAAGTTTTCCGAATTCAATTGCATTATATTTTCATCCTAGTGAATTTAAGCTTGAACGATCAGATCTAGTGACTTACATTATAGAAAATCCAATATGTAGAGAAATCTTTTGTGACATGCATTTAGAAACTTTAAAATTACCAATGACAAAGAAAAACTATTTTCAAGATTTGTGGCCGTTAAACACGGGAAGTTGGTGTCATTTAAAAGAATTGAGTCTTTGTGTAGACAAGAATGTAATTAGTTGTTTACCCATTCTAATATCTTTAGAAAAATTTGCTTGTGGCGAAGGAAGTGACATAAACGACGCAGACTTTTTAAACGTAAGGGAGAAATTTTGGCGAATAATTCCTGCTTTAAATGAGTTTGATTGCACACACACTCATTTAACTTCCGCAATTCTAGACGGTTTTGACTTGTTTCCTAGCCAACTAAATCTTATTCGCACACATTCTCGTTTTAACAAACCTAATAATAATAAAAGCCACCAATTCAGAATATTGATTAACCAAAAGCAGTGGTAGATCGAATCATCTTGTTGGTTTTTAACTGGTTACTAGGCATTTTACTCCATGGATCAGACATTTCTTCTTCCTTCGTAATCTCATCAACCTTGTTGTTTTTTACAAGTATTGCCATTGGGCGCTGAGCAGTTAAACTAAGATCGCATCCATTTTTTAGTTTTTTGAACTCGGGTTCATCTACTTGGTTTGAAGGTATTTGGGAGAGCATAGATGCCATGCTCTCTGACCTTCTTTGCATCTGGTCCATTGCTAATTGACTTGACGTACTTTTTGCAAGTTCATTTTTTGCAAGTTCTTTATTTTCTTTAAGTGACATTTTTTGTTTATTCTTTATTTATTATACAAGGGATAAGAAATGAATTTTATTTTATCTGTGAAATCATATTCATAAACGCCTGCATTTCTTTAATAAAGCAACTCCCCGCGCGCGATTTATAAGACACACAAAGAGTAACCCTGACTTTACTGATCATGTTCCATGTTTCTGGGCTGACGTTTGAAGAAACTTGCGTATTATATCGGTCGCGGTAAACGCTTTTCCAAATCGCATCACGCCACGCGGATAGTGGCGGAGTTTGGACTCCGACAAATGCTGCAAATGCAGCTAGGTTGAATTCAAAGCAAGGTTCAAATCCACAGAGTTTGTTTTTAAGGTCCGGATCAATTGAATGAGACAAAATACTTTGGTTTTTTTCATAGAGTGATATAATAGCTGCAACTCCTAACTCATGATTCACTTCCTTCACAATGTATGGCACCTTTGAAATCCAATAGAATGCAAAATCTTTACGGTCTTTAACATCACTTACCTCATTCACATCATACCGTCGATCCCACACCAATTCGTTAGTAACCTCATTTCGTAGACATTCCATGAGAAATTCAAAAAACGTTTGCTTTATTTCTTCCACTACAGCTACAAGAGGAGGAAGGGGCGCACGAGGATCCTCCCATGAGGTCTTCTTTGTTTTCCTGTTAAAAAAGTACTTGCGCTCGTGCGTTTTTGAAAACTTTTCAATCCAATCTGTATCATCCGACATTTTCTGTTTTTTTTTAATAGATTATTTTTGATATAATGGAATTAAATATGGAATTTGTTGCCTTGTTGAACTTGTGATCACGCGCTTAGCGAGCGCGTCGCACTCGGCAGTAGCCTCACTAAAAAGCATTTGCTTAGGAGGCGTTTTTTGAGTAAAGGCGCTCGCTCCTCGGAGGCTACCGCAAATTCCCAGCTCTCGCGCTACTTTTAGGAAACGAATTGCGTCGATAACAACCCCCGCGGAGTTCGGGGAGTCCTCAACGTTTAGCTCCGCATCAAGCGTCACTGGAGCGCCGCCAAACCCTTCCATTTCAATGTGAAAATTGGCCTTTTTTGAATCTCCAAAGTAACTGATGTATTCTGAAGGCCCGGCGTGAAGAAAAGAACTGCTTTCATTCTCAACACCTCTTAAAACGTTTTCTTTAGATATTTTTTTAGAGATGAGTCTTTCCTTATTTTCCATGTTCCTGAAGTCTGTATTTCCACCAACGTTCCGCTGAATGTGGCATTTTACAGTATGGCCCCGTGCTGCGGCTAGCTCCTGGAGCATTTGAGACAAAACCGACGCTCCGAACTGCGATCTCATGTCATCACCAATGAGATTAATTCCTGCATTAGCAAATTTCTTTTCCCAGACCGGGTCCGACGCTATAAAAACAGGAATGCAATTGCACATTGAAACTTTGGCTTCAATGCATACATTAGCCCAAAACTCAGTTGCTATTTGAGATCCGACAGGAAGATAATTTACGAGAATGTCTACATTTTTATCCTTCAAGAGAAGAACAGCCAAATCATGCGAAACGCCAAGTTCGTTTGTGGGAATGAAGCGTTCACTTGCATGTCCGGTCAACATATGTGGAGCCACTCCGTCCAACATGGGCGCGGAAAAGACTTTACCAGATTCCATCAATCGAGCTTCACCATAGATTTCGTACGCGCAATTTGGCTCAGAAAAAATTGCTTCTGCAACATTTTTTCCTACTTTTCGCTCGTCAATGTCGAATCCAATCACAAAGTCAATGTCACTGGGCTTGTACCCTCCAATGTCTGGAAACGTGACCCCCTTTAACTTATTTTCGCCAGTTTTTGCTAAAGCAACTCCTTGAACAATTGATGAGGCGCAGTTTCCAACTCCAACTATTGCTACGCGAATCGGCATTCTCGTTTTTTTTAATACTGTCTTAATTTTTATTTTCAATTTATTCATTCACCATCTAAACGCGTAAATAATATATCTAAACTAAAAAAAAATGTCAAATTTAGACACTGGAAATGTATTAGGAATTTTTGCTTTTTTAGTATCGATTGGTGGAGTTATTTACACTGCAATAAACCACAAGCGATTTCGATTAAAGTGTTGTGGAAAGGACATTGATGTTTCTGTTGACGTTGAAGACACAACTAAAAAACCTGGAGAGAGTGTAGATACAACGAAAAGTGATGAAAGACCAGTTGCAACCGCACCAATATTAGCAACACCAACAAAACAAACAATTCAGGTTTCACAAAAGCAGAACGATGAGGATGAGGATGAAGAGGAGGATGAGGAGGAAGAGGAGTATGTGGATCGCCGAAAACAAAACATTAAAGAAAATGAAAGAAATGAAGCTTTAAAAGCGCAGTACGCTTTGCGGGTTGCTAACGCTCGAAAGTACAACCAAAACCGAAGGGTCGCACCTCTGCCACCACTACTTCCTCCCTAATTATGAATCGTCAGCTTTTCCTTCTAAATCAAGTTTAATTTTGCGCCCATCTTTGAGAACTTTGTAAATGAACCAACCCCAATCAACTAAAAAACCTTTGAATTGATATGTAGAAATGACAGCTTCGTGAACTTCTTCAAATGATTTGTAGCCTCCGTAAATTATCCACTTGTCTTCATTTGTATCAAACACATTTCGGTACACTGCGCAATATGATTCGTTTTCAGCCATTTTGTAATTTTTAGATAATTTTAATTTTTTATTGCTGCCAAGAACAATAATATAAATAAATTAATGAATTACTATTCTAACGTGGTTATTTTTCTTTGAAAATAAGAAGGGAAGTTAGTTCCATTTAGATTTCTTTTAAAACAATGGAGGGAAGAAATTATAAATTATAAAAAATGAATACAGTTAAAATATATGTTATTTGCATAAACGATGAAGAATACAGGTTTTCTAGAAGTCAATGTGAGTACATTCAATGTGGTGACGGTAACAGGCGAAAAGGAGGACACTTAAATGTTAAATATATTATGTCAAACTCTTACAAAGAAGGTTATAAAAAAGTTCTTGAAATGATTAAACACAACAACATTATGGATCATGGTGTCATATTATTTGGAAACGATCGACTTCACCGAGAATTCTGGGATATGGTGTATACCATTGTAAGTACTTTGAATAAAAAAGATTTATGTATATATTTTAATTATTACAACATTGACAATAGCAAAAATGTAAGTGAAAATCCATTTACTCTCTTGTCGCAAAGTACATTTTCAAACTTTTCTCAGTCATTTGAAAACTTTATGGAACATCCTAAGTCATGTATTGTATCTAGATCATTTCTTCAAAAGGACAGAGATTCAGAAGATCAATTAATTGAATGCAAGAACACAAAGCCTCCATTCTCCATAATAGAAACTGACGAAATTTCATGTTACAACAACGTTACTTCATTGTGTTATTTTCCAAAACGACAGGAGTCTCTTTTTAACAAACTCTTTGATGGTGTGTATTGCATAAATTTAACTACACGTAATGATCGTTTAGTAAACTTTCAAAAAAGAATGGAGAAACACAATATAAAGTTTGAAAGATTTAATGCAGTATCAAAATCGTTCTTGTCATCCTTGGCAAATATATCAATGCCATTAATAGAGGGCGAGAAAAGGATTAAAATGAACAACGCCGGATTATTAGGCTGTTTGCTCTCTCATTTAAACGTAATGAAAACAGCACTTAGTAGAAATGAAAAACAAATTCTTATTTTTGAAGACGATGCGTCAGTACACAAGGATGCAAATGTTCTTTTACTAAACTTTGTGCAATCTCTTGAAAAAATGTCGATTAACATAAGAGATGTTGATTGCATTCATTTTGGATATGTTCCAGTAATACAAAAGGGAGATTATAAAAACCCGGATGTATGGTCATATCGTTTTCTAGAGCACTTAAAAAATAACAGAAATGTGTTAAAATCAAAGCATTTTCTGTGTAATCACGCGTACGCTGTAAACGAAAAATTTATGAAAGCTTTTATTGAACTATACTCTCAATCGCAAGAACACTTTGGAGAACGAATAAGTCCTAATGACTGGGCGATTCGAAATTTATTTTTGGAAAACCCCGATTTTAAGTGTTTTGCACCTTGTCCTCAAATTTTTGGAGTAAAACCTTTTGTTTCGGACAATTCGGATTTTATTGAAGATGAAAATGACGTTGAGGCAAGAGCTACAAATTCAAATTATACATATTTTGATGATTACGAATGAGTTAAAAAAAGATTGCTTTGCAAGATTATTTTAAATAAAAAGATTTGAAAAAAATGCCTTTTTCTGACGAATTTGATGCAATCTATGTTATTTCAATGCCGAATGATGATATAAAGTATAACAATGTAGTAAATGAAATTACAAAAACAGGCATTCCTCAATGCAGAATTGAGCGATTTTACGCAGTTTCGAAAACATATCTTACTTCACTAAGACAGAGTTGCAATATTGCTCTTTCTAATGGCGAATTAGGGTGTACTTTATCTCATTTGTCTGTTATGGCTATAGCGCTCAAAAGAAATCAAAACAAGATTTTGATAATTGAAGATGATGCGTTTGTGTCAAGAACCAAAAATGTTCAAACGCTATGTAATGATTTTATTAAAACGGTTAAGGATATAGAAATTTTTGAGCGAAAAAAATGGTCAATTCTTTACTTTGGTCACATGCCCGTTAAAAAAAATCATATTGGAAATTATTTGTTTGCGGATGAGAATGAAATACAAACGTATTTGCAGGGAAGCAAGAAGGATTACTTTATAACGTCAGATGAATTGAGAGTTTATGCAACTCACGCATATGCTGTAAGCAAACATTGTATGGAAAACTATATTCAATCGTATTTACAAAACAAGAACAATCTAACCCTAACCCTACAAATGAATGATCAAAAGTTGCTTCACCACTTTCAAAACATTCCGCATGAATATCTAGTCATTTGCACGTATCCTCAAATTTTTTATCAACCAAATAATTATTCTGAATCATCCGAAAAAGATAGACCGTACAATGAACTTTATTCCGGTGCAACTGCGGATAAAGAAGAATCACATAAAATGTTTAAAAGTTCTTGAATCGATGTAACTTCCTGATTAAATTGTTTTAGGGCTCTTCTTATACATTTCTTGTTTGTTTCATATTCTTCGCCTAATGCTCGAATTTTAATATTTTTTAGTTCACTGATGCAATCGTCATGCAACGCTCGATTCATTATGCTTAAATGAGTTAAAACAATGCATAAAGATTTTTGTGATAATTGTTTGTTAACTCCTCTTTCGTAAAGAATTCGAGCTACATCATTGTCAAATACGTTTACTTCGCAATTAACTTTACATAAATCGTTTTCTGTATCTGAAAAATAAATATATATTGCTTCATCGTGTTTTTGATCTGTTGTGTCCATGTTACGTAAGTATTTGTATTTTGCGTAACTATTATGACGTATTGAATAAAGTATTTTCAACGAAGCAGACTAAAGTTACGAATAACTTATCATACTTCGTCATCTTCTCTTTCTTCAAAATATTTTTTCAATTCGTTTGAAACACTTTTAACAATCGCGTGACTTTCATGATCTCTTCCGTAGTTAAATTCAAACAAACCATTCGCATTTTTTTCAAGAATGTCGTCAATTTCTTTAACGCTTCTTAATATCAAGTGACGATTTACATATTGCCTTTTAACATGAGTACCGTGCCACATGTGGTAAACCGAAAATTTACCACAAGCAATTGACGGAGGAAACTTTTCAACTAGTTTGCAAAAAAGTTTATATTGATTGCGTACGGACTTCAAATCGCAGACTTTAGGAGGAAGCATCTGAAGCCACGCCGATACAGATAGCGTATCTCCACTTCCTGTTATTGAATGTTGGAAAAATCCAACTTTTTGAAACCAACTTCTTTTAAAAGCCCAAGCAAACCCAGGATGAAAATCTCTACTTTCGAAAGGATTAGTTCTGTTCATAAGCGCGCATGATTTTCTTTCTTGAAATACAGTCTGATATGTTGAATTGACCCATTTCGCGGACTGAAATGGTTGAACAATATCATTTACATTAAGCAAATCACAAATTTCATCGTAAAACGATGCATTTTCAAAAATTATATCTGCGTCTGCAAAACAAAGTTTAGTGTACTGCCAAGGAATTTTCTTTTCTAGTAAATGACACAATTGCTCTTTATGAAACATTACATTGTCTTCTTTCGTTTGAATATGAAACGCTTTTTTAATTTCAGGAAGGTTGTCACCATAACAGAGTTCAAGTGTATAGAATGGAATTCTAGCAGTCCGTAGTTTTTCAATAGTATAAAGATAATTTGACAATAATCTAACGGATTTTGCTGGATTGAAAAACACAAAGCACATTGCCATTTCTAGAGGCCGAAAAAAAGATCGTTGTGGCTTTTCATATCGAATTTGAGACAGATTTGGTGTTAATATAAACTTTAATTTTCCATTTTCGTTATTCTTTTCTTTTATAAGTTTTTTTTCGTTAATCAACTTTACTTCAACTGGAAAGCCGTATTTAGACATTTTTTTTTCTTTTATACGACGCAAGAAAAAACTTCGAGACTCTTTAATAGTATTGTAATTTCATTGGTTGGATCATTGGATAAATTTAATCCAATGACTACAATACAATTATCAATGTCATGTTTACCTGAACATTTGGGAATGTCTAAAATCCAGAATTCGTATTGAGGATATTTTTGTTTCCACAAAACAATCCTTTCTTTAAATTTTGGAATTTCGTAAGTATTTATGTCTTCAATAATGTATAAGCCATCATTTTTCAATTTATGTACAGAATTTTCAAATAAGCAAGCGTTTGCATAAAAATTGTGATATCCATCATCGATCATGAGGTCAAACAAGGGTAGAAATTCAAATGTTTCTACAATTTGACAAGCATTTAATTGATTACACTGAAACGTAATTATTTGTTCTGATCTTGCATCTTTAACCGCCTCTTCGTATATGTCAGCGCCATAAATCACAGCATCTGGAAAAAAGGATCTCCAAGCTCGCAATGAGCTTCCAGAGTGATAATTTGGCATAAATGACATATTGCAAATGAAGTCGTTATTAACATGTCCGATTCCCATTTCAAAAACATTTACACACTTTCTGTGTTTTAGCAATGTGTAGTATACAGGTGAATAATTATGAAACTCTTTGCCCTTGTCAGTGTTAAATTCTTTCATTATTTTACATAAGGGGGTTACATTTGCGCTATCAAAAACAAACATTCTTTCTTCTTTTATTCTTTCTTCTTTCTTATTATAGATAGTAAAGCACTATAAAAAGTCATGAAGTGGAGTCGATGCAAAATGAATAAATTTATGAACATTTGTTTGCGTATGAAAATTTGGTGATAAATCTGAAATGCATCCGATTTGGCCAAAAATACGCGGAGTACATCCATACAAGTTCCATTTTCTATCAGATTCAAGAAAGTTGTCTGTTTGCAATTTAACTAAAAATCTATCAATTTCCATTGGTGTAGAATTTTCATTGTAAATTTGCAATATTTCTTTCATTAAATTATTATTTATTGCGTATGAATGACAACACCAAAATCCTTTAGATCGTACGATTGATTCATTAATGTATGCTTCGGGGTCCATATAATGACTCCAAGTCTTTAAATCTTCGGAAAGTTTTAAATATCCAAAATATAAAACATCCCAGTTATCTGGAACCTTTTTCAGTACGTCGCGAACCATTTCCTGCGCATTTTTGTGAATAAGAATATCATCCTCCAATATCAATATGGATTTATAACCTCTATCAATTGCAAGTTTGTAGATTGAAAGATGAGACAGCAAACACGCAAGATATCCGGGATTACAAATCGTTGTTTCAGGTTGTTGTTTTATTAAAGCAGTATGAAGACCAACAACTGTATCTTTGTGCAAGGCAGGAAACCTTTCATAAGGTACTTTTAAGTAATGAAGTATGTCATTTACACGCTCCATGCGGTCTTGCCTGCACTCTAAGTTCAAAACAAAAATTTTGTCGAATGTATCCATTTATTTTACTGGTAATACTTTTTGTGTGAAGATAAAATGAAAATCATTCATTACGTTTTAGGACGATCATTTACGTTTGATCCTCGAAACACTTCGCTTGGAGGAAGCGAGCAGGCAGTTGTAAGATTGTCAGAAGAATGGTCGAAACTTGGATACAATGTTTTTGTTTATGCAGATCCTTGCACAATAATAAACGAATTTGTGTTAAATAATGTTTCTTATCTTTATTCGCAAAGATTCAGAGAAAAGCATTCGAATAAACACGATGTAATTATTTTATGTCGTCAATCCGGTTTGGAAGAATGGGTGCATCATTTACAAACTACAAAAAAATTTGAAATTTTATGTATAGATCTTCAGGATGAGGTGTCCAATAAAAACATACTAGTTAAAGAAGTTTTAAAAGAACGTAAAGCAGTATTTTGCTTTAAATCTTTTGATCATTCAAAAATGTTAAAAGACGCTTTAGAAACTTTTACGTTTTGCAATGGACTTGACATTTGCAATTTAAATTTAATTACTTTTAACACATTTGAACGAATTCGTCATCGTTTTTGTTGGACATCTAGCTATGAAAGAGGGTTAAAAGAGTTACTTACGTATTCTTGGCCGAACATAAAGGACCGAATACCAAATGCTGAATTACATATTTTTTACGGTTTTCAACCGTGGCTTGACTTTACCTTGGTACAAGAGCTTGAAAAATTATTTTGTCAAGATGGAATTGTCCACCATGGACGGGTTTCACTTCAAGAAATTAGAGATGAAAAGTTAAAATCATTTCTTTGGCTTTATCCGTGTACTTCAAAGAGCGAAACGGACTGTATTAATATCAGGGAATCTGCTTACTTAGATTGTATTCCGGTCGTTTCAGATGCGTCGGTTTTGAAAGAACGGCCTGGACTTCACGTATCAGGCGAAGCTACTACAAGAGAATTTCATGATTCATACGTAAATGAAGTTATTCGACTGTATTCAATGCCAGAATGTGAACTTGAACACATCCGAAAAGATCTCAAAGCTGAATGTAATAAGAAACGTCTTTTTGCTTCTTGGAAGGAAGTTGCTGAAAAATGGGATTGTGATGTATTTAATAAGAAAACAAAGATACATTGTGAAGAAAAAAGATTTACGTATCCTCTTGTTAAAATGCCAGCAAAGACTATACATTTTGTATTTGGAAATTGTTTTCCATTTTCTCCATTTCTTAATGCAAAAAAGGAAACATTTCCAGAGGCAGAACTATTATCAATTAGGATAGCAGAACGTTTGGCTAATGACTATAATGTAACAATTTTTGCAGATAAAGATAGCATTGGACACATGAACGATGGTGTTTTTGTAAATAAAGTATGTTATAAAAACCTTGATTCGTTACTTGCATTGCAAGAACTCGATGTGGTTATATTGCATGGATATTCTGGAATACACACTTGGAATCATTTACGTTGTTTGAATTTACCTAAAAAAATGTTATGCGTTTACATTTCCGCCGATTTAAGCAGTTTTGATGTTGCATTTCCTTCAAGTTTTAAAATGCTCCAAAATGACAGTGCCCTTTTTTGTTTACAAGCAAAAAATCAGTTACAAATGAAATTTTGCAGTCAATTAAATGAAAAAGAAATTTGTTTTGTAAATTCATTACCATATTTCATTGACAGTACGTATTACAATATGTCATCTTTACTTAAAATCTCAAAAAACGATTGGTTGCCATATAATCATTATATGTACTTACGAAATTTAAAGGAACGGGGATTTGAGCCTAAAGTTATTTACGATATTGGATCCTGCGTTTTACATTGGACGAACAAGGCAAAAGAAATATGGCCTGACGCAACATATATCTTATTTGACGGAATGCGCGAGGCGGAGTTTCTGTATTGCGGATATCAATATCACATGGGGGTACTTTGCGACGAGGACAATAAGGAATTAAAATTCTATAAGAATGTCGAAGAACCTGGGGGAAATTCTTATTATCGCGAAATAGGTCATCCTAACAGCGCTAAAATATTTCCTGAAGACGGGTATGTTGTTGAAAGGGGAATGACTCTAGATACAATAGTAAAGCAGAAAGGATTTCCTCTTCCGGACTTAATCAAAATGGACATACAAGGTGCGGAGAAAGACGTACTTCAAGGAGGTCAAATGGTACAATCGCATGCTAAACATTTGATTGTAGAGATGCAACATGAAAACTATAATGATGGTGCCCCAAAAGTATTCGAAACAGGTTCTTATATTGAATCCCTTGGATGGACATGTTGCGCACCTAAATTTTCTGTAAATTATGCTGATGCAGATTATGGATATGAGCGGATATAAGCGATTTATACAAAAACTTATCAGATAATTGAATTAACTTGTCTTGTCAAGTAATCGTAATCTCCTGATATATTTTCAATAGTGTACTGAAACGGAAATGCAAGAAGACCATATTCACTTAAATCAGGCTTAGGGGAAAAGTGTTGTTCTTTATCCATTACTCTCACACAAATAATTTCAGCATCTGGAAAGGCTTTTTGTACACAAAAAAGTTCATGCAGATTTTGCCAGTCTGAAAAAACAATGTTTTTAGCTGTACAATATGTTATTTGCTGAACAACTTTCTTCCCCCATACTTCTGGATCCTTTTTTTTCTCACGCTCGTCCACATTTATAATATAATCACTCAAGGATTGTCCGTTTGGAGTTTTGTAGTCATTATTAAAAGGATATGAACACCATGAAATTGGAATTAAGAGTTTATTTGCAACGTTTTCTTTCAATTGCTGAGAAAATGAATACTTTACAAAGCCCAAACTTTCAATTTTATCTGCAACCAAGTCTTTTCCTGATCTAGAAAATCCTGACAAAAAGATAAACTTTTT
>Ga0114966_10003417_pt1 | contig 13941 bp, 15 predicted proteins | sample M_130207_XF_Meta_FD_87029 | JGI IMG/M metagenome (GOLD analysis project Ga0114966, IMG submission 87029) | Freshwater microbial communities from Lake Montjoie, Canada to study carbon cycling - M_130207_XF_MetaG | ecosystem: Environmental > Aquatic > Freshwater > Lake | place: Lake Montjoie... | reverse complement strand
CAGTCCTGAAACATTATCGACGGAATCTATACCGCTTACAACTATGGGTATATCTAGAACTGAGACCAAGACTATGCCTATAAATGAAACTAAACTAGGTGGTAAGAAACGCACACAAAAAATAAAAAATAAAAAATAAATAGGGAAAAGTATATTAAAATTATAATATTACAATTTAAAATTGATGTATGTATCTATTAAAATATAATAGATACATAATCCTATGATATTATAAAAAATGAAGGTCTTGGTATTTGATACTGAAACAACCGGATTGCCAACAGAGAAAAACGCATCTATTATCGATACCGAAAAATGGCCCTATATCGTGCAGTTGAGTTATATCTATTATGATACTGTAGAAAAAACGACCATTGATTGTCGTGATTATATTATAAAAATCCCTAAAAATGTTACCATAACACCCGAAAGCATAGCGATTCATAGAATAACGCCTGAGATTAGTGATGATGAAGGCGTGTCTATTAAAGCGGTATTAGACAAATTTAATGCCTGTCTACAAGATTGTGATGTCGTCGTCGGGCATAATATTTCATTTGATAAACGCCTCATTATGGTGGAAAGTATACGGCATAAAATGAAACAACATTTTACAACGATAGGAGTCAGAGTGCCTGAATATTGTACCATGAAAAATAGTGTAAACTTGTGTAAAATTCCTGTTACAAGCAAGGAAGGCGAAGTCTATTTTAAATATCCGAAATTGAGTGAACTTCACCAGCATCTGTTTAAGAGTATCCCAGACGGACTACATAACGCGATGACGGACGTGCTGGCATGCTTGCGGTGTTATGTAGTAATGGAACACAACTATGATATTGCGGTGGATAGTAATGCAATATTGATGGCGATGTATAATGTGTATTGTAATAATTAAACACTATTTCGCCGTATCAGATAAGCAATTGAAAAATGTAAAAGGAATATATGATACTTTTTTATATAAATGATGTTGATGAATTATATAAAAATATAAAATTGATTTTAATTATTTAAGAATTAAATGAGAATAACATTATAATATAATATAAATATGGAGACCTACACAAAGAAAACCCGTAATGAATTAATTGCAATTTGTAAAGAGCAAAAAATTAGAGGATATACTAGTATGAAGAAAGATGAAATAATTCAACTGTTAACCCAACCCCAAACTCAAGTAATTTGTACAAGTATCTCTGTAAATACTACTACAACGAATATAAAAATGATTGATTTATTTGCGGGAACAGGTGCATTTACAAATGCTTTTGAAAAAACAGGCAAAGTTGAATGTATATTTTCGAATGATATGGTGCCATGGTCAAAAGAAGTGTATGATACAAACTTTAACCATAAACTTACTCTTGGAAATTTAAATGACATAAAAACCGAAGATATACCAAAACACGATATTCTTACAGGCGGATTTCCGTGTCAACCATTCAGTATTGCGGGAAAACAAGAAGGGTTTCAAGATGAAAGATCAAATGTGTTTTGGAAAATTTTAGCAATCATTGATTATCATAAACCATCTTGTGTTATTCTGGAAAATGTTAAAAATTTAGTTTCACACGACGATGGAAAAACATTTGAAATAATTAAGAAAAATTTAATGGACCGCGGTTATCATATTCGATTTAAGGTGCTTGATACTGCTGAAATTACAGGGATACCGCAACATAGAGAACGAATATACATTGTTTGTATAAAATCAAAAGAAGTATTTGATAAGTTTACGTTGGATTTTCCGACTATACCAAAAGCGCAAATATCATCTTTATTAGAACCAAATGTTGCCGATAAATATTATTATACAGATAAATCATCTACGTGGGATTTGGTTAAAAGTAGTGTTGTAAAAAAAAACACTGTGTATCAATATAGACGGGTTTATGTTCGTGAAAACAAAAGCAATGAATGTCCAACATTAACCGCAAATATGGGTGGAGGCGGACACAATGTGCCATTAATTCTAGACGATAAAGGCATAAGAAAATTAACACCTCGCGAATGCTTTAATTTTCAAGGTTTTCCATCATCTTATAAATTACCTAATATTTCAGATACAAATTTATACAAACTAGCGGGAAATGCGGTTTCAGTTCCTGTTGTTGAACTCATTGCACAGAGACTGATACCGTTACTGGTGGCGTGAATATTCCTTCAAATGTGCCTTCATATACTTTAACACATTTATCTGGTATTTGTGAATATATATTATCCCATGGTATATGAGGTCTTTTCCCTTCTTTACATTGATCTTCAAGTGTCTGTTTTTTATTCATTTTGATTTGATTCCATTCTGGAGAATCATTTGATACGTTTACCTTCCATAATGTAAACGTATCATTTAACCACTCACGCATATCTAAGAAATAAATTACCCCAAATTTTTTTCTGGGTCCAAATGAAGCCGGACCATGTGATGTAAATGCTTTCACTTCTGGAGGTGAATTAATAGGGTATTTTTTAGAACATAAGTCACCTTTTTGACCTACACATTTCGCCCATTCACACGAAGGATCATTATCATAATTCTGAATTGTGAATTTAACTATATTTTCCGTTATATGTTCGGGAGGATTCTGGTGCCTTATAGGAATTCCAGAATTGATAAGTTTTGTATCTTCTATATAATTATTTTTAAACCGATAATAACATCCTCTTAATATTTCTGACGTAAATATATCTATCTTATTATTTTTTTCTTGCTTTAAAGCTTTCGCTTTTTCTTGTTTTTCTTGCTTTAAAGCTTTCGCTTTTTCTTGTTTTTCTTGCTTTAAAGCTTTCGCTTTTTCTTGTTTTTCTTTTTTTTCTTTCTTTGAAGCTTCCGTTTTTTCTTGTTTTGTATTTTTTATATGTATTGGTTGTACTAATTCATTTGTGGATTTTTCAAACGATGAATCAGTTGATGTTAATGCGTCCATAGCGTTAGTATATATATCACTTTTATAATTGTATTTTATTTGAAAAAGTATTTCAATTTTATTTCATAAATAATACAATATATTAAATTTATTTTGCTACAAATTTAATATATTATAAGCGAGTAAAAGTTTGTAATAAATATAAAATAGAACGTGAAAATTGAAATATATTAAAATGTGGTGAAGTGTTATTATTATATATTAAGACGAACACATCTCACACGGTTCATCTTCCAATATTTTTTCATTGCTACTACTATTAGCATTTGCATTCGCCACATTCGTCGGTGCAATCGTAAACTGTTGTGCCTGATGTTTCGCCTTGCGACGCAAATAATACATGCCCGTTTTCAGTCCCGCTTGCCACGCATAAAAGTGCATCGAGGTCAACGCTTTATAGTCCGGGTCTTCCATCCATAAATTTAAACTCTGGCTTTGGCAAATGTAGGCACCGCGGTCCGTCGCCATATCAATCACATGCTTCATCGGAATTTCCCACACAATTTTATACTTATCCCTGATATGTTTCGGAATAAAGTCAATATGTTGAATACTGCCTTTATTTACAATAATATTGTCCTTTAACTCTTCATTCCACAGTCCCAAGTCCATCAGTTCTTTCATTAAATATTTATTTATAATGACAAATTCACCTGCGTTGGTGCGACGACTATAAATATTACTGGTGAAAGGTTCAAAACATTCATTATTGCCCAGAATTTGCGAGGTGGACGCAGTTGGCATCGGTGCCACGAGTAGAGAATTGCGCAACCCATGCGCAATAATACTTTCTTTCAGGGCAGTCCAGTTGTAGCGCCCATTACCGGGATCAACACCCCACATGTCAAACTGTAATTCTCCCCACGATGCTGGCGAATCGGAAAAAGAACTGTAGGCACCGGCATGTGTCCGTTTTAAATTTTTCAGTTCTGCCAGAATGGGTTTATGGTGTTGTAAAACCGACTGCAATTCAGCACTCACTGGATAATAGGTATTACATATGGGATCATTTTTGTCTGTGAAAAGTTGCGCCCCTGGCACCCATACATCGTTTAACGCCTGTTGCCGTTCAATCGCAATTTCATTCGAACATTCTAGGGCAGCATGATAGATGGTTTCAAAGACGAGTTTGTTAACGCGACGCGCATCGTCACTATGAAAGGGAATGTCCATAAGAGCAAACATATCCGCCAATCCTTGTACCCCAATCCCAATCGGACGATGTAAGAGGTTGCTTATACGCGTTTTCTCGGTCGGGTAATAATTAATATCAATCACTTTGTTTAAATTACGGGTGACCACTTTGGTGACCGAATGGAGTTTGGCATAATCAAATGTTTTGTCTACCGTGCTGACAAACATTGCCAGTCCAATACTGGCAAGATTACAGACCGCGGTTTCGTTATCATCACTATACTCCATAATTTCTGTACATTGCGATGTAATCATCCCATTAAATATACCAGCATGTCTTTTCGATTCATTAAAACAATATGTATCATCGGTTCTACCCGTGTGTAGAATATTTTTAATGGTTATCTCGGGTCTACTATCTACTTCTATTGTTTTAATTAAATTTACATTTAGTCGGTTGGATTTAAACCCCAACTCAATCAATCTATGTAAATCTACCGAAGAAATAATTAAAGAGGATAAGTTGGTTGAACATCTTAATTTTGGATTGATACCACATGTTTGTAACATGTATTTCATTTGAATAGCAATATTTTTATTTGCATTTGACAAATGTAGTGTCCCACTAATAATAATACTACTACTTGTATAGTAGTCAAAATAATTACTCAACCAATTTATTTTATTTATAATAGAGGCATTAACAGGAACAACCACACGATTGATCATAGATGGTGGATATACTTCACTACCATGAATAATAGGAAAACTACATTTAATAAGTTGGTCGTCAATTGTTAATTGACATGCTTCTACAATCTCTACTTTTTCACCCCTTTGAATTAAAAATTTATGATAAGGTGTGCAATCTAAACTACATCCGTCGCTGGTTTCAATCGTGATGAGTTTTTGATCAACACCCGTTTTAGTGACGACCGTTTCACTAAATTCTTCGCCATTCCATACATTTATTGTTTTACCTTCCAATGCTTTAATCTCAAAATAACCTTTATCGGTCAGCACTTGTGTTTCTGGCGCCACGCAAAGATTACTGGACTTAATAGTGCCAAGATTTTGTTGATTGCTTTTCCGGTTTGCCGCATCTTTATACAACAAATAAGGTGTTCCCGTTTCCATTTGACTGTCCAAAACCTTAAACCATAATTCACGTGCTTTAATAATTTTGTTGGATTTGCCTTCGTTGACATATTTAGTATAAAGCAGGCGAAATTCCTCTCCAAAACAGTCGGCAAGACCTGGGCATTTATGGGGACAAAAAAGTGCCCATTCGCCGTCTGCCTTGACCCGTTCCATAAAGAGATCGGGAATCCACAAGGCATAAAACAGGTCACGAGCGCGCATTTCCTCATCCCCGTGATTCTTTTTGAGATCGAGAAATGCTTCCACATCCGCATGCCAAGGTTCTAAATAAATGGCGAAGGAACCATTGCGTTTGCCGCCGCCTTGGTCCACATAACGGGCGGTAGCGTTAAAATTGCGTAGCATGGGCACAATACCATTACTGGTGCCATTCGTGCCATCGATATGCGACCCGGTCGCCCGAATATTATGAATATGTAGTCCAATACCACCTGCCCATTTAGAAATCTTGGCACAATCTTTCAAGGTATTGTAGATACCATCGATACTGTCACTTTCCATACTGATTAAATAACAAGAACTCAGTTGCGGACGCGGTGTACCCGCATTGAATAGCGTGGGTGTCGCATGGGTAAAATATTTGTTAGACATAAGATCATATGTTTCTTTTACACTGGTTAATAAATTTACACTGGTTAAATCGGATTGATGAATACCTAGTGCAACACGCATCCACATATGCTGGGGTCGTTCGATGACTTTATTGTTGACACGCATTAAATAGGCACGTTCCAGTGTCTTGAATCCGAAATAGTCGAACAGATAATCTCGCGAATAATCAATCATACCATCGATCGTAGTGCGATTTGCCGCAATAAACTGCCAAAAAGTTGAATCAATCAGCGGTTTCTGAATGCCATGCACATCGGTAAAATTATACAAGAGTTCCATGGAGTCGGAAAAAGAAGCGAGCGTATTTTTATGATTATTAGAGACTACAATCCGATTGGCGAGTGTTGCATAATCCAAATGCTTAGTTGATAATGCGGCACATTGCTCGGCAGTGAGTTCATCGATATCGGTCGTGCGAATTTTATCATAGAGTTGGTCGATGACTTTCATGACGAGTTGACTGTAGTTTACTACTAGTGGCAATTGCGCTTGTGGTCGCGGGCAAGGGGGCAACGCCCCCTGCGGAATTGCTTCTGGAATGTTTGCCCCGACCGCAAGCGGAATTGCTTCTGGAATGTTTGCCCCGACCGCAAGCGGAATTGCTTCTGGAATGTTTGCCCCGACCGCAAGCGGAATTGCTCCCAACTTTTTAACACGCTTTAAAATTTTATCAAACGACACATCTTCTAATTTTCCATCGCGTTTTGTAACACGCATTTCTTGCTCTTGCTCCATCTGTTATTTAACATAACAATATAGGTTTATATAGGTTAATAATAATATTTTAATTTTCAATAATAAATAAAATTAAATAAATAAAATTAAATAAATAAAATTAAATAATAAATTGATTATATTTATTATATAATACTAATCATTAATAACTTAAAAAATGGTCAAACATAATATATTAATCTATTTTATAGAACATCTTATACTCAAGAGACAAACACAGACAGCAAATGGTAAGGACACGAAATTTAAACACATGTGTGTCATCGTCACTAAAAAAGGTGAACCGCTCAGTTATGGTTATAATGTATATGATACTAAAAATCAAATCACCGAACATGCCGAAGAAATGGCATTAAGACTAGTAATAGAGAATAGACAGCGTATCTATAATAAACGAAAACCGCTCTATTTAATTGTTGCTAGAACCAACGGATGTAATAGTAAACCGTGTGCTAGGTGTTTAGAATTAATAGAGAAGAATCTACATTTAATAAATATTAGACAAATATATTATACACACGAGAACGAACAAGATGGAATTAAAATGGATAAATTAAAAACTTTAATAATGGGTGAAAAATTTGTTTCTTCCTATTCCAGATTTTTGACAAAACAAAAAAATAAAAAAACAAGTAAAAAGTAAAAAGTTAAAAGTAAAAATATAAAAATGAAAAATAAATATATAATAGTATAATATATAATATGGTTTTTAAAGGAACTCCTCATTTTATAAGTAAAGCAATTCGTTTTTCTATTTCTCTACTACTTATTTATGTTATTTATATTATTATTATGAATATTTTTCAAAAAATACAACAAAAAACATATTTGGAAGGATTTTTAAATAGCGGTGATTATCCCGTGGCAGTAGATAAACCGTTGCTGTATGATAGTTATAATGTCATGGAACACCCCGGTGCGTCACCATTGGGAGCTGCACAAATCTATGTTGATGATTACATTTTTCCGGCACATTCTGTTAAAAGTAATAATTTACGTTATTGGACTTTACCAACGAATGGTCAATGCACTGCACCAGATATGTGTGATGGACTTTACAAACCTACCCAACAAAAAATGTTTGAACCCTCGGTGCCACCGCAGTGGAACAATGAACGCCGTGTAAATTTTCAAGTTGCCACAACTATGATGAATCAATAAATTGTTTCTCTACTTTTTTGAAATAATGATATAATGTTGGAGTTGAGATGGTTATTGTTTTATTAGTAGAATCATCTTCTGTTATTACTGCTGACGCTTGTATAGTCACTTCTGTAGGCGCTTCTGTAGGCGCTTCTGTATGCGCTTCTGCCATATTCATCACTTCTTGAATATTTATATAACATTTACTACCATCACTGTTAGTTTTAATTACCTTATTTTTTTTATTAGGAGCACGATGGGTAAAACTGTTGTTTAGTTTTTCTTTAACAATAGTTGCCCACAAGTTCTCTAATAGTGGCAATGCAGTGTCAAACCATAATTTATTACGCAAAACCAAGACGCAACTCATCTCGTCTAGTTTCCAATAAATATTTTTAATCCAATTCATATGTGAATGCGTGTTTAAATTTTCTTCTTCCCATTTTTCAAATGCTTCTTTTGATAATCCGAGAGGTGCGTATTCGTAATGAGGAGTTTGTTCTTGTGTATAATACATAATAATTACACCCTTTTTTTTACCATATTTGGTATGGGAATAAGAGCAATTGCCAAAACTATCGCATTCAAAATCGTCAAGCGAATCATATTCATTGAATCGTGTTTCTAAGAAATCACATTCATTTAGATTACATACTTCCATTTGAACTTGCATTTGAATCCAATATTCCATTTTAGGATTTCCATCAATGTCACGATTCACAATATTTTTAACTTCCAACATACGCCCAAATCTATCAGATGTTTCTAGCGTGTTTATACCATCTGGTGATGCTGCTAAAAAGTGAACGGTTTTGTGTGGAATGCATCCAAAATCACTGACATGTGTTTTATATTTGCGCTCGTAAATCAAAATAGAGAGGGGTTCATATTTATTACCCCAATGCATTGATGTTTCAGTAGATACATGTGTATATTTGTCTACATTTATAGGTTGACATTTTTCGTAAATCAATTGATTACGAGTGCTGTCACTAATAAACGCTTTCCAAATATTACTGGCGGTTAGGCATTTCGAGCGAAACTCATACCATTCAGGTGTGCGCTGAACTGGTTGAAAAATGTCTTTTAAATACGTTATCTTTGTTTTCATTTTCTCAATATTCGGTTTGACACGAATAAAAGTAGTTAAATAAGATCGGCGTGGCGCAATATGTTTATAAAATAGATTCATTGCACGGTTGATACAATCATCGAGTTCATCACATATGCTAGTGGCGCTGGCGCTTGTGCTTGTGCTGCTGACGCTTGTGCTTGTGCTGCTGACGCTTGTGCTTGCGCATATAAAAGCACCAAAATATACTTCATTCAATTGCTTCTCGATAAGGTCCGAGACTTGGTCAATAATATAAGTATGAAAATAAGGTTGTATATACATCATGGGTTCGCTGGACACCAATTCATGTATAAGTAAACCAGCATTTTCAATTAAAATAGTTTTCTCATCCGGAGTAATCATTTAAATTTATAAATATTAATTATTATAATGATTAGTAATTAATATTTATATCAATTTTGTAGAGTATGCTATTCAATCTTCTTTTTCGGTTTTCCGGTTCCCAAGGATTTTAAAGTGGATACACGCTTTTCTTGTCGCTTAATAGTAAATTTTCTGGTAATTGGATTAAAGTGTAGACAAGGGATCAGTTTAATTTTATTAGTTGCCTTGTCATATTGGACATCTTTAACATGCTGTAATTTCTTTTTATCCAAACCTTCGGTTAAATATCCTTTCAAATTATTAATTTCGTCTTGTGAAAGTTTGTGCTCAGTAGAAATTAAATCTACATATTCATTGAGTTGAGTAATTTTGGCAGTTTTATTTAATTTATTCCATGGTTCACTTTTGTTTAATTTGGACTCTTTATCTAAAAACATGTCAATATTTGCTTGTTTTGAATTTACTGTTGGTGTATTAATAATATTATTACCACTTAAAAGCATATTTTTATATTTTATGTTTTTAAGTTCTTGACATTCTTCATTCGCCATTCTTATATACTATATATGAATGTGTTTAACCCCATTTTTTATAGTCTTTTAAATTTAATTAATTATTTATATATTGGCACAACCTTTTTCCGTAGTTTTGGTCAAACCTTTCATCCGTAGTTTGGCACAACCTTTTTTAAAGGTTGTTTGTATGAAACAAGTCACCATCAAAGGCAAAAACAACATCTATAAATGTTTGAAAGCAAATTTAGATGAGAATGTTGAAAAATGTAGGGTTCGAGAGGGTATGGATGATTTTAATAATGAAAATACGATTATACAATTTGATATGATTCGAAAACTTTATTTGGATATGCCTTTTGAATATAAAGAATTACTACATAAGGAATTGGAAAAAAAAATAAATGGTTATAAAGGTCAGGATATTAAAAAAGAAATATTTGATCAAACCAAATTAATCACTTTAGAAGAAGTTGTAGAGAAACTTGTCGCATCGAAATTGAAATGTTTCTATTGTTCGTCTAATGTTTTAGTATTGTATAAAAATGTGCGCGAACCGACACAGTGGACACTCGATCGAAAAGATAACGATTTGTGTCATAGTTGTGAGAATACCATCATTGCTTGTTTGAAATGTAATCTACAACGACGAGTGACCAGTATGGACAAGTTTGATTTTACTAAAAAGTTAGTTTTAAAAAAAGTATAAGCGTGAAAAATCACTTATTCAACATATACGTTGTTTTCCCTATATTTTTGGTCATACCTTTTTCTATATGGAACACTTTATTTGGTCAACCGGAGAAAAAGTAGAAAAATCATTTAAAAATGATCATCCGTTTTTAAAAGTAAAAGAAAAAGAAAAAGAAAAAGAAAAAGATGTTAAAAAAAACAATGAAATCACAATAGGAGATGAATTTATAAAAGGAAGTAATAAAAGAGAAGTAGCGAATAATAAACTCAACGATAGAAATATGATAAGTCAAATTGGACAAAATCCATTTATGGCAAACAACAACTATCTACATGATTTAGAAGTGCAACAAAACTTTTTAATTCCTAAAAATTCCAATTATAAAGAGGGGAACCTAGGTTCCCCTTAGACCCCTCCTCAACAGAGAACCCCATTTTAGATAAATAATAAGAAATAAACTTGTTTATACTTAAATATAATCATTTATGAATTAATTAAAATGGCAACGTGTACAACACAAAATAGTCTACTATTAAGTAATCTATTATCTTATTATAAAGACAGCGATAAAATAGAACAAATGTTGCGTATCATTAATGGTGAAGCAAATATTTCATTACGTATAGTCGACTGGTTTACCACGAATTATGCCAAGAAGCACTATACAGTTTATAATTTAACTTCCAATCCTGCCAAACGTTTTAAAGTCTATGTCGACTATAAGTTGAAATTACGCTCTTATTCTAAAAAAAAATTTGATCCTTTTTGTCGCTGGGAACGCATCACAATTCCATATAAAGATAATTCACTTATTCAGACCACTCTGGGCCAATTGAATTTTTTTAAATGGGCATTTGACAATGAAGTTATTTCATATATTGAGACCAATTATGCTGAGATTGAGAAGGATATGAATAATCGAAATAGCACTGCAAAGCGGAAGATAACAGCGCCAAATAGTACACGGAAGAAACGAGAAGAACTCTCCATATCAGCAGCGAAAGTTATTAAAAAAGAAGATGTAAATATAATAATTAAATTTAATTAAACATAAATCTGTAATACTTTCCAGTAAATGACATCACAATCACATGAAAACTGTCCCATTTGTTTAGAAGATATAACAGATGATACGATAAAAATAACATCTTGTCAGCATAATTTTCACGATGAATGTTTGACACAATGGACACGAACTAATAATTCATGTCCATTGTGTAGAACCCAATTTAATGAACCTGTAAATAATGATGAATCTACACCACTTACCATTCCTTTATCGTTTTGGTTTAACCGCAATTCTAATCTGGCAATACCTCTTGTGAGTATTCCCTTTGCGCTTTTTCCCGAAAATAATCTTCCTTCAGGATCAGCCAATTTTAGTAGACTGATATAAACATGAACTTGTAAATTCATAAATAAATATAATATAATATTTATTTATTACATAATGGCAACAGCTACAAAGACAAAGGCAAAGACAAAGGCAAAGACAAAGACAAAGACAACAGTTCCCAAAACCATATATGACGAATTTTTAATACGAACAGACCCACAAACATCAAAAAATACAGTGGCTGCGTCTGGAGATTTTTCTTACACACGAGATTTCCAAATTACTGATATAAATGGCAATGATTTAAAATATGTGCCAAATGTAAACGGATATATATTTCAAAAAATTACAAAGACAGTAGATGTAGTAGTTCCTGATCCAGCAGTAGGTAAACCTGCAAGACTAACAACAAGTGATCATGTTATGGATTATACTAATGGTATTGTGAATTCAATGAGTGAGTCATATGTTGAGGCATTTGTTGTAACCAAAGGTATAGTAAGATCAGCGGATAAATTTAGCAACGCATCTATATTAAGATATAAAGGCAAGAAAGGTCAATTTGATCCTGCTGCACCTAATACAAAAGGCAAAATTACACAAATAGGAGAGTATTATTTTATACCGTCCACAAATACAACTATACCTACTATAACTGCTGAATTAGCAAGTCTAGGAATTACAATAAAACACAAAGGAATTACAAATCCTGCAAATGGATTACCTTGCTCTACAGATTTAACATTATTTGATCGTTTTGAACCTATGAGAAAGAGTCCTATATATATGTTTGAATTAACTATTACATGGGACGATAATGAGGATGACTCTATTATTACACCAAGTGAACGAATAATCGCTCTTGGTGGTAAAAGAATAATGAGTAGGAAAAATAAAAATAAAAAACGTAAAACACGGAAGAATAAAAATAAATAAATAAATAAATAAATAAAAATTATAAAAATTTAAATATAAACTTTTATAATTTACCACACATTAAAATGGGAAATAGTCAGTCCATCATAAAAAATATAAATTTTGAAGATATGCAATATGCTATAAATGATACAACAAGTATTATTATCAATACATTAGATGCAACCAATCAAAAATGTCTTATTAAAGCAACCATCGCCATTGACAAAGAAGTAGAGTTTTTAAATGCGCAACTCAGTAAAGATAAAACAATTCGTATTATTATTTATGGCGTGAATTCATGTGATACCAACACCATGAAAAAATACGACCAACTTATTGGGTTTGGATTTTATAATGTTTACATTTACCAGGGTGGACTTTTTGAATGGTTAATTTTACAAGACATTTATGGTAAAGAATTATTCCCGACAACGTCTAGTGAAAGTGATTTTTTAAAGTATAAAGGAAGTAGTCATTTTAATATTAAAATGCTGACGAATTAAAAGGAGAACCTAGGTTCCCCTTGGACCCCTCCTTTTTATTTTGGCGGCACTTTTTGCCATGCTTTTTTGAACGTGTTCTACTGTGAAAGCATATTTTACTTAAATGCCGGATTCCATTTATTCAATCCCTTTATAAACTTTTCTACAAATTGCGTATGTTTATGCTTTATAAAATAAGAATGTTCGAAATCCAAAATCCATAATTTATTATCGTGTTCGATAAAATTGTATCCTGTAATGTCAGGATAGGCGATATTATTATCATAGAGGGTTTTAATGATTTGGCGAATTTGATCAAACAATTCTACACTTATATTCTTTTCCTCTGCACCATACCAATCTGAAATATTCATATTTCCTATTTTGACAAGAACCATCTCTTTCGTCTTTTTATTATAACTAACTATTTTGGGTGCATGAATATTGGGAAGTTTTAAATCATAAATATGTTGATGCATATCTACTTCATGTTGAGTGACATCTTTTTTAATGTAATACTTTTCGTTATTAGACATAGTGTTACTGGTTAATATATATCTATTAATGGGGTATTAAATTGTTTCAATTTTTGGGGGAGACCCCCAGACCCCCCCTTATTTAAGGGGTTAAAAGGAGGTTTTAAATGTGTTTTAAAGGTGTTTTAAAGGGGTTTTAAAGGGGTTTTAAAGGGGTTTTAAAGGGGTTTTACACCTTTACACATTTAAAACGCCGATTTTTAAATATTAAAATAAAAAATACATTTTTTATTTATTTTTTGTATTTTTTATTTATTTTTTGTATTTTTTATTTATTTTTTGTATTTTT
>Ga0114966_10003416_pt1 | contig 13942 bp, 6 predicted proteins | sample M_130207_XF_Meta_FD_87029 | JGI IMG/M metagenome (GOLD analysis project Ga0114966, IMG submission 87029) | Freshwater microbial communities from Lake Montjoie, Canada to study carbon cycling - M_130207_XF_MetaG | ecosystem: Environmental > Aquatic > Freshwater > Lake | place: Lake Montjoie... | reverse complement strand
CAAGCTGGTTCTAAAGGTTCTGATCTTAACATTTCATTTATGATTTCTTGTTTAGGTCAACAAAACGTAGATGGTAAGCGTATTCCTTATGGTTTTGAGAATAGAACTCTCCCACATTTTACTAAATTTGACGACTCGCCTGTAGCTCGTGGGTTTGTTGAGAGTTCATATATTAATGGTTTGTCACCACAAGAACTATTCTTCCATGCTATGGGTGGTCGTGTAGGTCTTATTGATACTGCTGTAAAAACTTCTACCACTGGTTATATCCAAAGAAGATTAATTAAGGGTTTGGAGGATTTAATGGTTTCTTACGATATGACAGTTAGAACAAATAAAAATAAAATTGTTCAGTTCTCTTATGGTGATGATAATATTGATACTGTTAAGGTAGAAAATCAAAGTATTCCACTTGTATCTATGAGTACTCAAGACATTTATTCTCATTTCCTAATTCCCGAGGAATCTGGAAAAATTAAGACATTGAATAATATATTCTTAAAAAATACAATGGTTAGACATAAAAAACAAACTGGAGAATACATGAAAAAAACTCAGAAATATATTGATATTATGATTCAAAAGCGTGAGTCAATTATAAAAAATGTGTTCAAAAATAAGAGTGATTCGGTTGTTAATTGTCCTGTTGCTTTCCACTATATAATTAATAATATTCAAGGACAATGTAATATTACTATTTCATCATTAGTAGACATTACACCTATGGAAGCTCTGGAAATGATTGAAAATTGTTATTCTAATCTTGAGAAAATTTACTATGCTCCTCCTACAGAGCTTTTCAAGACATTATTCTACTTCTATTTGTCTCCAAAGGATCTTCTTGTTGTTAAGAGATTTAACAAGTCGGCACTAACATTACTATTAGATACTATTACAATTGATTACAAAAGAGCTATTGTAGCCCCAGGTGAAATGGTTGGCATGATTGCCGGACAAAGTATTGGTGAGGTTTCAACTCAGATGACCTTAAACACTTTCCACTTTGCTGGTGTCGCATCTAAATCAAACGTTACTCGTGGTGTTCCAAGAATTGAAGAAATATTGTCGTTGTCAAGTGATATTAAAAATCCTTCCCTCAGTATTTATTTGAAACCAGAAGACGAAACACAGAAGGAGAAGGCTCAAACTATTATGTATATGTTAGAGCATACTAGATTAGAAGAAATTGTTAAATCAATTGAAGTATGCTTTGACCCTGATGAATTGAATTCGCTTATTAGTATTGATAAAGATGCTATTTCACAATACATGGAATTTGAGAAAATGGTAGCAGAATGCGCTGAGATGTCATTAAGTAATGACGAGAATGAAAAATCAAAGTGGATTATCAGAATGGAAATGGATCCTGAAGTCATGCTTGAGAAAAATATTACAATGGATGATGTTAATTTCACTTTAAAAAATTGTTATGATGAACAAGTTTCATGTGTTTATTCTGATTTCAATTCTGATAAACTAATATTTAGAATTAGAATGAATGAAATAATTTCAGGTTCAGGAAAAGGACAAAAGAAAGCAAAGATAAATCCTCTTGATCAATCAGACCAAATTTATATTTTGAAGAATTTCCAAGATCAAATGTTAAATAATGTTGTATTAAGAGGTACTAAGGGAATTAATAAAGTTATTCTTAGAAAAGTAGTAGATAATATGGTTGAACATAATGGTATTTATAAAAAACAGGACATATGGGTTCTAGATACAATTGGTACAAATCTATTAGATGTTTTAGGATTAGATTTTATTGATAATAAAAGAACACTAAGTAATGATATTGTTGAAATATACAATGTTTTGGGAATTGAAGCTGCTAGACAAGCTATTTATAATGAGTTGGTTGAAGTTGTAGAATTTGATGGAACATATATTAATTACCACAATTATAGTGTTTTAGTCGATAGAATGGCAGCAACTAGTAAGTTAATCTCTATATTTAGACATGGTATCAACAATGATAATATTGGTCCAATTGCCAAAGCATCATTTGAAGAGACGCCTGAAATGTTCTTAAAAGCAGCAAGACATGGTGAACTAGATACATTTAGAGGTGTTTCAGCAAATGTTATGTGTGGTCAAGAAGGTTTCTTTGGAACAAGTTGTTTCCAAGTTGTATTAGATGTTGAGGAAATGCAGAAGCTTGAAGCTGTAAGCGAATATAGGCAAATTGATATTGAAGAAGAAATAGAAAAAGCATTTGGTAATATTGAAAATCCAGATGACCCATGCGGTGTTAATAAAATATCCATACAAAACAATGTTATTACTATTCAAGCGCAAGATATGGGTAACGATAATGATTACAATCCAGGATTTTAAAAATATCGAGATATTAAATTGATAAATAATATATTAAATGTAAAATATTATTTATAGGATAGTTATGGAAACATATAAATTAATAATTAAAAAAATTGTAAATACAGATATAAATTTTTTTGCCTCGGATTACAAAGAAGATAAAACAATTAAATATTATATAAAAATGTCATTTTGTTTATTTGAGAAAGAATTTAATGTTAATAATAAATATAAAAAATTATCTAAAACATTAGATGGATTTTTACTTAAGGAACCGCAAAAACAAGAAGAATTTATTGATTATTTTTATAAAATTCAAAAAACTTATAATACTTTGAATAGATTTGTGTATAATTATAAATGTAAAAAAACAAAAATAGTTGTAAATACAGATATGGGCTTAAATGAATTAAATGAAACTGATAAAAATGTCATTTGTATAATTGATAATAATTCAAAATATTTATTTCATGTAAACGATTTGATTAAAATAATAAATGTATCATTAACCAATTCTTATTTATTTTTTTCTGAGCCAAAAAGTGTAAAAAATCCATATAATAATTTACCATTTAATAAATCAACACTATATAATATTTATTTTTATATAAGATATAAAACTGATTATTATCCTGAATTATTTTTTAAGTTTTTTGAATGTAATTTTAACTTAACTAAATTTAAATTCTTAAACGAAAATTTACTCAGGGAATATTCAATTGAAAATTATGTATATAAATCACCTGTCAATATTATAGAAAAAGACGTAAGGCAAATGATTTTAACTTTTAATTCACATTGTAAACGAATACATTTAAAAAATAGAATACTTATAAATGAAGAATTTCCTACAAATAAACTAGTTACAATTATGAAACCATATTTATTTTTATACTGTAAGTCACTGTATAGCTTTCATCCACAAATAAAAAAACAATATTCAGATTTTTTCAAATTAAGTATGTTAAGATTTAATAAATTTAACCCTCAATTCGGAAGAAAAAGATATAAAATTCTTTATAAAACAACTAAACATTTTAAAAAAAAAATATATGGTAAAGAAATTGTTTTTGATGATAATTGTGTAAATTTTTATGATATTGAAAATGAAAAAAAAACGTTTTTATCGGATCATTTAAAATATGATGAAGTTGAAAATAACTTAATTTTAAATAATTCTGATGAAGAATATGATGATGATGATGATTATGATGATGATGATTATGATGATGATGAAACCGAAATAAATAATAGTATTAATGAAGTAGAAGATGAAGATCAAGTACAAAATGAAGACGACTCAATAAGTTAAACCTTTTCAGTACTAGAACTATCAACAATTAGTAATCTACGTTTTTTTGTATTATTTTTTTTTATATTTTTATTTCCTTTCAACATAATTTGTTTCTTTTTACTTTGACGTTTCTTTCCTATCGGGTTTAATATATACTCTTCTGATACAGGAGTAGTTTCTTCAATAATTAATTTCTTTTTCTTTTCTGGTCTAACTTTATCAGAATCTGATTCGATAATAAGCCTTTCAGGTTTTTTCTTTTCATAATTAGTTGTTAATGGTTTAGTAAATTTTTCTAAATAATCTTCAATAGAAATATCATCATCAATTGACTCTTTTACCCTTTCTAAACATTCTTCATTTAATTCGTCGAGAGAAATAAAAATTTCTCCTTTATCAGATTGAATTAATTTATATCCAGGTACATTTTCAGGTCTTAAACCAGGTACAACTATAAAAGCAAATTTATCCTTATCATCACCATACCCAAGAAATTGATGTTTTTCATATTTAGTTTGTAAAAGATATTTTTGACATATGAATATAGTTGGTATTTCGTATTTTGTTACAAGTAACCACAAATCAAATGGAGTTAGGAAATAATTATCCGTGTATATAAAACTTGAAAAAGATAATGTTCCGGCATGGACTTGGTCTCCTAACGTCTTTTTACCTTCTAAGATTAATATATTTGTAATTTTATCAATATATTTTTCAATATATTTTTTATACTCCTCAAATAATTCATTTTTAACCTGATTAATTTGTAATTTCTTTTTAGTTTTTCTCTCTATTAAATCAATTATTAAATTAAATGTACAAGAGTTGCGCTTACCATATTCAATTTCAGAATAATTATCTGGAAAACATTTGTTCCAAACACTGGATGTAATATGATGATTTATTTGAGTTTCACAAACAGGTTCATTTTTTCTTCCAATAGCATGATCTAAAGATGGAATTGTATTATCATATACTTGAGATACTATTGGTTGTGCTTCATCATAAGAATTATATTTAATATATTTATTAGTGATAGCAGGAATTAACGTTTCAAAATATTCTTGTGTTAATAACGATTGTATTAAGATAATTTCACTGTCTCTTAAATTATAACCTATACTTCCAAATGACAAATATGTTTGAGGTTGTAGCATAAATGATTTAATTCTATTATATCTAATTAATTCATCTGCCATTCTACCATAATAAATTGGTTCATTTTCCTTTTTTGTTATTAAATTTTTTTCAGGAAGAATTAAATTACAACTACCATTTTCAGTTAGACATAAGTTAGGGGTATCTTTACATGAGTCATCATTTTTAACTATACAAGTTGATACCTCATTAATAAGCTTGTAATAATTTTCGTCTCCTGTAAATTGTATCTTATTCTTAATTAAATCATGTAACAATTCGGTAATGTTTTTAAGTTTTTCAGAATAAATAATATATTCTCTCGTCATCTCATTTTCAATTTTCTCTCTTATTTTAACATTCTCATAATCATTTAATAATATACGAATAGTATTTCTAAAAACATTATAGAAGTTTGTTTCAAGTCTGATTTTTTTGATGTAGTCAACACGAACTTCATCTACATCATTTTGTGTTGTAAAAGCAACTTCAGTATTGACCATTGGATTAGCATCTTTGTTTATAATATAGTTATTATTGTTTATTGATGGTATATCTAAATCAGGATTTACTTCATCCAATCTAATTGGTTGTGATAATTGTATGAACTGATTTGTATTGGTTAATACACCTACAACATGTTCATCTTCGACAATCTTGAATGCGGGTTTACATGGAATATCAGGTTCAGCTCTACGTTTTTTACTTCTATTATCTAATTTATTTAAAAATCTTACTGTATTTTCATATGTATTCCATAAACTTAAATCTGTCATAAAAACATAATCAAGATCTTTCTTCAAGTCTTCGTCAAGTGCTGAAGGATAACATGGAATAAATCCAGTATTATTTGATGTACCTGGTTCCTCAACAAATACACCAATAACTTTATTATTAAAATTTAGTACTAATTTTTTTATTTTATACTCATATTTATCTAATTTTTGAACTAAATCATAAAGAATTAATGGTCTTTTTGCTTTATAAATATTTGGTATACTATCAAGAGGTCTACAAATTATGTTAAAAAAAGGTTTGATAATTTCCTTAAAAATAGCTCGCATTGTTTTTGAAAGATGAGGATCATGCTCTTTAAATTCTTTTGTGATTCCTTCCCAATACGGGTCGTATAATAAATCAAATGTGTTATTTGAATGAATTTTTATTATTTTGGCAGGGTTGTTATATCCAATTTCAGAAGGATGATTAGTACTTTTTACTCTTGATCCTTCCTGAAATTTTATACGCCCATTTTCCATTTCTTTTTGTTTTTGTTTATTTACAAACTTAATTGATTGCTTTGGTACATTCAACTGAGTTCTTGCTTTTATTTGATAAGAATAAATTGGTTCATAATAATTGTCCTCTTTCATAATAATAATTGTTGGTTTTCTTGCTTCATAAAATTCAGATGAATAGTGATTTGTTGGACATAAAAGTTCGACATTATTTGTTATATCATTTTTTGGAAGTTTAAATATTACCAAATTTACTCCATGTGGAAATAAATATTTATTTGGCATACTTATTATATCCCATAAATAAGTGTGATCAATTAGAGCATCATCATCACTTAAAAAGTCTATAAAATTTTCAAAAGCAGAAACAACTTTTGTAAAATAAGCAATATCTGGTGAATTCTCTTCTATATTAAGTTTTTTATATAATTTAGTATTTTTATATTTTTCAATATTTACTTTTTTATTTGGTTCATGGAAATCAGTAACTAAATTACCATTTTGATATTTTATAAATGTATCAATAGAAATTGATTTAATTATACGTTTTCTCATATCTGAAATGCTTAAAATTTTAGCGAGTTGTTGTTTACCATTTTCATCTAATACTTTTTTAGCAAAGAAGATTGCGTCAGATAAACAAGCTATAAATGATTGGTTTTTATTTATTTCAATACCATGACGAAGTAAACAAGGATGATTTTCTTTAAGATTTGAATTTGTCTTACTTATTTGACAATCTGCATTAACTTCGTGAAGCATTGTTTGAATCTCAGGAGGCAAATAACCCCAACGTCCAGGATCAAGTGGAAACTTATCAGGGCCTTTAATATATTCATCTTCATCTTTTTCATCTTCTTCTTCTTCATTTTTACCTTTTTCATCTTTCTTTTTCTCTTCTTCAACTTTTTCACCATAACATCTTTTGTTAGCTTTTATTCTACCTTCTGTGTTATATTTGTCAAAACAACATGGTAAGCAAAGACCATCTGGATGTGAATCTGTAATTAAACCTGGATATTTTTTATAATCTTTTTTACCTGGTTTTGGTTTGTAAAATTCATAAATATAATAACCTGGCTTTACTTTCTTTTCTCCTTTTGGCAGTACTTTACCGCAAGTTGGATGAACCAATTCTTTTTTACCATCTTTTCCTGTAACTTCTTTTAATTCATTAGGGTCGATAATAGTGTTATTTTTTAAGCACCAATAACGAGGACATATATAATTAAATTGATTTTTTGGATTTGAACCATATTTAATTACGTCTTCTTCTCTTAAAAAACCAGGATGTTCTTTGTTAATTTTATCTAGTTGAGAATCTGTTAAAATTACTGGTTGTTTTCTCATACTTGAACTACATGTTCTAACATACGAGTTATATTGAGGAGTATCTTCTTTTAATATTAAAACAGGGTCTTTCTTTTCAATAAGGGTTTGAAAATAGTAAGGTTTATTTAGTTTCATACCATCAATATTTCTAATTTCTTCTTCATCTTCGTCTTCATCTTCTGATTCTGGTGCTGGTCTTGCTGCTTCTTCAGATTCAGATTCTGATTCAGATTCAGATTTTGGGGTAGAAGATTTCTTTTTTGGAGTTTCTTCAGATTTGGATTCTGGTGTTGGTAATTTCTTTTCAGAAACAATTGATTCTTCGGATTTGGATTCAGATGGAATTAATGTTGGAATTTTTATAGAAGATTTTTCAGAACTAGCTGAAGATGTCGAAACCTTAGGGGGTGGAGGTGTTTTTTCAGAACTAGCTGAGGGTAATGGTTCTAATTCCTTATCACTTTCTACCTGTGTTTTTTCAGAAGATACAGATTTTTCAGAACTAGCTGAAGATAATGGTTCTAATTCTTTATCACTTTCTACAGGTATTTTTTCAGAAGCAATTGATTCTTCAGAACTAGCTGAAGGTAATGGTTCTAATTCCTTATCACTTTCTACCTGTGTTTTTTCAGAAGCAATTGATTCTTCAGAACTAGCTGAAGGAAATGATCCTAATTCCTTATCACTTTCTACAGGTGTTTTTTCAGAAGATACCGATTTTTCAGAAGCGATTGATTCTTCAGAACTAGATGAAGGTGTAGAAATCTTAGGAGGTGGCGGTGTAGATTTTTCAGAAGCGATTGATTCTTCAGAGCTAGAAGATACTTGTTCACCGGAATCACTTGATAAACCACTTGGAACTGTAACGCCTGCATATGTATTTTTTTTAGACTCAGAAGATTTATCGCTTTCAATAGATGATTCAGTGTCATCACCACCTTCAAAATCTATTCCAAATCCTTTTCTCTCTCCTCCTTCAAACTCTTCTTCATCTTCATCTTCATCAAAAAACAAACTTAAAGCACCTTTTGGTTTGTTGACATCAACAGTTTTAAATTTATTATATTTAACTTCTTCTTCATCTGGATCTATTGATGGTACTTCAGAATTGGAAGCAGATTCCTCTGACGATGAAATAATATCATCAATTACTATATCTTCTTTTTCTCCAGTAGAACATAATTTGTTGATTTCTTTAACAGGATAATTAGTTGAATTTTTATCTTGTGTCAAACGAACAATTGTATCTAAATAAATAGGTAAGGTGTTTAAGTAATTGATATTATTAATATTTTCAGTTGTAATTGTTATAACACCAGTTTCCTTTTCAAGTGATATAGTTGTTTTAAATCCAGGATTATTTTTAATTTTAATATCAGATTTTCTAACTCCTCTTTCAATTTCAAGTTCATTAGCAATTTTACTAACTATTTCTATAGCTTGTTTACGATCTAAATCTTCTGGAAAATTTTCAAGTAAAGCTTCAATAATTTGTTCACCTCTTAAACCTTGTTCAGATTTTTCTAATATAAAAGCTTCCATGCTGTTAAATTTACTATAATTAGAAACACGCTTGAAACGTAAGTTTATTGTACCGCTTTTAAAAACATTAGTTTCATTAATGAAAACACTGGAGACACAGCCTCTATATGATTCAATATCAAGTGGTTTTTTAATATAAACTTGTGTTTGATATGTAAGTTGTTTAACTTCTATGTTATCATCCGTTAAACTATTAAATTTATTTAATTTATAACCACTTTGCTCTAACAACGCTTTAATTTCTTCTATAATTGGATTAATTGAACTTTTAAATAGTTCATTAATTTCATTTATATTAACAACCTCATTAAATTCAGATGTAATTGTGATATAACCTTCTTCATCAAATTCGCAAACTAAATACAAAGCCTGACCATTTTTTTCAGATTCAACATAAACAGCGACCGACTTATTACGAGCAATACTTTTCATAAGTTTAAAAATTATCGCCTTTTTAAGATAAGGAATTTTTCTACCATCTGTAGCAATTTTATCAGTAAAAAGTCTATAAACATTTTCTTGTCTTGATGAAGGATTGTATTTAATAAGTGGGTTTTCTTCTGTAGCATGAACAACCTTGAATATTATTTCAAGTGGAATTTTAATATCAAATTCAGGTCTCATAACAGCTTTAATAAATTTTATACCTTTGTTAATATAATTAAGCTCAGATTTTCTTAAATTATAAACATCATAAAACATGTCAACTGATTTAAATGAGTCGATTACTTTTTCATTAATAATTTTTTTATTACCTTCAAGCAATTTGCCTTTTTGGCTCTGTAAATCTTCCAAATTGTTAATATTTTTGTTATGTAAAAAAGGATAATAAACCTTTATTGTTGTCTCTTCGGATACATCCTTTTTATTTAAATAAGATAAAACATCTTCTGCTAAACAAAGATAAATACTGTTATCAATTATGTTACCACTGCTTAATAATAAATGGTTATTAAGAGTAGTTAAAGATTTCCTTGCGGACCTTTCAAAAAATTTGTCATAATCATTAACATCATATGGATTACACACAAATGGATATTCATTTTCAACAATAAAAAATTTTTGTCCGACAACATTATTTATTATATAATTTTTGTTGTTAAAATTCATTTCAAATATATCATCAAATGTATAAACTTCTTTTTCAACAGGTTCTTCAAAAGGTTCTCCAGATTCATCTCTAACAATATTTGATAAGAACTGATCAAGTCTAACTTTTGTTAATTGAAGTTTATTATTTTGAGTCAATGATTGATAAACTGAAACAGCATTTAAAGTTTCATTTTTTTGACAATATAAGTATATTTCATCTAACACAATTTCCTTTTTAAGCTCATTAAGTATTTTAATTTTAATTGTACCAATAGAATCGTCAAAATGTATTTGTTGTTCAGAAAATTTAACGGTTGTATTTTCTGATTTGATTTTTTCTCTTTCCTCGTCTGTAAATACTTTCTTAAATAATTCTTCTTCATTTTCTTCTGATTTTTTACCATTAAATACATAAATAGTATTTATTGAACCGTTAATTAATTGTTTAACTTTATATACAGGGTTATCTAAAGAAGGTTCGTTTGTATTAGGCGTTTTTATTGAAGATATTGACTTTGACATATATATAAAGCCAGTATTATTTTTAATTTAATTACTAACTAATCAATTAAATTAAATATTATATTTTATTTAAATGCGTTGGCATTCGGTGACCAAATAAAATCATATAAATAAGTGCTAATGCGCCAATTAGTATACTTCTATTTAGTGACATAGTGTTGGATTGCTTTAAAAAGAACTTCATTATAACGTAAAGAATTACAGTTATAATTACAGAATGAAAAAGATGCGATAGTACTTCTTCCATTATATTATATAAAAAGAAAAAAAATTACACTAAATCATAATATGGATTATCATTTATTTTCATTCCACAATATTCTTGAGGTGATTTTTTGTAATCTACTGGGTCATATATTCCCGCTTCCTTTGCGTTTTGTAATACCCATTTAAAATTTTGCCAAAAATCTTGCTTATGACCAATTGATTCTGTACAGATATGAGATAATTCATGTAATGCTACGAATGTCAATGTATTGATGTCGATTAATCTATTTCCTTCCTTTTTTGTATTTAAACAGAAAGCAATTTTTTCTCCTTTATTTTCACTAAATGCAGTTAGTTCACTTGTTGGTAAAGTTTCACTAATTTTTTTTGGATTAAAACCTTCAACAAGTCTTACAGTGCGAGGGTCTTCAGGATGTTTTTCTTTCAAATATACTACCATGTCCTTCATTTTTTGCGTAACTTGGGCTAAAAGATTGGCAGCAAGTTCTAATTTCTCTCTTTCTCTAACACAATATCTATTTCCATCTTCTGATGCTATAATACATTTTAAATTGTATGCGTCTGAATCAAGATAAATTCTTAAACAGAAAAATAGAACAATTACAATAAAAATATAAAAAAATATACTATGTTTATCCATATATTATGTTTAGAAAAGGTATTATTAAAATATTTTTATAAATTATATGAAAGGATCAGCAGCCGCCCTACTGCCAAATAATAATAATAACAATCAGTGCGAAGATTTATTACCTGGATTAGGTTTTGAAGAAGGTGAATTAGAAATGTTTTTTGATACGAATCAAGTAAGCGAAAATGAGTTAGTTGAGAGATATTTACAAATAGCACGCGCGGCACCTTATAACTTAAACTGGCAAACTGGCGATGACGCTTGTGTTGCTGAGTATATGTTAGGTGTATTCAAAAATAATGGCGTCGAGTATACAAAACATGATATTGTTCAAGATGTTTTTAATTCATTTTCCGAGCAACAACAAGGTGGTAAAAAGAAGAAATCAAAACACTCAACAAAAAAGAGAGTAAATAAAAAGAAGCGTAGTACAAGAAGAAGAAAATATAGACGTTCTAGAAAATAAATAAATTTTAGTAAATATTAAAAATTATTTATAAAGTTGTTACCATATATGCTTATTGAGCACCAGAGCCAATTTCTAAAGGAGGACGCATGAAATCTGGTTCAATTGTGGAAGCATTCCAAGGTCCCACATTCAATTGAGGGTTAGGAGGCTCGGAGCGGATTTGTAAGTTAGCATTTCTCAAACTTTGTCCAACAGTGTCGATACCGATGTGGTAACCAGCCTTAAGCAAGTTAACGTTAGCAAGCTCACCTTTACCGGAAGGGTTTAATTGAGCCCATTGAGAGTTGCTATCCTTGGGTAAAAGTTCGGCAGGATTTTGGATATTAGGTTGAGAGCATGATGAAGGGATACCAGGCATGCTTGTTTGGACACCATTAACAGATGAGAAAACTTCATTTCCATTAGGATCAGAAGGGCGAACACCGGCGGACATTTGTGCGTTAGTATTCTTGTATTGAGAAGGCATCATAGCAGCAGATTCAGGACCGGGCATTCCTTTGGCACCTAAATAACCAGCAAAAACACTAACTCCGTAGGCAATAATTAATAAAACCAAAATGGCTCCAATTCCATAGTCATTCCATAGCTTCTGTAAAGAGACTGTCATTATATAAAATTAATGATAAAATAATTTTTAGAATACATATTTAATTATTCTAAACATTTTGTGAAACAATTATTAATTTAAAAATCTTCCAATTCACTTTCTGAAACTTCATCGATTTCAGCATCAAATTCACTATCACTATCGTTTAAATTATCTAACATATAAGTTTTCTTAATGTTCTTTGCTTCTAAATAAGCTAAAATCGCGCATCTTTTCGCTTCCTTTGCTTTTTTTCTTGCCTCCTTATATAATTCAAAATATACTTGATTTGGTTTTTTAAGCTGTATAGTTTCTAAACTATTCTCTAAAGACAAGTCAATGTTATTAATTTCTTTAAGTTCATCACTATTCTCCTCAATATCTTCATTTAAATCTTCAAAATCTAAATCTAAAATAATATTTTCTTCAGACTTTTCCACAGGCTCTTCAAGCTTTGTATCTTCTTCTTTAACAGAAGGTAAATTTGTTTTAACATCAGGTTCAACTAAAATATCAATAGGTTCTAATTCATCTAAAATACCTTCGTGTTTTATATCTTCAGTTGTAAATTCTTCTAAATTATTCTCATCTATTTTACTCTCATCTATTTTACTCTCATCTATTTTACTCTCATCTAGTTTAACATTTTCATTTTTAACTTCATCTTGTTTTTTTTCTTCTAAAGGTTTAATAAGTGACTTTTTAGATGTTTTTATTAAACAATTATCAAATAAAGGTTCATCATCTAATACCATTATCTGTTTTAACTCTATTTCAATTTGAAAGTTTCTAGCTGTAAATTTAATTCCTTGTATTTCTAAAATAGATATAATATTTGTTTCATTGTTGATTTCTTCCATTGTCATAGGAATCTCTTTTTCATTATAAATTTTAATAGAAGGTGTGTTATTGTGATTGTTCTTAATGTTAGTTCTTACTAAATAATATTTACCAGACTTATAAACACGAATAGTAGAATTAAACGCACTTTCAATATCATTTTCTTCTAAACTATTTTGGAACCATGTGTCTCTTCTCTCAAAAATTAGTTTCTGACATCTTTCCTCTAAATTTTCAAACCAATTTATAAGGCTCTCAGAATTCTTATCAAACATTAAATCACAATAATATTTTTTACCAGTCTTAACAAACCCTTGTCTTGTTTGACTTTTACATGTTTGTATGTATAAAGGTTTCTTATTATATTCAATTTTAGTAAAATATGCGCCTCCTTGAATACCGCTAGGATGTGCTAAAGAAAGCTTTGTAAAATCGAAGGTTTCATTTGGTTCAATAATATTATCCATATTTATTGAAAATATAGAAAAATTTAAATGTAATAACACGCATAAATTTAAATTAAATTATAATTTTATTTTGATTTAGTATGAAAGACTCTTTAGTTCAACAATGTTTAGATATTTTAAAACGTGATGATATTAAAAATGAATTTAAAATGTTATTATCACCTGTAATTGATTTTATACTTTATGAAATTAATCCTTATATTTATATTACGGTTGCTTTAGTATTTTTAATTTTTGTAATGATT
>Ga0114966_10003415_pt1 | contig 13942 bp, 6 predicted proteins | sample M_130207_XF_Meta_FD_87029 | JGI IMG/M metagenome (GOLD analysis project Ga0114966, IMG submission 87029) | Freshwater microbial communities from Lake Montjoie, Canada to study carbon cycling - M_130207_XF_MetaG | ecosystem: Environmental > Aquatic > Freshwater > Lake | place: Lake Montjoie... | reverse complement strand
CTCAGTGCTCATGTAATCCGCCTCCGGCTGAATGCCCACCCGCCCGAGGTCCAGCCGGTCCGCATCCCAGCATGTGCCGATGGTCGGCTCGGCGCTCAGCCGGCCGTGCGTGTGCCAGGTGCAGGCCTCATGCAACAGCTCAAAATGCTCGTCGCTGATGTCGAAAAGCACCCCGCGCAGCTTCGCAGCATAGGCCGCCCCCTGAGCCCCGTGGGCATCATCCCAACCGTCATGCTCTCGGCGGGAATCATGGAACACGGCAAACAAGCGCACGACCTCTTGGACGGCTCCGCTCCGCGTGGCGACCAGCAAACCGTTACGCTCAACACGCCTCCAGTGGGACGGCCCGTGAATAGAATCACGGTCGCACCGAAATTCACGGGCAACGTGCTCCCAAATACCTTTCCAGTGGATACTCATCTCAGATGCCGCGGCCAATGGGGAGAAGATGACATTTTTTGCCGGGTGGAGCAACCGCGCGGATCGAAACGGTGGAAGAATTAAAAAAGCGCAACCCTAATGACCAGCATAGCCAACAGAACTTAAGGAACGTCTGTTATGCATTTCTGCTTTTAAGGGGGCTAAAACTCAATAAATCCTATTATTTTTAGCGCATTAGAAGTGGAGCGGCTGGAGGGAATCGAACCCTCGTGGTATATATAGCAGTTAAAATTAACGTTGGGACATCAGCGGGTAGGGCGGACTATCCTCTGCCCGACGCCGTTACCAATCAACGCGTGCGGATTGACCGCGACGGCGCGCACGGAGTGACGCGCCCTACCTGTCCCAAAGTTGCTAAGAACTGCTATAGTCACCCACTTATTTTGTCTCCGCGAGACAGAGTGATCGGTCATGCAAACCAAGATGGTGGATTGGAACCGAAAGTATCCCAGCTCTGCGGCGATCTAACCGCGCGCTGGTAGCGAAAAGCCAGAAGGGTCGGAAATTCGCCGGCCTGAGAAGGCTCGCCGGTGCCCGCTCATCTGCCCGCCCAGCGGGCAGAGTGGGCATGAGCGACGGCAACCGCGCGCGACCCGCGACCGCAATCGCCCAGGTGAGACGATATGTCTGAGAGCGCGTCCGTGTCATTGAGCGAAGCGAACACTCTTGAGGATGCCGAGGAGCGCAGCGACGAGGTCTTGGCAGACGGCCACCGTCTAATCCACTCACTTTTTTCCACCTGTCCGCACGCTTAAATTCGCTCACCAGAAAGTATGAATCGCGCGGAAACCATTCAGCGACCCGCTATGTCTACTGCGGGCTCGCTGGAAAGGGCCCCCGTAAGAAACCATTTTTTAACCTATGAGGCGGTACGGTGCTAGCTTCGCGGCGCGCACGCCGAAAAGGACTCCTCATGGCAGTTGGCCTTGCAAAGACTCAAGTCCCCTTGCTCGCTTGGGACTTCTTTGCGGGGTTCAGTGGACAGAAGTCTCCGCGCAGGTCGTTTCTTAATCTTTGGATACAGCAGCGTGCTCTGGACGGACGGTCGGCTTGTTTGCAGGGGACTCCTCGATTAGCGAGGCCAAGCGCTGGGACGTAATGGGGTATCGATGGATGGCGAACAACGCGGCGACGTAGAAGAGCGGACCGGCGAGGAGCGTCGCCGTGCCGAGCCGCCAGATGGCCTCGGGGGTCTGGACCTGGTGGGTGGCATCGGTGACGAAACCGATGCCGCTGAGGATCCAGCCGGAGGCCATGAGGCTGAAGGAGATTGCGAGCCGCATGGCGAGGCTGAAGACCGCCGAGTAGGCGCCGTCTTTGTTGACGCCGGTGCGGGCGCGGTGCAGTTCCGCTACGTCCGCCATCATCGCCGTGGCAATGGGCAGCATGATGCCGTTGCCGAGCCAGTAGGTCGCGTGGAAGGCAACGAACAAAGCCAATGCCACCTTGGTGCCAACCGGAACCAGACCCGTCAGGAACAACGCGGCAAGCATGCCGTTGCACCCGATGCTGAGGATGCCGCCCAACAAAACCGCGCCGCGCTTGTCGAGTTTTTTGGCCAGCCAGGCCGAAATCGCCGCGCCGATCGCCATACCGATCATCGTCGAGCCGTGGGCGATGGATTTCTCGTAAGGCGTGAACTTCATGAAATAGACATACACATACATCTGCAACGAGCTGACCAGCACCATGCCGACGCACACGAAGAAGATGAATACAAATACCCAGCGCGGGTTCGGGTCGAGGATTGTGTTCTTCATGTCCACCCAGAAATTTTCACTATGGACCGACTTTGCGTTAGTTGCCGTAGCCCGCGTGTCTTCTATCCATTGCCGGGTAAACCATAAGACAAGCAGCACAAACGCCACCGTCGCTATTGAGAACGCCAGGCCCATATTAATAAAATTCTGCGGCACGGTGGTAGCGATGATCTTTGCGCCGTCTACACCAACACTGTCCCGATAGAAAATACTCCACGCTAGTGCTGGGCCGGCAAAGTTTACAGCCATGTTCACCACCTGCCTAACGGCCTGTAATTTGGAGCGTCCATCGGTGTCCCCGCACATCTCGAACCCAAGCGCGAGGTAGGGAATGAAGAACATCGTCAGCCCGGTGCGCAGGCACAGGTTCATGACCACCAGATACCAGAACAAGGGCATGGTATGGCCGCGCAAGGGTGTCGGCACCGCCCAGATGAAATAGAAACTGACCGCCATCAACAGCCCGCCCAGCAACATCCACGGATGCCGCCGACCAAAGCGATTGCGGGTGCGGTCGCTGAAATGACCCATGACCGGTTCGGTGAACGCCTCCCAGAACACCGACACGGACATGGCGATGCCCGCGAGCGCTGGACTTAGGTTGAGAGCCTCCGTGTAGTAGAGCATCGCGAAGCCGAAGAAGCCATTCATGATGAGTGAATTGGCGCCATCGCCTAGCCCGTAACCGACCATCTTGGGCAGCGACACGGTGCGAGTGGGCTGCAAATGATCAGGTGTCATCATGTTTGCTCTTGTAACAGGCGCACCGGGCCAAACAGGCCGGAGCGAGTTTGGTGCGGGAACGCATAGGGAGTCGGAATGCCAACACTATAGTGATTGGCTAGGGTGTTCGCGACGTGAATCGCCAGCGTATTCGTGCCATGATGAACCCATTCCGTTACATCCACCCGCCAGGGCGGCGCGCTCAAGGTGCCGACGAGCTTATCGTTCACCCGCACTTCGGCCGTGGCCGACACGGCGCCGAGATCCAACAGCAGTCGCCCTTCGCGCGGCCATTCGGCAAGCTGGAAGCTCCGTTGATATTCTCCGATGCCCGAAAAGGCAGCCAATCCGAATGCGCACCAATCGCCCACGGGCAACTGACCGGGGCCACACTCAAAACGGACGGGTTCGGGCAAGACATCGCCGGCGCGATATTCGGGCGCGGCTTCGATCCGGAAGGCCACCGAGACCGGTCGAAGATGAGTCTTTCGCGCCGTCGCCCGATAGCGCACGCTGCCATCGGGGAGGCTCCCAATTATTTGAAGCGACATTTCCTCGCCATCGGTCCAAACACGTGACGGGCCGCGCGCAACGAATTGCAGTCCGCTCAATCCCGGCGGAGCCACGCAACGCAACCACACGGCCCGACGTGCGGAATTCGCCAGCAAGGCCGGTCGCGGCGATTGCGGATCGGTAAACCAACGCAAACCCAGATGGTCTGGGTCAAGCGGCGCTGGCGAAAATGCGACAAAGGCGCGGGTGCGCTGGCCTTCCGGCTGCACGAGTTTCAACCTCAGTTGATTGACCCCGGCGCGCAACTGAATGCGCATTTCGCGAGGTGTGCACTCGTAGTGCGGAATATTCCAGGCATCATGACGCCCTGCCGGCAGCGACGCAGTTTGCTCCAGCACCGACTGCTCATTCACCCAAGCTTGATAGGCACACCGCCCGCCCATCAGCATCGTCACTTCCCGATCCGTTTCCACTGCAACCTGTGCGCGGAGGTGCCAGACGCTTCCCGGCGTGCCGCATTGGAAATCCAGAAATTCATCCGGAACCTGATTCTTCAAGCCATGTGGCCCACTCAGCCAGTCGGTAAGAAATGGGTCGCGCTCAATGCCCCAGCGCAGCGAGAAATCATACGGCCGCCACTCGCCGATCACGGGTGCGGACGGCGAAAGCGGACCAAGGACTTCAAAACGCGGGCCGAATGAATAAGTCGTCTCCGGCCAGGCTGAATCGTCCAACGCCGCCGCCTGCCACGCCACGTTCGCAGAGAGTTCCTCCGCCCATTTAAACCGCCGCGCTTCCGGCCCGAGGCTTTCAGCCGCCGCTGGCAGGCGGAAATCACCGAAGCGGTTATCGAGAGTCGGCCGCACGGCAAAATTCCAGAGTCCCTCGAACCGCGCCAATTCCAGGGCAGGTTTCAAGGTTGGATTGCCCCCATTTTGCGGCGCTTCGCTTTGATGAAACAAATGAAAGACAATGATTTTGGCTTCGCGCGCGGCCAGAGTCAGGCACAGCGTGCTGACGCCATTGGCCACCTGAGCCCTCGGCAACGGCATGACCGCTCCCGTCCAGGCATCCCACAGCTCTGCCGCTCCCGTGGCGCGAAAGGAAACTTCGGTGGTCACGGCCGTTTCGGCCGGATTGAAAACGTAGAATACCTCCTGCCCTTCCAGTTGACGATGCAACACGTGCAAAGAATCAGCCGTGGTGGTGACATCGCGCGGGATGAATTCGCTGATGATCTGCAATACTTCTGTAAATCCCTGCGGGACCAGAAACCCACGTCCACGGGAAGGCGACGGGCTGGCGTGGAAAATTTCCGCAAGTAATTCTTCGATGACTGGATCGTCGGCGCCGGCACGTTCGCTGGCGGTCGGGAGACAGCCGCAGGCAATCACCAATCCGCCGGCGCGCACGAAATCGCGGGCGGCTATCAGGGTCGAAAATCGGACGGCCGACATGGCCGGCAAGATCAGCACCCGGTAAGTTTCGCCGCTCACCCGCAGTTCGGCATCCTCAGCCGTGGCCCGCGCCAACGACTCGAAATCGATGAAATCAAAATCGCAGGCGTGGTCGAAAAGATATTTGCCCAGGCCGAATGCGACTTGCTCTGAATCGCCGCCGTCCAGGCCTGAGACAACGATTGCGCCGTTCCCCATATGAGCATGCAGCTTGGGCAAGCCGGCGGGGGCGGGGGCGGCTTCAAGTGCGGCGCTAGGATAGAGAATAGCAACGTCGCAGTGATGTGCCCCTTGCGAGAGCAGCCAGGAAAGGCGCGTGAAATAATCATTCAGCGGACTGCAATGTTCCCAGTAAGGCTGGCGAAAATGGAAATCCGGCGGCGCCCATTCCCACCAACCTCCGTGCGTGGTGTAATAAAGCCCATGGAGATTGACGACAGTCGCGCCATAGGCAAAGTCCTCATTCATGGCCGCCACCACCTCAGCCGGAGTGGTGCCCCATCCGCTGGAATGAAATGCCTCCAACCACACACGCGGCCGATGATAAAGATGCGCAATCGAGCTGTTGACTTTAAGTCCTATAAAAGAGCGTGCGCCGGTGATTTTTGGATCATCGCAACCCGGTGCCGAAAACCACCGCATCGTGCGGAAATAATCGCCGTAGTGTTCCCGGCCCCGGTGAACTGCCCCACGCCCTAGGTTATCGTGACCAAACAAGGTGCCGTGTTGCTGATGCCAATGGAATACCGGTTGGAAATAGCAGCGCTCCAACTCGCGGATGACCACGTCGGAGTAATCCATGCGCACCTTTGCACTAATAGGACCGAGATCCATCCAGAGTGCGGGCAACAACGGCCACAAGTCGTAGTCCTGGCGGGACTGGAAAGCGGGACGCAACCGTTCCGACCAGAAGGGCATCTGCGACCCGAAGTCGAGTTCATCCTGAAAAAACACCTTGAGCGTGCGACCCACTTCGCCCGGACATTCGCGATCGAAGGGCGCATAGAGATGTTCGATGGCCAGGCGTCCCGATTCGGGATGCATCGGATCAAACGCGGCGGGCCGCACAAATACCAAGGCCACTCGCCAGCTTCCCGTCGGCGCCTGCCACTGGAGGATGCCGTTCTGGAGGCAATCCGCTAGGTCGATCACTTCCCCGGTCTGGCAAACTCCATTATGGACTGGATAAGCCCACGCACCCACGGGCAGCGATCCAGCTTCGGCCTGTAACGCCACGAGGGCTGGACCCGCGGCGGTGGTGGAGACGCAACTCATCTGACCGCCGCGCATTCCTGGCGTGCGGTTGGCAATGGCCTGGAGCGCAGGTCCCACCAGCGTGTAATCTTGGAAACCGGCGGTCATATCGCGCTCGCGGCATTGGCCGAGAAACCAGCGTAACAACTCCCACCATTCCGGGGAGAACAAAGTTGGCGTGCCCAGATCCGTCGTGCCATCCGGCCCATGGGGATAACCCACGATGACTTGAAGAATTCCCCGTTCCTTGAGCTGATCCAGTTGGCAAGCGAGACGTTCCCGTTTGAGAGGCTCGCCGGCCCACCAGTAGAAGGGGCTCGGCCGAAAGGCGATGGGCGGGGAGCGAAAACCCGGGAGAAAGGAGCAGGCAGACGCGCTCCTATCCGGCTCAGCCCACTGGGAACGGCTAGGAACACCATCCACGCCCGGCACCATCTGTTCTGTCGGTTGTAAAATCACAGTTTATCCCGGCCAGCTTACCACAATCCGAGCCGGGCCCGACAATGGACAAAAGAGGTAGAGGCATAGACTTTTGTAACAGTTTGAGCGCCGCGCAGTTCCAGCGGCCATAAAAATGGGTTCAGCCCGCCGTGCCTGTTCGGTGCCGGGGTTTATACGGTTTGAAACCTGCTGCGGTAAGGTGCGGGTGAGACGCCATTTAATTTCTTAAAAAATCGGCTGAAATAATACTCGTCCGCAAACTTGAGTTTATAGGCGACTTCCTTGACCGGCGCGTCCGAACAAATCAGCAGCTTAATGGCTTCCTGGTTTAAGCGCCGGTTGAGATAGGCCTTAGGGCTCATACCCACGCTCCGGTTGAAAGCCATGGAGAAGGTATGGAGCGGCAACTTCATGCAGGCGGCGAGTTTCTCCACCCGCAAATCCGCCCCGAGCCGTTCCTCGATGAGGTTGAATACCGGCTCGAACCGCCCGTGGCTTTGGACGTGTTCCAATATGATTTTTTCCAGGCTGGGAAGGGATTGAGCCAGCCATGTATAGAGCTGCGCTTGCAGCAGAAACAGGCTCTTGGAATCGAGCGGGCGCCCGGGTTTCCACAAGTTTTGAAAGACTTTTTCGTCCCAAGAGCCGAGCCGGATCGGCCGACGTTCGGGCCAATCCAATAGCGGGTCCACCCCGGGCAGCCACTCGCTGCGGAATTTGAGAAAGTAAAGGCGACTCCGTTCGTCGCAGCGTCGTTCCACCGGAGTGCAGCCCGGCAGGAACCATGCCTCGCCCGGCGCCAGATCCGTCACCTTGCCCTCATGCACCACCTGCCGGCGTCCGGAGCAGACCAGGTCAACATGATGCAAAAAATCGCTCTCTTCGCGCCCGGACGAACTCCACTCCGAACCCACCTCGGTGTAGTGCAATCCAATCAGGTGGACCCGGAAACGGGCCACCATCTCAGATTCTTTCGGCGACCCCATCTCGCTGAAGAGCGTCTTGAGGCCGCGGTGAGAGCTGGGATTGGTTGTGTCCTGAAGTTTCACGCTGGTTTAAAAACGAGTATTCTGATTCAGCGTCTAAAAGCAATGGCATTCCGTAGTCGCTGTGGCCTGATGTTAAAAAAGTCCAAGGAATTGTCCCTTTCGTCTATGGCTGCTAAACGCCTATTCGGTCAATGTTAAGCATGACCAATAAATCAGGACGAACAGATTATTGCGTCATCTGTGCGGAATATTACTGGCCCGCGTCGAAGTCTGCGAGAGCTGTGATCTGAAACTAAATGATCAGATAAGTTAAAAACCTAAAAGCACATGAAAAGACCAGACACCCGCAAAAATAAATCCGCCAAACGCTTATGACAACTAACTTTCCCGGTGCCCTTTCCCAAATTCCTCCAACCATAACCATAGTGAAAACCAGCTCAAAACTAAATACAATGAAAACCAAACTGCATGTGTGCAAGCTTCTTGCGCTCACCGTAGCCCTGGCGCTCCTGCCTCAGATCCTCCCGGCGGCCTCCCAGACCTGGAGTAATTCACAGAGCAACTTCCTCTGGGATGCCAGCTCAACCAACTGGACCGGTGTGGTATGGACAGACGGGAACGATGCCATATTTAATAGCACCAACGCTGGAGCCATCACCGTCTCGGGAACGCGTCTTCTGAATAATTTCACCGTCGGCACCAACGCCTATTCCTTTTCCGGCGGCGCTTTGAACTTGGCTCAAACCAACATCAACGCTTCCACTACGTTTACGATCGGCACCAACACGACGATTACGACGCCGATCTTCGCTGATTATTCATCCATGCCATCTGCCGCAAGAGGGATAGCCAAGTCGGGAGTTGGGGTGCTGACGTTGTCAAATATCACATGTCTGAACACTAACACTGCAAATCAGCAGCGTTTCACCATAAATGCAGGAACCGTGATTTTCCAGGGCACCAACGTTTTTAGCAAATTCCGGATTTTGCCTGCGGGCGGGGATGCGTGCACCACCATCTTTTCGGGAGGCTCCACCATTTTTACCAACGGGAGCGCTCTGCAACCGGGTTCATATGGTGTCGGAAAGATTTTGGTGACCGACAACGCCAATGTGGAGATATCCCCTACGTTGCAGTTGGAAGCTGCGATTGGAGGAAACAACACGGTGTTCACGATTGCCAGCGGCAAAGTGACGACGACGGGTGCCGGCGGCGTGATCCTGAACAACTCTGCGGGCAGCGCATCAACCAATAATGTGACAGTGAATTTGAATGGTGGCATCGTGGCGGCAGCCAAAGTGGCAGGGTCAGCGACTGTCGCATTTGCCGGCACAGAGATTATTAATTTGAACGGGGGCACCTTCCAAGCCACGACGAATAATGCGACAACTTTCTATGCCCAAGGCGGCGTCGGCGGATTCGTCTATGTTCAAGCCGGGGGGGCGATTGTTGATTCGGCGGGGTTCGCCCTCAACCAACCGCAGGCCATGCTGGCAGGGTCGCCCAGCGGTGGCCTGACCAAGTTGGGGTTGGGTAGTTTCACCATGTCGGGTATCAACACTTATACGGGGGCCACGGTGGTTAGCAACGGAACGCTAATCGTAGACGGTTCTGTTGCGGGCACGGTTCTTGTGAAGTCGGGAGCGACTTTCGGAGGTTCGGGTTCGATTGCGGGTCTGGTTACCCTGGAAGCAGGAACTACGGTTGGTGCGGGCACGAGCATTGACACAAATAGCATCGGCACATTGACGCTCGCGGTCTCACCCTCACTGGCCAGCAACGTAACCGTGGTCGCGAAATTGAATCGCACCAACAGCCAGACGGCTGACCGCATCACGGTGACGGGAAATCCGATCGCCTATAGCGGCACGCTGATCCTGAAAAACAGCGGCGAGGCGCTGCAGGTGAACGATACCTTCACGGTGTTCAATGCATCGAGCTACAGCGGGAGCTTCACTCTCGTCTCTCAGACGCTGGGGCAAGTGGTCACGTGGGACACGTCCAATCTGGCCGTGGACGGAACCGTCCGCGTTGCGACAGTCGCGCCCATCAGTCTGGTTTGGGGACAGTCCGGCAGCAATCTGACTTTTAGTTGGCCGCCCAACCAGTTGGGTCTGAATCTGCAGACCAACTCGGTCAGTCTCATTGATTCAACGAATTGGTTTACCTATCCTGGGTCCACGGGCCTTACCAACGTGGTCATTACGATTGATCCGATGCAGACCAACGTCTTTTTTAGACTCGCAACCCCGTAATCCATAAAACCGGATATAAAAAACATGCAGACGCATTGCAGCTTTAAGAGGAGTTCAAGGCGACCACGGCGGGGCTTCACGCTGATTGAGTTGCTCGTGGTGATCGCGATCATCGCGATCCTCGCAGCCATGCTGCTGCCGGCATTGTCCGCAGCCAAAGGCAAGGCGCTGCAAACCCGTTGTGTCAGCAACCTGCGGCAAATCGGTATGGCGGCCATGATGTATGGCATGGATAACGAGGACAAAATCTGTTATTCATTCGCCATGACGGATTCCTACGGCTATGCGAATCCGGAACTCCAGTCAGCCGCCGATGCGTTTCGAAGTTATCTGGGCCTTAACAAAAACTCGCAGACCAATACCTTTGCGATCTGCACTGGCGTTAAAAGTCTCGTCACAGCCATGGACAAACCTTCGTATGCGGGCAATCGGCAAATACCGAACCTGCCGCTCGGAATCGGTGGCAGTTACGCCGGCTACCTGAAGAAAATGGGCGACCCCAAGAAACCGTCCGAAGCCTGTCTGGTCATGGATGCCGGGGCGTGGACGGGCACGGCGTTTTTCTCCAGTGTGGATGGGGAAGGCGCCCATCCACCCCTGATCCCGCATGGCGGCAAAGATTACTACAAGGATCCCAAGGCCTATAATGGAGACTATTATTATCGCGACGGGCGCGGCGTTGTCGTCTTTTTTGACGGACACTCCGAGGCGCGCAAACCAGACCCAGTCGGGGCCGCGCCTGGCCGCATTCCGATGTTCATTAATGCGGCAGACTTGCCGGGATGGTATCGGTTCTGGTTCGGCGCGGACAATAAGTAGTCGTTTCGCGATCGCCTTAGGGAGCAGTTCAGTTTGCTGCGACGGACCGGAGGTATTGACGTCTCAATAGCACCCGGCTTCAGCCGGGTGATGAGGGAGCGCAGATGCGCCCCTCGCCTTGTTAGCAACCTTTGGGCATTAATTACGATCAGAGAAGTTCCACACAAACACTCCACCAAAACCAGTCCACCCGAAAAAACAACGACCGTGAGAAGGAAGCGATGAACGTTAGGAAAAACGCGATACTGCTGCTGAGTTTGCTTTTGTGCGCCGGGCGGCTAATGGCCACCGGCTCCGTCGCCCAGTCGGGGGCTGAGCCATCCAAGCCCAACCTCACTGCGGGCGAGGGACGTTCGACTGTTTCGATCAACGGCACTTGGCAGATCGAGGAGAGTGTCGGTGCCAACGAGATTCCTAGTGCGTTCAACCATAGCATGGTCGTGCCGGGAATGGTGAGCCTTGCCCAGCCCTCCTTCACGAACGTGGGATTTTTTGCCAGCCGGGAATACCTCAGACGGTTTAAGGGAAATTATCCATTTCTTGGACCGCAGGTCCTGGCCAAGGACGCAGCCCTGCCTGTTATCGGCATCTCGCTACAGAATCGGAATTACTTCTGGTGCCGAACCTCCTTCAAGGCCCCACAGAAACGGGAGGTGGCGCTGCTCAAGATCGGGAACTCGCAATTCGGAACCAAAGTCTGGCTCAATGGTAAAGAAGTGGGTGAGCATCAGAGTTGCTGGACCGCCGGCTATTTCAACCTGACCGACGCGATCAACTGGTCGGGGGAAAATCAATTGCTGGTTCTCATCGGCGCCCATCCCGCGGTCCTGCCGGAGACGATTCCCGGTGCGGGAACATCCAGTTCCAAGCATTACTGGATTCCCGGTATCTATGACGATGTCGTGCTGTATGCGTGCGACAACCCGGTAATCGAGACGATACAGGTTGCCCCGCGCATCGGAACCGCAGAGGTGGTGATCCAAACAAAAGTGAAGAACTACGGGACCGCGCGAGAAATAGAGCTGAAACACAATATCCGGACGTGGAAGGAGGGTAAAGAAGTTGCCCGCCTTTCATCCCAACATCACCGTTTGGCCGTGGGAGAGGAAAAGACCTTCACCCAGACGGTCAAGATTCCTGATGTCCGGCTCTGGTCGCCGGAGGATCCGTTCCTGTATGTCCTTGCCAGCAGTTCAGGCGGAGACAGCGTAGACACGCGTTTCGGCATGCGCGAATACCGTTTCGACAACAAGACGCGGATGGGCTACCTGAACGGCAAGCCCTATTACCTGCGGGGCGGCAATATTGAGCTGTCACTCCATGAAGAAGACCCGCAGTGCGGCAACACGCCCTGGGACCGCGCCTGGGCAAGAAAATTAATTGCCGAGATTCCAAAACGCCTGAACTGGAACGCCCATCGCATCACGAATGGCAGAGTGCCCCAGTTTTGGTTGGATATTGCGGACGAAGAGGGAATTCTTATCCAGTATGAACCCACGTTGTGGGGATACCATTCGGAATGGAAATTCGATAGTATGGTCGGGGAGTTTTCTGGTTGGATGCGGGATAACTGGAATCACCCGTGCATATTCATGTGGGACTCCAGCAATGAGACCAGCAGCCGCCCGGAGGAACTTCCCAAGGTTGTCAACGCCGTGAGGCCGCTGGATCTTTCCGGCCGCGCCTGGGAGAACAGTTGGAGCGCTCCGGCGGGTCCGAATGACCCCTGCGAGGCGCACCCCTACCTGACGATCGCGCCGACCAAAATCAAAGACTGGCGGTGGCTCAACACCTTTGTTCCGGATGACAAGTGGGGGAAGGGTTGGTGGCGGTCGGGTGGAGGCGCCGGCCGTTGCACGCTCATTAACGAGTATTGCTGGCTCTGGACCTACCCGGACGGCCAGCCCATTGACCTCGCCGCTCGTATCTACACGCAGGCGACGCCCGGAGGCACGGGCGAAGACCATCTGGAGTTTCGTTGGTATATGACCGCCGCGCTCACAGAGATGTGGCGGGCGCAGCGGTGTGCGGTTGGCGTGTTCTACTATGAATACCTCGGCTCCTACCTCAGGCGAAAAACCGGGCCACACCACTTTGGGGTTTTCAGTGATGTGCAAACGCTGCAACTGCAGACGCAGTTTGAGAAATACATGACTGAAGCGTTTAAACCTTTGGGCGTATACCTCAAGTTCTGGGGTGATGGAGCACCCGAAGCGACTGAGCGTCTAGGCGCTTGGGTTCCCATCCGCGGCGGGGCGGAACATCCCTTCACGGTGATGATGGTCAACGACGACCCTGAACCAGTCACCGGAAAGCTGGTCCTTTCGCTTGAGACTGCAGCGGGGCAGACGCTCGCCTCGAATGAGAAACCGTTTCAGTTGTCGGGCATCGGCACCAACAGCTATGAGCTGTCGCTGCCAATTCCCAAAGAGAACGCCCGCTACCTACTGAAGACGGTCGCGTATCCAGAGGGCGGGCGGTACAAGAGCCCGACTGTAGCTCTTCGGAAAGTCTCGGTGGAGCCTATCAAAGTGGATGCGGCAATCCCCGACGGTGCGACTCGTGTCGTGCGTGAGGTTAAACTCACGCCCGAAGTCAAGGTAAGTGATAATGGCACACCCCAAGTTCTCGACAATCAAGGGCTGCCTCAGGGGCAAGACTAAAATGCTCCAACAATCCTGCATGAAGATATTCGCGCTGGCGGGTGGACGGCTTGCACAATCCAAGCGGGCAGTAACGCTGAGGCCCAAGCGCCGCGATTTCGTTTTAAACATTTTTCTACTCCCCCTGGCTCTCGGGCCGCTGCTGGCGGGAGAGGTGCATGTCAGTCCGCAAGGCAATGACCAAAACCCGGGTTCAGCCGAGAAGCCTTACGCAACGTTGGAGCGGGCTCGGGCCGCAATCCGGGGGAAGGCAGGAGCAACCGTGTGGGTGCATGGCGGCGATTATCCGGTCGCCAAATCCTTTCAGCTTTTGGAACGCGACTCGGGGGCTCCGGGTGCGCCGCATATTTATCGTGGCGTGCTCGGCGAAACAGTCCGTTTGCGCGGTGGCATCGCGATTCGTGGCAGCGATTTCCGGGTTGTGACGGACAAGAGCACCTTGTCGCGAATCGAAACCTCCGCCCGCAGCAAGGTGGTGGAACTGGATCTCAAAGCGCTTGGACTGCAACACGCGAAGGGTTATCCCGATGTCTTTCCGGACAACGGCGGGTTGATGGAAGTCTATTACAAGGACCGTCGCATGCCGCTGGCGCGCTTTCCCAACCGCGGTTACCTGACGATGCAGCG
>Ga0114966_10003412_pt1 | contig 13943 bp, 11 predicted proteins | sample M_130207_XF_Meta_FD_87029 | JGI IMG/M metagenome (GOLD analysis project Ga0114966, IMG submission 87029) | Freshwater microbial communities from Lake Montjoie, Canada to study carbon cycling - M_130207_XF_MetaG | ecosystem: Environmental > Aquatic > Freshwater > Lake | place: Lake Montjoie... | reverse complement strand
TTACCTCGATTCTATTATGGAAATGTTAAAATAGGCGATAATGGATTTTGGTTAATACCCGACAGTCAATATATTGGGGCATCTGTAAATTATTTAGAAGCTCCCGGTAAATTAAATTTATTAGGTCATTTATTTTTTTATATGGAAGTTCATGGAATGAATACTATAGATGAAACTATTCCATTTGTAAATAATAAATTTACATCTCAAACAAATGAAACAAATGGTGTAGTAAATGCATCATTTGCTAAAATATTAATATCTAGCACTTCATCAAATTATTCGTGGATTCCTTCAGATTATTCCGTTTTAAAAGTATATAATCCTCCTGCAGAAAGAATACGTAGATTAAAAATTAAATTTAGATATCATAACGGTGAACTTGTTAATTTTGGTAATCTTAATTATTCGATATTGCTTGAAATGATAGTATTTAAATCACAAAATACTACAAAAACAAAAATGTATATTCCCGAAGGTATTATTGTTAATTTTAATTAAAATGGATATAACACATATTATATAGTAATTCCATGTGTATCAGATATCCACTTTTGGAGTATCTGTTTATCACATGATATATAGTCATGTTCGAATCCATCCAATTTAAAGAATTTAGGTTGTCTCATTTTAACTGTTTTATAAAAAAGATAATTTCCATATTTTCCTTTTCTAATACTAATATTATTTGTAATATCACGAACAATATTTGTTTCTACCTTTATACTGCTGTTATTATCAGGTGTTTTATTATTAGGATCTGACTGTAAACTAGCTGCTGATTTAATTAGTTCAACAACTTCACAATATACTATATTATCTAGAGGACGATTACCTAATGAAGATACTGATTTTGAATTTGTACCCCATGTTACATATAATCCAAATTTCCCCTTTCTCAATATTAAATCCTCGTCTTCGTATTTTCCTAATATATTATATGTTTTCGTAACCTTCTCATTTGGTTCTTCAATAAGGTCTTCTAATTTATATTCATTGCGTTCTAATCGTTTAGTATCTACATCTTTTCTTACAGGTTTAAATGAAATAGATGTATTATTTGGATTTGTCGGATTTGGAGTTATACATTTTATAACAGGTCCATATTTACCAACAATATAGTAATGATTTTCATCTATTTTAAATTCATATTTATTGTTATCTGTCAATTTATTGCATTGCACTGTTAATTCATCCAAACATAACTGACATAATGAATGCCATACCATATCTCCTTTGGATATTTTATCTAAATTCTCTTCCATTCGACATGTATATTCGTAATTAAATAATGCATCAAAATGGGTATTTAAAAATTCACCTACAATAATACCAATAGGTTGTATAACTAATTTTCCTCGTTCATTGCCAAATTCTCGCATATTATTTATTTCAGTTATTTTGGCAGATTCAGATAATTCAAAATCTTTACATGAGGACTGAGTTCCTTTTATATCTTCTTTTTTAACATATCCGCGTTCTTGTATTTTATCTATTAAAGAAGAAAATGTAGACGGGCGTCCAATACCTTTTTCTTCTAATAACTGTACTAATTTTGCTTCAGTATAATGTGATTTTGATTTTACGATTGAGACGGTGGATGCTATTTTTTTGAATGCGACCGCGCTATTTTGAGTTAGTTGTAATAAATAAGAATAATAATTATGTTTTTCTGTTTCACTCGATTTATTATTTTTTGCTACAATTTTCCATCCATCAAAAATACTAATCTCCGCACTGTATGAATATTTCGTGTTATCATACGATGGAATCGTTACAGTAATAGATGAATATTCTGCTACTGCCATACAACTTTCTAAAGATACCGTCCAAATTAATTTATAGAGTCTTCTTTCTTTCGCAGTTAATTTCTCGTTTTTGCATAAGTCTACTTCTTTTATATTAATATTTGTAGGACGAATAGCTTCGTGTGCAGTATTTGAATTTGGTTTTGCGGTTTCTGTGGATATTGCCGTTGTTTCGGAATTAATTAAATTGTTTATTTGTGAATGAATATATTTATCCAAATTATATTGCTGTAAAATAAAATATTTAACACTGTCAATGAAATCTTTACTATATTTTTTGCTATCTGTTCTCATATACGTAATGTATCCTTCTTCATAAAGAGTTTGGCAATATTTCATTGTTTCTTTAGGCGACAAATGCATTTCATTGCTAGCCAATTGTTGAATTCTTGAAGTAGTTAATGGTTCTGGTGGTTGTTTATATACAATAACCGGCTCCGTTCGACTAAACATATGTCTGAATTTTTGAGGAGAAGATATATTTTCTAAATAGGATATCATATCTGTCTCACATTCATATTTTTTATTTAATTCAAATGGGATACATTTATTTGTAAAATATCCTGTTGTATTATATACTTTTTGTCCTGGAGATTTATTTATTTCTTGTTGATTATCATAAACTAATCTAAGTGCAGGTGACTGACACCTTCCCGCAGATAAACTATTTTCTGCATTCCTGGCAATATATTTCCATAATAATGGGGTAACTGTATATCCAACTAACATATCCAATATCTGTCTAGCTTGTTGAGAATATACTAAATTCATGTCGATTGTTGTTGGATTGCATATTGCATGCTGAATAGCCGTTTCTGTAATTTCATGAAACACTATTCGTTTTGTAGTTTGAATTGGTAGACCAAATAGGTCACAAATATGCCATGCAATGGCTTCACCTTCTCTGTCATCGTCTGTTGCTAATATAACTTCTGATGAATTTGCGATATATGTTCTCATTGTGTCAATATGTTTTTTCTTTTTAGGATCATTGTATATTTCATATCTAGTCTTAAACTTATTGGCTACATCAATTGCATCTAAAGATAATAATTGTCGAATATGTCCGAAACTAGCTATACATTTATATCCTTGTCCCAAATAAGATTCTATTTTATTACATTTTGCGGGAGATTCCACTATTACTAAAATATTAGATACTCTGCCATAATTAGTCATTTTTGTCATTTCTTGTTGAATAGTCTTCTTCATTCGTGAACGTAAAATATAGAATCTAAATATATTCTATTAACATACAATATATTTAAGTGTTGTTTTACCAATTCTTATCTTATTTTGATTTATGAATACGAAATGAAGAGAGAAATAGTAATTTAAGGGTGAATGATATGAGTCATGCAGGGTTGGTTTCTGCGGGAAATAGTGAATGAATTATTGCCTCTTATCCAAATGTCTAAATTCGCGCCATGATATTTTTATAGGCTCAACCTTTTTTTCAGGGACAGTATCCGGTATATTATTTAATTTATCCGCTTTTTTCAATGCACTATCTACATACAATTCTTTTAATAAAGTTCCTACAATAAATGCACCATCGTGTTGATCTATCTCTCCATCCTCTATTCTGCGAAGAACATTTAAGAATTTATTCAAAATAGATAAATCAATTTCATCTTTGCGTATTTTATTGTAGATATCAGTATAGTATGTAAATAAAAATCCACACGAGGTCATGCCTTCGGTATGTATTTTATCCTGGTCGTTTTTATATTGGACCTTTAATTTAAGGAGAGCATTAATGTCTGCCTGCAGCAAATGACTATGTTTCAACTCGCGTATTAAATCTGTGACATCTTCAACATCGTTTGCCTTAATCATCTTATTTAATTGCAATCTAGCATTATCGTCCATATAAGTAATTTAGAATATTATATTTAAATTAAAATTCGTGAAATAACTTTTGTGAATATCCAAATATTATATTTTGAATATATTAAAATATCCAACTATATATAATGAACGCTCAACCTCAAACATATGCACTACCATCTGGAGCTACAACTCAAAGTCAAGCAGCATTGTTAACTACACAAAACAATAATACGGCATTGGCTGCATTAATTAAGGCGGGAGGTACCCATGGAGGTAGTAGACGCAGACGCAGACATGGAGTCAGAAAAAGTAGAAAGAATATAAGTAGGAAACGACATCAGCATAAATATCGTCGAACTATGTCTAGACGTCCATCTAGACGATATATGAGAGGCGGAGTTAGTGTCGTTCCAACTGTAAGTACATTATATTCTACAGTGAGTCCACAAAGCGTCCAATCATCTACAACAGGTATGTTTAAAACTGGAAATCAACTTACTGCAAATAGTCAATATGATAACTTAGTAGGAAAATGATAAATTTTATGAAAATGCCAAATAATAATAAAATGAGTTATTTAGAATACAATATATAAGAATTATATAGTAATAATATAGTTATGCCAAAAGGAAGTGATTGGATACAATTCATATATGTAAATTTAGGATTTCTAGCACAAATAGTGGCATTATATTTTTTTAGTTCAATTGCTGAAATTAAACAAAATTGGCCGAAATATAGATGTAATCCTATATTCATGCCATTAGCAGATAATATTGAAGAAAATTTCGTATACTGTATTCAAAATATGCAATCTAGTTTTATGGGATATATATTGCAACCATTATCATTTATATTGAATGGATTAACTGCAATGGGAGGAGAACTATCAACTGAAATCAATTCAAGTAGAAATATTATTGGTTACATACGAGACAAACTCATGGGTGGATTTTCAAATATTTTTGGTGTGTTTTTAAATATAATTGTAGAATTTCAAAAAATAATGATAGGAATAAAAGATCTAATAGGTAAATTAGTAGCTACCATGGTTACTATGATGTATATTATGGACGGTTCTATGAAAACAATGGGGTCAACATGGAATGGTCCATTAGGTCAATCTGTTCGCAATTTATCTGGAGCATGTTTTCATCCATCTACACAAATAAAATTAAAATCTGGGAAGATTGTCAAAATGTCCGACATAAATTTAGGAGATTATTTAGAAAATGGAAGTAAAGTAGTCGCATCTATGAAAGTAGATAATAGTAATAACCTACATAAATTATATAAATTTTCTGGGAAAGGGGTGAATAACGGAGATATTTATGTAACCGGTACACATCATGTATTATATAATAATAAATTTATAAAAGTTCAGGATTGTCCTATTGCAGAAGTGCAGACAGAATTAGAAAGTGATTGGTTTAGTTGTTTAATTACTCACGATCATAAGATTCAAATAGGCGACCAAATTTTCTGGGATTGGGAAGATTGGCTATTATACAAGAAATAAATTAGTTATATAAATTACTTTATTTGTTGCAATTAAATATATTAAATTAAAATATATTTAATAATCAATATCACTATATTATATGGATAAGAGTCCGAGTGCAAATAAAATTATAAAAATGTATGATAAATTAACATATTTAGATCAATATGGTGGGTCGGTTATGATATGTATCATATTATTTATTATTTTGTTTGTAAGTTACTCGTATACACAAGTAATGACAAACGTACAACCTATTAAAAACGATTGGCCGAATCAACGATGTAGTCCATCGGTAATACCTTTTGCAGGACTTATTAATAAACCGGACGACAAAACTATTATAGATTTTACAGGAGAAAATTTCACATATTGTATGAATAATATTTTAACTTCTATATCAGGATATGCGGTCCAGCCATTTACAGATATTACTTTTATGGTAGAAGGAATATTTGCTGCATTAGGTGAAGCTATACAATTTTTACGTCAAATAATTGCAGATATTCGAGGAACTATATCAAGAATTTTAGAATATGTATATAATGTAATTTTAACAGTATTGATACCTATTCAACAGGTAGTTATTACTCTAGTTGACTTTATGAATAAAGTAAAAGGAATATTGACTGCTGGACTATATACTAGTTTAGGTAGTTATTATATATTACAAACACTTCTAGAATCTGTTTCACAAATGTTAGTTGGTGTATTAGTTATTTTATTTGGTGTTGTTATGGCATGTTGGATGATTTTTCCATTGTGGCCTGCAGCTGCAGCAGGGACTGTTCTTTTTACAATTATTGCAGTTTTTACTACACTTATTTTAAATTTTTTAAATGATGATATGCATGTGAATATGAATTTACAAACGCCTGCGGGGCCGGTAAAACCTGCTGGTTGTTTTGATAAAAATACGTTAATTAAAATGAACGATGATTCATATAAACCTATCATAAATATAGAAGTTGGAGATAAGTTGGCAAATAATAATATAGTAACTGCAAAATTTAAAGTAGATGCTGTTAAACATCAAATGTATAATTTAAATGGTGTTATTGTTAGCGAGAGTCATCTATTGAAACATGACGGTAAATGGATCACGGTTGAAAACTATTATAAAAATAATAAATGGTGGTTTTATTTCAATAAAAAATGTCGTAAAATACGAAATTATTTAGAGCCTTATTTATACTGTATGAATACATCGACTAAAGAAATACATATTAATGGTGTTGTTTTCAATGATTGGGATGATTTAGATGATTCTGATATTCAGCATTTTCATAATATACATATTAATAATAATTATAACACGCATAATAAGATTGAAATCAATCAAACAGCAGAAAATATTATACATAGATATTTTGATGGTGGATTTGTTGAAGATACGCGAATAGTATTAATGGATGGCACGTCAAAAAATATTAAGGATATTAATATTGGTGATATATTATCTAGAGGTGAAGTTGTATACGGAATTGTAGAAATAGATGGAGATAGTTTAAGTAGTCAACACTCATTTGATTTAGGATTAAATGGATATATTAATGGTGGTCCAAATTTAAATTTATGTGATAAAAAATTTATAATTAATAATGGAGATGATATATTATGTAATGTAATAGATACTACATTAACTTTAGGTAATAATAAAAAGAAATTATTAAAAACGTCTCATAAAAAATTATACCATTTATTGACAAATACAGAAACATTTTATGTTGAAAATATCTGGAAATTTCATCATTATAATGCATCAATTGACTTATTTTTAGATAAAACTCGTGGAAAATTATTATCTATGAAATATGTATAATATGGAAATAACGATTTTTGGAATGAAATTGGAGGTTTGGATAATAATTGTTATTTTGATTTTTATTATTTTTTCACATATAGGATGTTCGTGTTCTCGTGTTGGATTAGTTGAAAGTTTAAATCATATTCAAAATATGATGTATATGCCAACTTCGAATGAATCTCAAAATAGAAAGGCTTTTAATTATATGACTAGTTTTCCTACATTAAATGAAGGATTTGTTGGCACGATAAATAGCGGACAATCTTCTCCATATAATTCAAAACCAATCAATACGTCAAAATGGTTTACTCCAAATTTGACATATAAAGCTGGTTCAAAAGGTGGTAAAGGAGTTCAAAATATATTAAATAGACCGGCCCAAATGGTACCTCCTCCAAATGGCGAATTATTATTGTTTGCTAAAAATAAATTTAGCCCTTCATGCTGCCCTTCGAGCTACTCCAATTCATCTGGATGTGCATGCATTACAGTTCCTCAGTATAATTATTTAATTAATCGTGGTGGAAATAATGTTCCTTATTCGGAATATTAGATTGACTGCTGGTTAATTTCTTACTTTTATATTTATTTGATATAAATATAAAAACATAGCATGTGTTATAATAATGGTATTTTACGCTGTTGCTAATGGAAGAAATATTGGAATTTTTTCAAATTGGAATGAATGCAATAATTCGGTGAAAGGTTATAAAAATGCAATGTATAAAAAATTTGATACAAAAGAAGAAGCTGATGGGTTTATTCAAAATAATCAACAACAACAACATCAACCAACGACCTTTTTGGATACATCTAAATCAATTGAACCTGAAGATGTACGCAATTTTAATCCAGATTATTATGTCTATACCGATGGCGCATGTTCTAATAATGGCAAAGTTAATGCGTCTGCTGGGTTAGGTATATTTTTTGGTATAAATGATGCTCGTAATGTATCAAAAAAGATTGAAGGAAAACAGACAAATAATATAGCAGAATTAAGTGCTATCATTGAAACATATTATATTATAGAAAAGGATATTGTAAATGGAAAAAAAATAGCAATTGTAAGTGATTCTGAATATGCTATAAAATGCGTTTCTTCTTATGGTGAAAAATGCTATAAAAAGAAATGGTCTGTAGATATACCAAATAAAGAATTAGTTAAATTGGCGTATGAAATGTATAAAGATAGACAAAATATTCAATTTATACACATAAAAGCCCATACAAATAATACAGACATTCATTCGGTTGGGAATGATAATGCGGATAAATTGGCAAATATAGCAATTGGTCTAGAAACTTGTCCGTATAGCGGGCGCTAATAATTATATTTATTTCTCTTTTTTTGTAACAACATTTTTTTAGTTTTTGTTTTGTTTCGTATTGATTTGTTTCGTATTGATTTGTTTCGTATTGATTTTAAGTTTTTTAGTCGTCTATGTATTTGTTTTTTTATTTTTTTACCACCCCATGTTTTATTAGTTACTAGGTCTGTTTGAGAAAATGGATAATGAGATATAATAGGATTTCGTGATGAAACCATCGAACATGAAAAATCTAATACATTTATTTTACATAACGGACCTACCAACTTTTTAATTTCATTTATCAAAAAACTCATTTTAACAGAAATAATATACTTACTATTTGGTGAAATTAATATATTCCATGTTGATAAAGATTGTAACATTATTTCTTCTTGTTGTTTTATTAATTTACGTTTTTCTTCAAACCGAATCATTTGATCCTCTTCTATTGATTTTATTATATCTTTATTTGATGGTTCAGGAGAAGACATGCTAAATAAATATTCAGGCAATTCTTTCCCAAACATTCGAGCAAATTTAGAAAAGTCTGCAATATTAAATAAATTTAAATTAGTTCCTATATTTTCAGGACGTGGATAAATTAATTCAAAATCTACATTTGATCTTTTTCTGTGAACGGATATAACAAATACCCCTTCTATAGAAATTAGTCTTGACAATTCTTCTAAATAATATAAATAATACGAAGAAGGTATAGACGCGCCTAGTATTTTATCATGTGTTACTTTATTAAATATTTTACATGTATTTTCAGGTTCAACGTCTGACATATCATGAATGGTGCCTTCGTATATTTTATACGTATCTTCCCGATATTTCTCAATAATACTAGCAGAGGATTCTGTTAAATGTTGTTGAAATGTATAATTTAATGACGCTAAATAGGTATAATCATTGTGAAGCGATCTATATGATGGCTGAGACATACCAGATAAAGTAAATACCCGAACATTATTAAACTTTTCTTTGTGTGAATTTGTTGCACTTATAGTTGTACCGTGTGTAAAAAATGCTAATGTAATTATAATTGAATTATCTTCATCCTCGTTATCTTCTTGACCAATGGATGACATATTATATATTACTATATATTTTTAGTTATGTCGATTTATCTTGTAGCTTACAATTATTACAATATATTAATTTATATGAAGTATCTAGATCTACATCAATATAATCTTCTATCCAAATATGGTTGCATCTATTATAAATAATATTATTGACAATATTTAAATATTTACGAAGATTTTTCAACTGATTATTATTAATTTTACATAATTCGTGATAATCATCAGATAATGTCGAATCGATAATACTTAGAGATTTATTAGTATTTTGTTGTTCTATTATACACATATCATTATTAATTTTGTATTCGCTATTTTGTAAGTCAGTAAAAAAATATATTTGTCTATTAATATTGTCACGCAATTCTATAATTACATCTATATTTAAATTATAGGTATCTTCATCTATTATATTTGGTTCTTCCATATTTGTTTTTTCCATATAATTTTTTTCCATAATTATATTATTTATAAGGATATATTTATGTTCTTCTCCAATTATATTTAAGAATAATATTTGTATAATATAAGTAATGTCTTCTTCAAATAAATGTTTTTCGTCATGTCGACATGTTCCTAAATCAAAATGTAATTTACCTAGATGTGCTTATGCAAACGGTAAAACGCGTAAATATTGTAGGTTGTCTCAACAATATATTTTGAAAAAAAATAAGGACGGGCAATGTATAACTAAAAAACGCCAGGAAGTAAGACCGGAGGCAAAACGTCGAATTGGTAAATTTATGATAAGCGCTCATGCTAAAATAAAAATGGAAAAACAACGTTTATTGCAACTTTCCAAAATAAAAGATTCACTATATAGCCATAAAATAAAAAAATTTATGCGTAACACTACACAGAAACGTCGCGCGGAATTTTTGAAAGCAATCTGTTCTGATTCTGGAGTATGCATTGCATTCGGTCAAGAAGAACATAAAATTAAAGATTTTTTCAATGGATTTACTAAATTTGATTTTGTGGATGGACCTATTCAACGTAGAGGTGTTCCGTCAAAAAATGGATTTATCCACGAAATTGCATACTCAAAAAGTGGATATAATGCATATTCTATATTAAAATCAAGTTCTAATAAAGAGGCTGATAATTTATATTATGAATATACTGTTGGTAGATACTTAAATACTCTTTATAAAAAGGTTCCATGTTTTGTTGAAACATATGGACTTTTTGGATATGTTGATGTTCCTAGCTGGAAATATGCAAAAGATCACGTTGAAATACAACCTGGTATATTTTCTACATTATTGCAAGAATTACCAAATACAAAAGGTACGTTGAGATTATCATGCAATGATTCTATTCGCATTTCAGTTATGACGCAACACATTAAAAATGCAGAAACATTAAAAACTCTATTGGATCATCAAGTCGTTTACGAACAATCTGGTAGTATCCAATTAAAACAAGAAGCTGCAACTGTTATGAGTTTGCATTTACCTGTTATTTTATTTCAAATATATTTTGCATTATCTTTATTTATGAATACATTTACGCATTATGATTTACATGCAGATAACGTATTGTTATATATACCTAATAACAATAAATATATACATTACCATTATCATAATCCAGACGGGTCGGTAACTGAATTTAAATCTAAATATTTAGTTAAGATAATAGATTACGGACGATCTTATTTTCAGGACAAACATGATAGGGTAGATTCTCAGTTGATTCAACATACAATATGTAATGAATCTGTTTGTAATACTCCATATACAGGTAAATGTGGGGATAAAACTGGGTATGCATGGATAGCTCCACAACAGCCTGGGACTAGAAATCATTATATTACGTCATGGCGACGTAATTATAGCCATGATTTACGATTACTTCATATTTTAAAAACCAGTTTTGATGGTATTTTAAGTAGAATGAATTCGGTTTTATTGAATATATTGGATAAAGTCGTGTTTGATGAAATATATGGAACAAAAGAAATAATCGCAAGTGGATTACCTAATAAAATACATAATGTAGAGGATGCTTTTAAAGAATTGCGTGGTTATATGAATACACCCATAACTATTCAGTATAATAGGTTGTATTATGATTTTAATCCAAAATGGAGTAGTTTAGGTGATTTACATGTTTATTCTGATGGGTCGAGTATGCGATTCGTCAAAGCGTAGTTTTTTCATATTACGTATATAAAAAATATTTTTTATTTATTATATACTTTTATAATTTTATATTATCTTTCATTTATTATTTTTATTTATTATCTTTTTCGGTCAGGAGCAATACGCATTTACACATACATGCCTCGCAGACCCATACTCATATCCTTTTCTGTTTTAATTAATTTATCTACAATAGCTTTTGTCACAGTGAATGGAAATTCAACTTTCAATGCCATATCCTCTTCAAATAGATTTGTCCCCGGTTTCATTAATCGATACAGATTTAACTTTGTGTAAATAATCTCCAAACAACGCTTCATATTTCTAACTCCATCTTCCTGACCGCAATGATTCTCGATAATATGATGCAATGCATCTTCTGGAATAATAATATCTTCTATCTGAAACTTTACCTGGTCTCGAATTTTTGGAAGTAAATATTGAGTTGAAATAACCGTCTTTTGTTTCTTTTCGTACCCCTTTGTTTGAATTCGATACATTCTATCTTTTAAAATAGGATTAATCTTACTTTCATCATTATAGCTGAAAATGAATAGACACTTACTCAAATCAAAATCAATCTCTGCAAAATATTTATCGTGAAACTGACTATTCTGAGATGTATCTGTTAAATGTGTCAAAATTCCAGCAATTTCTTCGCCTTTTGGAGTATCGCTAATTTTATCCAACTCGTCAAAATAAATGACTGGATTCATGCATTGACTATCAATCAAAATCTGTACGATCTTACCCCAAATACTGCCTTCATAAGTATAAGAATGACCTTCTAGAAAACTGCTATCCGTCGCACCTCCTAGTGCAATAAATGCAAATGGTCTTTTTAAAATCTTACTAATTCCTTCTTTAACTAGAGTAGTTTTACCAGTTCCTGGAGGACCTTTAATCGCAATAGCAGTTCCAATTGCGAGTGGATTAGTCACTAATTGGCCCAACATTTGCATAATTTGCATTTTTGCGTCATTCAGTCCATATACCGCATTATCCAATGTTGTTTTTGCACTCTCCATGAATTCGTGACAAACATCAATGCCATCTGAAATGTTGATGGGAAGCATTTCATATTTTCCAAACGGGATACGCATAAAAGTATCGACCCAGTTTTTAAGTTTATAGTATTCACCTGAACCCTGGTCCATATATTTTAATGAACTTAACTTTTTCATGGCAGCTGCTTTGAAAATAGCGGGAATATTTGATTCCAATAAAGTAAGACGATATGGTTTTTCTACCCGTGTAATTTTATTAATTTCTTTCAATTCTTTGATTATCTTTTTTTGATTTTCGAATTCCAACTTGTCAAAGAACGCAAAATCATTCATTGTATTTTTGTCACGAATACTGCGTTTGAAAATGCGCGAATTCTTTTCCTTTTGTTTTTCCTGCTTTCTAATTTGTTTTTTATTTTTCTTTTTGATTTTTTCTTCACAAACTGCCACACATTCCTGAAGCATTTCATTATTTTTATTTTGAGACAAAACATCCTTTAACTTCTGCAAAATAACATCATCGCTATATTCTTTAGACACGGAATCTAGTTGGACTTCTTCAGTCGGTCCATTCAACTGATTGCTGGCACGTGAACGGGTTATTCTAGGAGTTACTTCTTCTCGCAATTGTTTTGACTTCTCTCGTTTTTTAGGAACTACATCTTCTTCTTCATCATCCTCATCCTCTTCATCATTATCACTGTCGCTACTGCTTACACTTTCATCTTCATCTTCAGTTTCTTCGTCTTCATCATCCTCATCCTCGGTCCATTCTTCATCATCGTCTTCGTCTTCATAATTATTTGACTGTTGACCGATTGTAAATATAATATTAAATTTCTTTTCAGGTGAGTGTATATTATCTTCCTTTTCATCTTCAGAATCATCCACATCTGTTTCCTCATCATCTTCTTCTTCGGATTCGTCCTTTTCTTTCTTAGATTTCTTACTCTTTTCCTTCTTTTTACTCTTCTCTTTAGAAGTTATTTTTTTAGACTTACTTTTTTTAGCCTTATTATGGATACTTTCTTCACTATCTTCATCGTCCTCTTGCCATTCATCATCCTCATCCTCATCTTCATCTTCTGCAACTATTTTTTGTAATTTTTGTTTTAATTTATCTCCAGCTTTTACCTTATTATTAATATATTTTGACGGAAATATTTTTGAAAGAAGTTTATGATAATCATGTTTACCCATTTTACGTGTATTTTTATTATCTTCACCATCACTCCCGCTGTTGCTGATAGTACTAGCATCATCATTATCACTATCAGAACTTTCATTCATTTTTCTGCGTCGGGATTTTTCCTCCTCCACGACATTCTTCTTTCCAATTCGAGTTTTGATATCTCTTGACATTTTCACTGGTATTAAGTTAATGATATATTTTAGTTTTAAATATAAATCAATTTTATTTTATAATTATTTTTATGTCA
>Ga0114966_10003411_pt1 | contig 13944 bp, 11 predicted proteins | sample M_130207_XF_Meta_FD_87029 | JGI IMG/M metagenome (GOLD analysis project Ga0114966, IMG submission 87029) | Freshwater microbial communities from Lake Montjoie, Canada to study carbon cycling - M_130207_XF_MetaG | ecosystem: Environmental > Aquatic > Freshwater > Lake | place: Lake Montjoie... | reverse complement strand
GAAGGAGTGGTTGCCGGCATAAATATTGTTCCTTTAATATTTAATTTACGACACGAATAAGCAACGCCTTGAGCATGATTACCGGCACTGGCACAAACAACTCCATTCTTTTTTTCGGAATCAGTAAGCGAACTTATTTTATTATAAGCTCCTCTAATTTTATAGGAACGCACCACTTGTAAGTCTTCGCGTTTTAAATATATGTTACAACCAAACTCTTCACTTAATTGAAAATTATATTGCAAAGGTGTATGCATTGATACGCCTTGCAAATTTTGAGCAGCTTTAATTATGTTATCTAATGATACCATGTTGTCTTTTTTATAATCTATTACCCTATCTTTTTCATTTCAGTCATCGATTCTCTGAGCCAAGCGCCAACTTCTTCTATTGGATGTTGACGAATACTTTGATTCACAGCGATAAGTATTTTATTATCAACCGCGTTTGAATTCGAAAATGGTTTACCAATAACGTTAGTTTCTATCGTTTTCATAAAGTCCTTTAATAAAGGTTTGCATGCATGATCAAATAAATAGCAACCATATTCTGCCGTATCAGAAATAATTCGGTTCATTTCATATAGTTTTTTACGTGCTACAGTATTAGCTATTAAAGGTAATTCGTGTAATGATTCGTAGTAGGCAGATTCTTCAATAATGCCTGATTCAGTCATGGTTTCAAAAGCCAATTCAACGCCTGCTTTCACCATTGCAATCATCAAAACACCATTATCAAAACATTCTTGTTCAGAAATTGAATCGTTAGTTGCGGAAGTTTTTTCAAAATTAGTTTCAGCAGTTGCAGCTCTCCAAGTCAATAAATTAATATCATCATTAGCCCAATCAGCCATCATGTTTTTTGAAAATTCTCCGGAAAGAATATCATCCATATGTTTTTGAAATAATGGGCGCATGATGTGTTTTAACTCTTCTGATAATTCAAATGCTTTTATTTTTGATGGGTTCGATAAACGATCCATCATATTTGTAATTCCTCCATGCTTCAATGCTTCAGTAATAGTTTCCCAACCATATTGAACTAATTTTGAAGCGTATTCTGGTTCAATTCCCTTTTCAACCATTTTATCAAAACATAAAATTGAACCTGTTTGAAGCATTCCACAAAGTATAGTTTGTTCGCCCATTAAATCTGATTTTACTTCTGCAACAAATGAAGAATTTAAAACCCCCGCTTTATGACCACCAGTTGCTGCAGCATAAGCTTTTGCTTGAATAAAACCTTGCGCATTAGGATCATTTTCCGGATGAACTGCAATGAGAGTTGGTACACCAAAACCTCTTTTATATTCTTCACGAACTTCAGAACCCGGGCATTTTGGAGCGCACATAATTACAGTGATATCTTTTCGAATTTGCATTCCTTCTTCTACAATATTAAAGCCATGAGAATACGATAAGGTAGAACCTTTTTTCATTAAAGGAATGATTGCTTTTACAACAGATGTGTGTTGTTTATCTGGTGTTAGGTTGCAAACTAAATCAGCTGCAGGAATTAATTCTTCATAAGTTCCTACTTTAAAACCATTATCAAAAGCATTTGTAAAAGAAACTCTTTTTTGTTGAATGGCTTCCGCGCGAAGTGCATAAGAAATATCTAAACCAGAGTCACGCATGTTTAAACCCTGATTTAAACCTTGAGCGCCACAGCCAACAATCACAATTTTTTTTTCTTTAAGCGCAGCAATTCCGTCAGCAAATTCTGATTGATCCATAAATTCGCAAACACCTAATTGTTCTAACTGCAATCTAAGAGGTAACGTGTTGAAATAATTTTTCATATGTTCATTTTATTGTTTTTAGTTGTCATATGCGATAACCATGTTATATCTATTAATGCTATCACTAACGGCAATATGGTTATTTCATATTTTTTTATTTACTAAAATGTTTAATTACTGTTTTACTGTTATTTTCTACTTCTTTTAAAAACGTATTTAATGTTTTCATTGGCTTGGTAATCGCTACTCTTCCACTTCTTACAAATTCTAAAATCCCAAATTTTTCTAAATCATTAAATAAATGTAGAATTTCTCTTTCATCTCCAGTTTTTTCTATCACAATATATTCAGAAGCAATGCTTAATATTTTTGCATGATTTTCATTTACAATACGTGTAAATAATTCATTTTCTGTTAAGGCCTCTGCAGATACTTTGTAAAGTGCTATTTCTCGGGATAAAATGTCATTATTAATATGATAAAATGCTTTTAAAACTTCCACTTGTTTTTCTATTTGACCAACTAATTTTTCTACTTGCTCTTGCGAAACAGTTATTACAATAGTGTAGCGATAAATTCCTTTCACTTCACTTTCGCTGGCGGTGATGCTTTCAATATTTATATGTCGCCGAGTAAAAATAATTGTTACCCGATTTAGTAATCCTATTTTATCTTCTGTAAAAACAGAAAGTGTATATGTATTATCCATTTTATTTATTTTTATTCTAATATTATTTCCGCAACACTTGCACCAGTTTTAATCATAGGGAAAACATTTTCTTCGTTTTCAACTACTACCTCTAGCAGATATGCTTCTTTGGACGCATACATTTCCTCAAGTGCTGCTTGTAAATCTTTACGTTCTGTTATCTTTCTTCCTTTAATTCCATAACCATAACCAATAGCAATAAAGTCTGGATTTTTCATTTCAGTGAAAGAATAACGTCTGTCAAAAAATAATTGCTGCCACTGGCGAACCATTCCTAAAAAATTATTATTAAGTACAATTATTTTAACAGCAATATCACTTTGCATAATTGTTCCTAATTCTTGTATCGTCATTTGAAAACCGCCATCACCTAAAACAGCAACCACCTGTGTATTTGGCAAAGCTACTTTGGCTCCAATAGCGGCCGGTAAGCCAAATCCCATGGTTCCTAAACCACCAGAGGTTACAAAGTAATTTGGAATGTTAGGCGTATAGTAGCGAGACGTTATCATTTGGTGTTGACCAACATCCGTTACAACGATAGCATTCCCTTCACTTAACTTATGAAATTTATCAATGACTTCAGCCATGCGTAATTTTTCAGTTTTTGGGTCAACTGCATCTTTTATAACTTTTTCGAACTCTATTTTTGTGCAATCTTCAAAACGCTTCAACCATTCAGTATGTTTTTGTGTTTTCACTTTAGGAAGCAACAACTCTAATGATTCTTTAGCATCACCTAAAACTGCCACATCAGCGTGTATTATTTTATTTACTTCGGAAGGGTCTATTTCAAAATGAATAACCTTGGCTTGTTTAGCATACTTACTTACGTTGCCAGTTACTCTGTCATCAAAACGCATTCCAATAGCAATTAAAAGATCACATTCATTTGTCAATAAATTTGGTCCATAATTCCCATGCATTCCTAAATAGCCAACATATAAAGGATGTTTAGGAGGAAAGGCTGATAAACCAAGTAAGGTTGACGCCACCGGAATATCTGCTTTTTCTGCAAAAGCTAATAATTGCTTTTCGGCTCCTGAAAGCAAAACACCATGGCCGCATAAAATATAAGGTCGCTGAGCGTTATTAATTAATTCAGCAGCCTTTGAAACATCGTCATCTTTAACTTTTGGGCAAGGAAAATAGCTTCTTATACTTTCGCATTTTTGATATTTATAAGTGGTCTTTCCAAATTGCGCATCTTTTGTGATGTCAACCAAAACAGGTCCCGGTCGGCCAGAGCCAGCAATATAAAAAGCTTTTGCTAATGCGGGAGCTATGTCTTCGGCCTTAGTAACTTGTATGTTCCATTTAGTAACGGGCATTGATATACCTACAACATCAGTTTCTTGAAAAGCATCAGTTCCTAATAAATGAGAATGCACCTGACCAGTGATACAAACCATTGGCGTGGAATCTATTTGAGCATCTGCAATACCGGTAATTAAATTTGTAGCGCCTGGGCCAGAGGTTGCAAGCACAACTCCAGTTTTTCCAGAAACTCTTGAATAGCCTTGAGCAGCATGCGTTGCACCTTGCTCATGACGAACCAAATAATGATTTAATTGATCCATGTAATCGTAAAGTGCATCGTAAACGGGCATAATAGCGCCACCCGGATAACCAAATATATCGGTTACTTGTTCGTCAAGTAAAGCTAATATAACGGCTTCGGCACCTGTTACTTCTGTATTATATTTTTTATGTGTGTTCATTTTCATTTTTCTTAATTCTGTGTTGTTTACATGTCGACTGCGCTCAATATGACAATCTATTTTTCTCAAAAATAATTAAAGGGTAATAACTAAAAATCTGTTAAACATCCTAAACTTGCTGAGCTTACTTGTTTAGTGTATTTATAAAGAACCCCAAATTTTACTTTTAATTCAGGTTGTTGCCATTGTTTTTTTCTACCTGATAATTCCTTTTCTGATAATTGAATGTCGATTTTATTATTCACCGCATCAATTGTAATCACATCACCATCTTGCACTAAAGCTATTGGTCCACCATCAAAAGCTTCCGGACTTACATGCCCAACAACAAAACCATGTGTGCCGCCAGAAAAACGACCATCTGTTATTAAGGCAACGCTATTACCTAATCCTGCTCCAATTAAAGCGGAGGTAGGTTTTAACATTTCGGGCATTCCTGGTCCACCTTTTGGTCCTTCGTTTCTAATAACAATTACTTGACCTGGTTTCACTTTTCCTTCACGAATTCCTTTTATACATTCAAATTCATTTTCAAAAACAATAGCCGAACCAGTAAATAGTTCTCCTTCATTGCCAGTAATTTTTGCTACCGAACCTTCTGGGGCAAGGTTTCCAAACAAAATCCTTAAATGACCAGTTGTTTTTAAAGGATTTTCAATTGGTAGTATCACATCTTGTTCTAATGGCAATGCAACGACTTTATCTAAATTTTCTTTAATTGTTTTTCCAGTTACTGTTAGGCAATCACCGTGCAATAATCCTTTTTCTAAAAGGTATTTCATAACTGCAGGTACACCTCCAATTGCAAAAACATCTTCCATTAAATATTTCCCACTTGGCTTAAGATTTGCTAAAACTGGTGTGCGTTCATTAATACGTGTTACATCATCTAAGGTAAAATCTATATTAGCTGTTTTAGCCATTGCTAGTAAATGCAATACGGCATTGGTAGATCCGCCTAAAGCTACAACTAAAGTAAATGCGTTTTCAAACGAAAGTTTTGTTAATATATCGGATGGTTTGATGTTTTTTTCAAGTAATACTTTTAAAAATTCACCAGCTTTTAAACATTCTTCTTTTTTATCATCACTTAATGCTGGATTAGAAGAACTATAAGGTAAACTTAAACCTAACGCTTCGATAGCTGACGACATGGTATTTGCTGTGTACATTCCTCCGCAAGCGCCAGCACCAGGACATGCGTTTTTTATAATACCTTTAAAATCTTCATCACTTATTGTTCCCGCATATTTTTCGCCTAAGGCTTCAAATGCAGAAACAATGTTTAGTTTTTTTCCTTTATAATTTCCAGAAGCTATTGTTCCGCCGTATACCATAATTGACGGACGATTTACTCTTATCATTGCCATTACTACACCAGGCATATTTTTATCGCATCCAGCAATTGTTATTAAACCATCATAATAATGAGCAGCAGTAACAGCTTCAACTGAATCAGCAATAATTTCACGAGATACTAATGAATACCTCATGCCCTCAGTTCCGTTTGTAATACCGTCGCTTATGCCAATTGTATTAAATTGCAAGCCAACCATTCCATTTTTACGAACACCATCTTTTACAAATAAAGAAAGTCCGTTTAAGTGCATATTACATGTGTTACCTTCGTACCAAGTAGATGCAATACCTATTTGTGGTTTTTGCATATCATCTTCAGTTAAGCCAATGCCATATAACATAGCTTGTGAAGCGGGTTGCGACTCATCTTGAGTTATTGTTTTACTATAGTGATTTAATTCCATGATTTAATTTTATTTTTAATGTTCTCGCCCTTCGAGTTCGCTTTGGGCGACAAATTGAACTGACCAATGAATTATTATAGTAATGAAAAATTCCCATATTCGTTAAAAGCTACTCTGCGTGTGTATTTAGCTTGAAGTATTGCTCCTAAGGAATCTTCCCACTTTAATTTAAAAGGAACTCTATCTAAAGACGCTATTCCTGCAACTTCAGCGGCTGTTCCTGTAAAAAAAGCACTATCAGCTCCTTTAACTTCTTCAGGCGTAAAATATTTTTCGACTAGTTTAAACCCTAATTCATCACACAATTCAAACATCGTAGCGCGAGTGATGCCAGGTAAAATATTTCCTAACGGTGAGGTATATAATATTTCGTCTTTTTCAAAAAAGAAATTAGCCCCTGGTCCTTCAGCAACATTTCCTTGAGCATCTAATAATAATGCTTCGTCAAATCCTTTTTGTTTAGCCTCAGTAGTGGCTAATATTGAGTTAACGTAATGCCCTGTTATTTTTGCATCAACATGGCAGGATTTAGGATTAGGTCGCTCATAAGAAGAAATGGTAACATCTAATAATTTATCTCCCAAATATTTTCCCCATTCCCAAGCACACAACATCACGTGTACTTCATCAGTTGGTGTAAGCGACATATTAGCACCTGCAAATATTAAAGGGCGGATGTAGGCATTTCCTAAATTATTTTTCTTTAACAATTGATAGGTTAAACTTGTTAGTTCATCAACCGAATAATTTACTTTCAAGTACATTTTTTCTGCAGAATATAATAAACGTTTATAATGTTCTTCCGCTTTAAATATTCTTGTTCCATCAGGAGTTTCATAAGAACGGATACCTTCAAAAGCGCCGCTACCATAATGCATTGTTTGCACATAAGGGCTAATCATTACATCTTTAGCTTTTAACCATTCGCTATTAAAAAAAACTTCTGTGTCGTTGTTGTAATACATGTTTTTATTTTTTTAAAATTATTTATAAATAAAAAAGCCTCCCCGTTGGGAAGGCTTAATTGTTATCATAACATTATCCTTCCCTTCAAGAGAATTTAATAATAATTATGTTATTCGTTGATTTCTTTATCATGATTTTATTGCGATGCAAAATTAAATTATTTTAACCCTACATTATCTAAATAAATTCAATGATTTAGTAAGTCTGAAAAAGAGACAATAATTGGCTTTTAAATTTTTGTCAAATTAAAGTTTAACGAGTTTTTTTATAGTAGGCCGGTCGTTTACTAAAACTTTTAAAAAGTATATTCCTGCATTTAAGTTACTTAAATCAAGATTAACGGAAGTCATTCCAGCATCATATTTAGTAGTATCATATTTTTTAATAGTTCGGCCAATTTCATCTACTATATCTATGGTAACCAAAGCTGTTTGATACAATTTTATATCTAGAACTGCATAATCATTACTGGGGTTTGGATATGAGGTAATTTCAGAATTTAACTTGCGATCACAGGTATGTTCAACTGCAATTATTTTTGATATACTTGTTTTACCATCGTAATCTTTTTGGTTTAGGCGATAATAGCAGGTGACATCTACGTTATCTTCATCTAAATAGTTGTAATTGTTTATTCGACCACTAGCGCCTATACTTTTAACACTTCCAATAATTTCAAAATCTATTCCGTTTGTAGAGCGTTCAATTTTAAATTCACTATTATTTATTTCAGAGGCGGTTTGCCAGTTTAAAATAACTTGTCCGTTACTGCACTCACCTTCAAAACGAGTAAGTTCGATGGGGAGGATAACAAAATTACTGCAATTTCCAGTAAAAGATGGAATAGTTGGACTAGTAAATGTATATGGAGAAGATATATTTGATCCTGCGCCTAACGTACATGGGCCAGATCCTGAATAGGTTATTGTAGGATTACCTGAATTAGTAATTTTAAAAGTATTGCCAGCACAACTATTTGTGCTTCCACCACCTATATCGATAGCACCAGTGCTAAATGTTGTTTCATTTATTGTTATAGAAAATTTATTGGAGCCGTTTATTCTAGCCCCAATATCATTTCCGGTAGTTCTTTGACCGGTGTTTCCTGAAAAGCTGCAGGAATCTATTTTTAGTATTACATTCCCGCTTGAAGGCGTCAATCCAACGCCGCCAAAACTTGTAGTAGACGCTCCAGAACTTTTATTATTTGATATTTTACATTTCGTTAAAGTCACGGTGCCACCTACAATTCCTATACCTGCTCCAACGTAATACGGCCCGCCACTTGTTGAAACTGTATTGCTTAGAATACTTGATTCTCTGATAGTTACATTCCCTCCATTACAATAAACGCCAGCTCCGCCACCTAGCCCTCCAATATTATTAATAAAGGCACTATTTTTTACATTAACAATGTTTGTGTTATGAATACTATAAACATATAAACCAGCGCCACCGAATGCTGTTTTAGAATTATATGCAATTATTACATTTTGTATAGTGAGATTAATTGCATTACCAATAGCGTCTATACCACCACTATAAGATGAGCCTGTGGCGTTACAATTTGAACCGCCCCCTTTCAATAAAACTGTAGAATTTGGGCCTATAGCAATTGCAGCATTTCCATTAGTGCCATTATCAAACAAACTAACATTTTCAATTACGACACCTGTCGCATTATAAATTGAAAGCACCTGTCCACCAGTATTAATTCCATTATAAACAGTGCCGCTATTTGGAGCTCCGCCATAATATTTAGTAAATGTCATGTTTTTAACAGTTGTGTTATTAGCATTAATTTGCATAAAATAATCTGTCCCACCACCATGGAAATTATTAGAAAACGTAGTAACTCCCATTCCAGCACCTATAAATGTTAAACCAGAAACAGTAATATTAAATTTACTTTCAGTTGTTACACTTGGAGTTCCCCCTTTTGCATAAATACCAGCATCAATTTTTATTGTATCGCCAGCGGCAAATGAAGAGCCATATAAAGTAAAGAGGTAAGTTAAAGTTAATACAGGAGTCGAAGGAGAAAGGCCTCTTCCTGCTGAATTTACACCCGTATAACCTGTTCCTGAAACAACGCAGTATATGTCGTTAGTTGTAAATCCATCATTAACATAATAATTAGTAGAGCTTAATGCGCCTACATTTAAAAAATAAAAAGAAATTAGTATAAGTAAATTTTTTATCATCTTTTTGTTACTATTACACCAAAAATATAGCATATTTCCACTAATATTAGTAAATATTATTTATTTTTAGGAAGTCTGAATTTATATCATGAAAAAAAACAGCAATTCCTTTGTTTTAATTAAGAGTTTAACCATGTCTGAAAAGAGGTATTTTAAAATCTTTTCAGAAAGACATACGATTGGTACTCAAAATAAATATGTTGCATTATTTGATGAATTGGACAAAATAGAAAATGAAAGTGACTCAGAAATTAAAAGAAATTTAAAAGCACAAGGAATGAACGCAGATTTTATTTCGGCAGATAAAAATTACCTTTATCAATTAATTTTAAGGAGCTTAAACGAGTTTCATAACTCCAAAACGTTCAACTTACAAATTAAGGATTTATTACTTTCTATTGAGATACTATTTCACAAAGGGTTATATCATGAATCTTTAAAGTTGATTAATAAAGCAGAAGTGCTTGCTGATGAATGTGAGAACTTTCAATTAATGATTGACATTTTAACGTGGAAAAAAAAATGTAGTGGCTATTCTTTAGGGCTAAAAAAAGCAGCGGAGGCTAATTTGCAAATTGATAAATACATTACTTTATTGAATAATTTAAAACGAATGACCGATTTATATTATGAAAGTAATTTGCTTCAAACTGAAAACGAAAAGTATACTTATACCGATATTCAAAAAAAATATTCGGAAATATTAAAGCAACCAGAATTAAAATCTGAAAAAAACGTTTTATCTTTTTCAGCAAAAATATTTTATCATTTGATATATTCAAATTATTACGTTGCTGTTGAAGATAAACGAAAAGAATATGATCATTTGCAAAAGTTGGTTGATGTTTTAAACGCATCTAAAACCTACGCAGCAGAAAATCCTTTAGATTACATCTCAATTTATAACAGATTATTGTCTATAAAAAAGTTCTTTCCTAGTAACGCTTTTTTTGATGACATTAAAGTGCTTAATGATTTTGCTAAGGAAATAACTATACGAAAAGAAGTTGTATTACAACGTATTTTTGTGCACACAAATACCCATGAGTTAGAATATTATTTAATAAACAACCGGTTCAGGCAAGCTTTAGCAAAAACCACAAGTATTGATAAGGAACTGTATAAATTATCGATGGACATGGAGCCGTACCACATGATTTATTTTTTTTATCTTCAGGCTGTTACCTTAGTTTATTTAGGCCAGTTTCATAAGAGCTTAAAAATTGTAAACAAATCATTACAAGATTTTAATTTTGATGCAAGGCCCCAGGTTTATTTAAGACTAGAACTTTTAAATGTTATGATTCATTATGAATTAAAGAACTATACATTAGTAAAATCGATTGCTAAGCAAGTTTTAAAAAAGAACAGTATTGCAAGAATTTTTAGTGCAACAGAAGAAAACATATTAACCGTTTTTACAAAAATAGTAAGTTTAAAACACATCACCCAAAAAGAAGAATTGGTTTATTGGCAAAAATTAATGCAAACAATAAATGGCAGTAAAGACAAATTGTTTATTAATATTTTAAATGAAAATTATGTAAAATGGGTTAGTGCCAAAATAAAAAGAAAGTTGGTTTGTGACCTTTATGAATAGAGAACTATAAAATTTTAAATTGATCTCCATCCGATAAAACAGGAAATAAATTTCGAAAATCTTCTAAATAATTATAAGACAAACCTACTGTTTCTGTTTTATCTTCGTGTGATTGAATAGTGCTAATTAATTCGCCGCGCGGATTTATAACGGCTGAATCTCCAGAATGCGAAATACCATTTCCGTCAATACCAATCCTGTTTAGGCCTACTGCGTAACTTTGATTTTCAATAGCTCTTGCAATCAATAATTGTTTCCATGGATAAGCTCGTACTTCAGGCCAATTTGCAACATAAATTAAAACATCATAACTATTTTCTTTTTGGTTTTTACTCCATACAGGAAATCGCAAGTCATAACAAATTAACGGACAAATTTTCCAGCCTTTATATTCAATAATTAATTTTTCAGACCCTGCTGTGTAAAACGTATCTTCATTTCCCATTTTAAATAAATGGCGCTTATCATAAAACTGAAAACTTCCATCTGGTTTTACCCAATACAATCTGTTATAAAACTGCCCTTTATCTTTTACAGAAATACTTCCAACTATAACACATTTTTTTTGTTTTGCTTTTTCGATCATCCACTGCAATCCGTTTCCTCCATGTTCCTCTGCAAATTGTTTCGGATTCATTGTAAAACCTGTAGTAAACATTTCAGGTAATACAATAATATCTGCGGGTTCAGTGATGTTGTCAATTTTAAAATCAAAGTGTTTTAAATTGGCGTGTACATTTTCCCAAAACAAATGGGTTTGAATTATTGTTACGTTTATGTTTTCCATTTAATTTTTACTATTACAACTAGGGCTAGTTGCGTAAAGTTATTACTTAATTTTATAACTAAAGTTTACATATTATTTCTGCTGCTTTTTCTAAAGTTTCTTCTTTTTTAGCAAAGCAAAATCGCAACAATTGTTGCTGATTATTTTTTGTATAAAAAACGGATAATGGAATGGACGCTAATCCTTTTTCTTTTGTTAACCTTATTGCAAAATCAGTGTCTATTTCGTCTGTAATGGCTTTATAATTTAATAATTGAAAATAAGTACCAGTGCAAGGTTCAATTGTAAATCGGGAAGTTGAAATTAGTTTTCTGAAATAATCACGCTTTGCTTGATAAAATTTATGAAGTTCAAGATAAGTAGTGCTATCTTTTAAATAATCTGCTAAAGCGAGTTGAAATGGATGATTAACGCAGAACACTAAAAACTGATGTACTTTTCTAAACTCAGTCATTAACTCTTTAGGTGCAGCCACATAACCGATTTTCCAACCAGTTGCATGAACTGTTTTTCCAAATGAGGAAACAATAATAGATTGTGCCGCGAGGGTTTTAAACCTAGCTAGGCTTTGATGTTCTTTGCCATCAAAACACATGTGCTCATAAACCTCATCGCTTATTACAATAATATTTTTACCTATCACTAATTTTTGAAGTTCTAGTAAATCACTTTCCAAAAGTGTCGTTCCACTTGGATTATGTGGCGAATTAATAATAATCATGCGCGTATTATCTGTAATTGTTTTTTTTACAGTTTCCCAATTAATAGTAAAGTTTGGATATTCTAAAGCAATGGGTTTAACAATTCCGCCATGAACTTCTATTGCTGGAATATAACAATCGTATGCAGGTTCAAAAACAATAACTTCATCACCCTTATTTATAAAAGCAGCAATGCTGGTGTAAATTGCCTGGGTAGCGCCTGCTGTAATAGTAATTTCGGTTTCAGGATGATAAATCGCACCATAACAATTTTGTAACAGGTCACTTATCACTTCTCTTAAGGGTTGCACTCCAGTCATTGGCGCATACTGATTAAAACCCGCGCTCATATGCTTTTGAGCAAAATCAAGTAATTTTGAGTCGCAGCCAAAATCCGGGAACCCCTGTGATAAATTAATGGCATTATATTCTTTTGCTAAACCACTCATTACAGAGAATATAGTGGTGCCAATATTTGGTAATTTTGAATTTATCTGCATATTTTTTCTTAATAATTAGACTAAGTTGCTAAAAAAATCTTATTTTTGCTACCCGTTCTTGGATTTTCGTTAAAATAATAAAAGTCCAGTAACTAAATGGTCCTGTGGCCGAGTGGTTAGGCTCAGCTCTGCAAAAGCTGCTACTCCAGTTCGAACCTGGACGGGACCTCTAAAAACCTCCATGAAATTGGAGGTTTTTTTGTAAATTAAAATTACATACTTTTTTCTTCTTTTAATTTTATCATTCCCGCAAAATTTGTTTGGTATTTAACAACTAACGTATTTTTATTTTTAAAGATATTTCAAAAAGATAAATTACGTTTGTTTTACTTTTATTTAAGAACTAATGGATTTATTTTCCGATAATCAAATAACAAACCTATTGCCATACGATGGCACTGTATTTTATTTTGGCAAAATAGTTAGCCTAAATGAAGCCAATCGATTCTTTAATACTTTATATAGTGCTATTGAATGGAGAAATGACGAAGCTGTTGTTTTTGGAAAACATTTTATTACCGCACGAAAAGCAGCATGGTATGGAACAGAAGAATACAATTACTCATATTCCAACACCATAAAAAAAGCATTGCCATGGACAAAAGAATTATTAGACCTAAAAACATTAGCGGAACAAACAACTAAGGCTACTTATAATTCGTGTTTGTTAAACTTATATCACAATGGTAATGAAGGTATGAGTTGGCATAGTGATGCAGAAAAAATGTTACAAAAAGAGGGCTCTATTGCCTCATTTACTTTTGGTGCCGAACGCAAATTTGCCTTTAAACACAAACAAACAAAAGATACTACTTCATTACTATTAGAACACGGAAGTTTATTAGAAATGAAAAACAATACGCAAACTCATTGGCTACACCGTTTACCACCTTCAAGGCTTATCAAAACACCACGAATTAATTTAACATTCAGAACAATTGTAGCGTAATTGTACGCCGTTTTATTCCCATTAAAAATCGACCTAGAGCCAGGCAAAAATACTCGAAGTGACTATGTGAAAAACGAAATATGAATGCAAAAAATAGCGAGAAGTTAACATTTGTATAGTTCTCGATACGAAATTTAAAAAGCATTTTAACAATTATAATAAAGGAGAAATTTATGGTTTAGATCTTAAAATTCAGAAAATAGCTTTATATTTGATAGTTGGCAGTAAACTATCAACTATCAAATGACAGTAAAACAAAATATAGAAAAGCTATTAGACGTTTATAACGAATTATCTGTTAAT
>Ga0114966_10003410_pt1 | contig 13944 bp, 11 predicted proteins | sample M_130207_XF_Meta_FD_87029 | JGI IMG/M metagenome (GOLD analysis project Ga0114966, IMG submission 87029) | Freshwater microbial communities from Lake Montjoie, Canada to study carbon cycling - M_130207_XF_MetaG | ecosystem: Environmental > Aquatic > Freshwater > Lake | place: Lake Montjoie... | reverse complement strand
TGCGTCATCAGTTCGAACGGCTACGACCTGTCGCTGCGCCGCGACGCACCGGCCCGCTGGTCGAGCGCGGCCGAGCCGGTCGGCGACTGCGGCCTGCTGGAGGTGACCACGCTTGAAGACGGCGGCGCCACGCGCTGGACGATGACCCTCGGACACCGCGCCACGAAGAACACGGAGCGCGCCGACTGCCGCACAGCCGCCGCGCAGACCGAGACCTACAGCTGGCGCAACATCCGCCGCACACTCCCCTGCACGACGATTCAGCCGGGAGCAATAGAGAGATAGTCGGTTGGTCGGTTGGTCATTAGTCATTAGTCGTTAGTCGTTGGTCGTCAGTGGCACGTCCACCAACGACCAACCGACCAACCGACCAATGACCAATGACCAATGACCAATGACTAACCGACTACCTCGCCGCGTCGAGCGCCTGCGCGAGGTCGGCGAGGATGTCGTCGATCGCCTCGATGCCCACGCACAGCCGGATCATGTCCGGCGTCACGCCCGCCTGCTTCTGCTCTTCCTCGGTCATCTGTCGATGCGTCGTCGACGCCGGATGCGCCGCCAGCGACTTCGCGTCGCCGATGTTCACGAGGCGCTTGAAGATCTGGAGCGCGTCGTAGAACTTCACACCCGCATCGAACCCGCCCTTGATAGTGAAGGTGAGCAGCGCCGACGGCTTGCCGCCGGTGTACTTCTGCGCCAGCGCGTGGTAGGGCGACGACGCGAGGCCGGCGTAGCTGACCGAGTTCACCAGTGGGTGCTGCTCGAGGTAGTTCGCCACGACCATGGCATTCGACACATGCCGCTCCATGCGCAACGACAGCGTCTCGATCCCCTGCAGGAACAGGAACGCGTTGAACGGGCTGATCGCCGCCCCCATGTTACGCAGCGGCACCGTGCGGGCGCGGCCGATGAACGCTGCCGGCCCGAGCGCCTCGGTGTAGACCACACCGTGGTACGCCGGTTCCGGCGTGCTCAACATCGGGTAGCGCGCCGTGTTCTCGGCCCACGGAAATTTGCCCGAGTCGACGATGATGCCGCCGATGGAGGTGCCGTGGCCGCCCATGTACTTCGTCAGCGAGTGGACGACGATGTCGGCACCGAACGCGATCGGCTTCATCAGCACGGGGGTCGGCACCGTGTTGTCGACGATCACCGCGACACCATGCTTGTGCGCCATGGCGGCGATCGCTTCCAGGTCGGGAATGTTGCCGGCCGGGTTGCCGATGGTCTCGCAGTAGACCGCGACTGTCTTGTCGTCGATCAGCTTCTCGAGTTCGGCCGCGCTATCGTTCTTCGCGAAGCGGCACTCGATGCCCATACTCGGCAGCTGGTGCGCAAACAGCGTGTAGGTGCCGCCATACAACTGCGGCACGGAGACGACGTTGTTGCCGATCTTCGCAATCGTGAGGATCGCGTAGGTAATGGCCGACTGGCCGGAGCTGAGCGCGAGGCTGGCCAGCCCGCCCTCGAGCGCCGCGACGCGCTGCTCCAGCACGTCCTGCGTCGGGTTCATGATGCGCGTATAGATATTGCCTGGCACCGCCAGGTTGAACAGGTCGGCGCCGTGCTGGGCGTTGTCGAACTCGTAGGCCACCGTCTGGTAAATCGGCACAGCCACCGATTTGGTGGTCGGGTCGGTCTTGTAGCCAGCGTGGATCGCAAGCGTCTCGTCTTTCATCGTGTGTGCCTCTCGAATCTGAACTCTGTGCGAGGTCCGGCTAAAGCCGGACACTACGCGTTGTCACGCGTGACGTCCGTAGTGTCCGGCTTCAGCCGGACCATCTTCATCGTCGTAATGCCAGCAGCGGTTTCATCGGATCGATCCCCTCCATGAACGGCAGGCGGCGATCGAGGTTGGTGAGTTGATAAACCAGACCCAGCCAGTTGTCAAAGATGGCGCGGGCCGTGTCGCGCCAGGTGTTGTCCAGCAGCGGCGTCACCTCCGCTTCCGGGAAGTCTGGAAGCGGCCGGCCGCTGGCGTGGGCGGCATGCGCGGCATCGAGGTACGACGTGATGATCGCCTCGGCCTCGGCCGAGAGGTAGTGCTCGGGACACGGCGGCAGGTTGCGCTCGCCGTGGAAGTGCCGCAGCAGCTCGCGCTTGTACTCCTTTAGCAGGCTGTTCGCGTCGTACTCCGGATGCCCCTGGAAGTACACCCGTCTGAACCCATCGTCACTCACCGCGGCATGCACGCCGGCTTCGGCGCTCTCGATCAGAATCTGCAGGCCGGCGGTGACGAAGTGCTGGCGCAGGATGGCGTTGTAGCGCGAGTGCGGCACGTCGAACCGGGTGTTGATGTCGCGCAGCAGCGGATGTGTGGGCGCCACGACGCGGTGGCTGTAGACCCCCCACTGCTTGCGCGGCAGCGGGACGCGGTCGATGCCGTGCAGCACCTTCATTAGCGCGTGCGTGGAGAGGCACGAGCAGAGCGTCGAGGTGACGTTCTCGGCGGCCCAGCCGATGACCTCGGCCAGCGGCTGGTAGAACGGCTCGAGGTCGAGGCGTGGGTTCGCCACATTGGCGCCGGTGATGATGAGCGCATCGAGGCCGTCGGCGTAGACCGACGCGAGGCTTTCGTAGTGCGTGTCGATATAGGCCTGCGTCGCCTCGCTGCGCGGCAACCCTGGCACGGTGAAGCAATGCACGTAGAACTGCGCGATGTGGTTCGAACTGCCGACCAGCCGCATGAACTGCTGCTCGGTCACCTGGAAAGCGGCGTCCGGCATCATGTTCAGGAGGCCGACGTGCAGCGCGCGAATGTCCTGGCGCTGCGCCTCCTGCGTGGTGAGCACGGTGTGGCCGTGGCGACGCAGGTCGCCGAAAGACGGCAGCGAGGTGTGTTGGACGATGGGCATGGGACGGCTCGAGTCGTTCGCCAGTATAGGACGTGCGGCGCCCCACTCAGGGTGCGGCCAGGCGCCGACGCGTCGGCTCCCAGGCGCTCGCCGAACACATTCGGAAGAGTGTGGCATAGGGACCTGCGGGCGATGGTGCCCCTAATCTCTGCCGGTCCGCCTATACTCCACAGCAACTTGACACTCAGTCCCGGCACACGTATCGGCGTCTACGAGATCGTCTCGAAAATTGGCGAAGGCGGAATGGGTGAGGTCTTCCGCGCCCGCGACACGAAGTTGGGCCGCGACGTGGCCGTCAAGGTGCTGCCGGCCTCGTTCGCGCACGACGCGTCACGGCTGGCGCGGTTCGAGCGCGAAGCGCGCACCCTCGCATCGCTCAACCATCCGAACGTGGCGCAGGTCTTCGGGCTCGAGGACGGGGCGGCTGGCGGCGAGGGGGCCGGGCACGGTCCCGTCCTTGTGATGGAACTGCTCGATGGCCACACGCTCGCCGACCTGCTGGCGAGTGGCCCGCTGCCGGTGCGCAAGGCGGTGGATTACGCGGAGCAGATCGCGCGCGGTCTCGCGGCGGCGCACGGTCGCGGCATCATCCATCGCGACCTCAAGCCGGACAATCTGTTCGTGCTGCCCGACGGCCGCGTGAAGATTCTCGACTTCGGGCTGGCCCGCCAGATCGCGCCGGTGTCCGCGGATCCCGCGGACGCCGACGCCACGCGGATGCGCGACCTCCGCACCGAACCGGGCATGGTGATGGGCACCGTCGGCTACATGGCGCCGGAGCAGGTGCGCGCCGAGTTCACCGACGCCCGCTCCGACCTGTTCTCGCTGGGGCTGGTGCTCTACGAGATGCTAACGGGCCAGCGCGCCTTCCGTCGCGACACGATGGCCGAGACGATGACGGCGATTCTTCGCGAGGACCCGGCCGACCTGGCCGGCCTGCGCCCGGAGGCGAGTCCAGGCCTCGTGCGCGTGGTGCACCGCCTGCTCGAGAAGAGCCCCAACGCGCGCTTCCAGACCGGCAGCGACCTCGCGTTCGCCCTCGAGCACCTGTCGGGTTCGGCGCCCGGCAGCGGTGTGGCGCCAGCGCTTGCAGCCCCGGCGACGCGCGCCCCGGGTGGTCGGGCCGGCTGGGTCGCGGCTGCGGTGGCCTCCGTCGCGGCGGTCGCGCTCGGGGCAGCGTACGCACGGCGGCCGCCACTGGGGAATTCCGAGCCGCCCCTGTCGGTCCGCTTTTCACACGTCATCCCCACCCTGAATCAGGCGGTTGCTGGGTCACAACTGTCGCTTCCTACCCCCGCATTCTCGCCGGATGGGCGTTCACTCGCCTTCGTCGCGCCGAGCCGTCCCGGCGGGTCGCTCATACTGTGGATTCGCGCTCTCGACGGCGACACCAGGACAGTCGCGGGCACCGAAGGTGCCAGCTACCCGTTCTGGTCCGCCGATTCCCGCACCATCGGTTTCTTCGCCGACGGGAAGCTGCGTCGCGTGGATGCCAACGGGGCCGACCTCCGGGTGATCTGCGACGCGACGAGTGGGAGGGGGGGCACCTGGAACGCCGACGACACGATCGTTTTCTCTCCCAGCAACAGCGATGCCCTGTTCCGCGTCTCGGGCAGGGGCGGGACGCCGGCCAAAGTGACCACCCTCGATGCCGCTCGGAAGGAACTCGGCCACTCGTGGCCGGTGTTCCTGCCGGACGGCCAGCACGTCCTCTATTACGGCTCTGACCCAGGGGGCGGCGCCGTGTATGTGGCCTCTATGGACACCGGTTCGACGACGCGCCTGGTGGCATCGGAAGCCGCTGCGCAGTATGCCTCGGGCTACCTGCTCTACGTCGTCGGTGCCGAGCTTGTGGCGCGCGCGTTCGACCCCGCCTCGAACGCACTCGGTGCCGACCAGGTGTCGATCGCGCCGCGGATGGCAATCGGAAACAGCCTCGCGCCGTTCGCGGTCTCAGCGGGTGGCACGCTGGCGTATCGCTCCAGCACACAACGCGCTTGGCAGATGGTGTGGTTCGACCGGTCGGGGAACCGAGGGGCCGTACTGGGCGAGGCTGGGCCGTGGGAACAACTGGCGCTGTCGCCAGACGATCGGCAACTGGCCGCGCAGTCCGGCACAGGATCCGGGTCCAGCCTCTGGCTGTTCGATGTGGCGCGTGCTGAGGGCTCGAGGCTGACGGCGGAGGGCGGGTTCGGGCCAGTGTGGTCGCCAGACGGTCGCGAACTCGCGTATCGATCGAGCCGACGGACATTCAATGAGGTGTTCCGGCTCTCGCTCGCCACGAACACGGCGACACCCTGGGACGGCGTCCCGTCTGCGCGGCTCGAAGACTGGTCCAGAGACGGACGGTTCGTCGTGCTCGGTCGCAGTACTGGCAACGTACCGATCGCGGTGCCCCTCGCGGGCGATCGCAGCCCGATTCCGCTGACGGCGGGAACACCGGGCATGGACATCGACGAATGGCAATTTTCTCCGGACAGCCGCTGGCTCTCCTATAACCTCAAGAACGAGCCTGGCCCGTATGCGGTCTACGTGCAACCGTTTCCAGGTCCCGGGCAGCGGGTCACCGCCTCGGTCGGGGGCGGAGTCCAGGCGAAGTGGCGGGCTGACGGCCGGGAACTGTTCTACCTGTCGCTTGACGGCACGATGATGGCCGTAGACGTGCGCCCGGGCGACCCGATTGCGCTCGGCACGCCGCGGCCGTTGTTCAAGACGGGCATCGCGGCATCGACGAACGGCACCGCCGACCAGTACGTCGTCACGCGGGATGGCCAGCGCTTCCTGATGCTCGACCCGGCCGAGTCGGTCGAGCCGCCGTCGCTGACCATCATCACGAACTGGACGAACCTGCTGAAGAAGTAGCGACACACCGTGCTGCCAGGCGTCGCGCGGCACTTCCTTGACGACTGTTGCTGTGTCAGACAAACTGTCAGACATGCAGAAGGCCTCCGTTTCCATCCGCGAACTACAGCAGAATCTCAAGCGGGTGCTGGCGCGGGTCGAGCGTGGTCAGGTCATCGAGGTGACCCGCCGCCGCCGTCCGGTGGCCCGGTTGGCCCCGATGCACGCAGGCGACGCCACGGCGCCATGGCCCGATCTCGACGCGCGCACGCAGGCGGTATTCGGCGCGCGCGTGCTGGCGTCGCCCGGTTCGGAGGCGGTGTCGGAGGGGCGAGGGAGTCGGTGACCACCTACATCGACTCGAGCGCACTGGTCGCGGTCTACGTACCCGAGCGCTATTCGGCGGCGGCGCGCGCGACGCTGACCAAGGTGCCGCAAGTGCCCTATACCTCGCTGCACGAACTCGAAGTGGCCAACGCATTCGCCCTACTGCTCGGGCGCGGCAGCATCACCGCGGCCGAACATCGCGCCATCGGGGCGCAACTGCGGGACGACGTCGACGCGCAACGCCTGCGACCCACGGCGCTCGACTGGTCGCACGTCTTTGCGGGCGCCTGCGAACTGTCGGCGACGTGTACGCCGTCCCTGCTGACACGCAGCCTCGATCTGCTGCATGTCGCCGCGGCAGGAGTGCTCGAGTGCAGGGTGTTCATCTCCGCCGACGACCGCCAGTTGGCCGCCGCCAAGGCCGCCGGACTGAAAGTCGTCGACATCAAGCGCTCCCCGGCTCGCTCACCACGTCGATAGCGCGTCTCCGCGTGCCGTGCGACAGGCGGCGCCGTCCTGCGAGAGCGGTTTCGAGATCGGTGTAGTGTCCGCCTTTAGGCGGACCCCAGAACGTCCGGCCAAAGCCGGACACTACGTACGGCTCTCGTCTAGGACCCGGCAGACGTCTCGCTGGAACGCTGTGAAAGCCCGATGCGGAACTGGGCGACGCGAAGACACGCGTCGCGGTCGCCGTGCTGTTCAATCCGCCGCAGCACATCCTCGCGCTGCGCGAGTGTTCGCGGATAGTAGTCTTCGCGCAGGAACCACAGGCACCGCGCGCGCTACGCGCATCAGCGGATGCGCGGGCGTCTCTCAGGGGCCGACCACCGCAGTCAGTCGCGTCTTGCCCTGCGTTTCATTCACGAGGATGACCTCGACGCGGGCCCCTGGTCGCAGCGGCTTCTTCAGATCGACGAGCGTCAGATAGAGCCCCTTCGCCTCGAGGGTCAACGCCCCGTACGCCGGGATCTCCACTTCCGGAACCTTGACGTCCTTCTTCCGCGCGTCGCGCAGTTCGACTCGCGCCGCGGCGTCGGAGGTCGCCGAGACCAGATAGGTCGAGTACATCGACGGGTTGCTGATGACGCCCACCACCCTGGCGTCAGTGGGGCTGGACGGCGCGACGATCACCTTCGCGTTCTTGACCACGAGCTCCTGAGCCCCGGCGGCACTGGCGAACATGACGGCGACCGCCAGCACCAGCGCTCCCACTCGAATCGGTCCATACATTCCGCGCACACGTCCTCCCTGCCTTACCTGCCCTCGTCCTGCTCCAGCCGCGGAAACACCATCGACATCAGCCAGACCAGCGCCCCGACGATCAGCAGCAGCACGGCCCATCGCATCGACGGCACGAGCAAACGGGCGCTGAACTGCGGAAGCGTACCGGCGATGTCGTACTGCAGCAACTGACCGCCCCGCTCCAGCGTCCAGTTCCACGCGCTGTTGGCGATGAAGACCGACAGCAGGATGGTGCCGGCCCGTTCGCGGCCCGCGAAGGGGTACTTGAACAGGAGCGCCGTGATTGCCACGAACACCGCGATCACCAGCAATTGCCCGAGCTCAACACCGACGTTGAAGGACAGCAGTGAGGTGAGCATGTGGCCGCCGGCAAACTGCAGCGTTTCGCGCAGCGCGAACGAGAAGCCGAAGCCGTGCACCAGGCCGAAGCCGAACGTGATCAGCCAGCGCCGCTTCGGCGACACGTCGAGCGCGTTCTCGATCGCCATGTAGAGGATCGAAACGGCGATGAGCGTCTCGATCAGGGGCGGAAACCACAGGGTGTTCGGAGCAAAGTTGAACGCGGAGGCGATGAGCGTCACCGAGTGGGCAATGGTGAACGAGGTGACGATGGCGACGAGCGGTCGGAGCCGCCGGACCGGAATCACGAGGCAGGCGAGAAACAGCAGGTGGTCGATGCCGTCGAGAATGTGCTGGAAGCCCAGCCCGACGAACCTGAACGCCGCCTGGCTCCAGCGCGGGTCGAGGCGGACCAGGCCGGGGTTGCCGCGATAGTCGAAGGCGCGAATCGCACCGTCGGCCGTGACGAACCGGAGGACCGTCTGCGTCCGCTGACCGAGTCGGGCCAGCGTCGGCTCGAGGGAGAAACGCGAGACTGCCGACTGAATCGGATACTCGAACACCGTGTCGAGCATTGCCTGCTGCCAGACGATGTCAGTCCCGTCTGGCATGCGGGGCCCCAGGACGAGGGCGAGCGCCTGGTCGTAGTCGGCAAACGACCGGTCGGACGGCAGCGACGCCCGGACGGCGACCAGTGCCTGCCCGCCCAACTGGACGTCGTTTTCGTAGACTTTGAGGTCCCTCGCCACCCACGACATCGCCGCCTGCCGCAGGCTCGGGTCGGCGTCGGGAAGCGTCAGGTAGCCCGGCCCGTGCAGGGGGAAGTCCATGTCCTGCATGGCGACCATCGGCACGCGGACGAGGACCCGCAAGCGGTTCCCCTCCGGCTTGACCAGCACCCGGACGATGACGTCGGTGGGCACGTCGTGAGCGCGGACGACGACCTGCGACAACAGCCCGACGACGAGCGCCAGCAGGACAACGAGGCCGGCGCCGGGCCGCCTGAATCGCGCCACCCGACCGGCTACCTCAGATAGGCGCATAAAAGTCTCACGGTGCATCTTGACTGGGTCGTCATTATACTGTCGCCGGTCGGGCTCCGCGCCAAGTTTGCTGTCGAGGCGTTCGACTTCCATCACACATTTCGGAAGAGGGTCGAATATGAATCGAATCGGCACACTCGCATGCGGATTGTCACTCCTCGGGCTCGTCGTGGCGTGCGCGCCAGCCCCGCAAACCGCGAACAGCGGCGGCGGCACGAGCGAAGCCCCGCTCAGTCAGGATATGTCGGCCGAAGGCATGGTGCCCGTGTTCGAGGTGGATCCGTTCTTCCCCAAGAAGATGCCGAACCACTGGCTGCAGGGTCCGATCATCGGCGTTGACGTCGATTCCACTGACACGGTCTGGGTTGTCCATCGCAATACACCGGATCAGTTCGTGGCGAGCACTGAAGTCGGCGCCATCCAGACTCCCAAGTTGAGCGAGTGCTGTGCGATCGCGCCGGCGGTGAATGCCTACGACCAGCAGGGCAACCTGGTGAAGAGCTGGGGCGGTGTCGGCAGCGAGAACGGCGGCCCGTACACCTGGCCATCGTCGAATCACGGCATCACCATCGACCACATGGATAACGTGTGGATCGGCGGCAACGGCCCTGGCGACTCGCACGTCCTGAAGTTCACCAAGGACGGCAAGTTCCTGGCGCAGTTCGGCAAGCCTAACGCCCGCAAGACCGGCGAGAAGGACGGCCAGCCGATCTACACGCGCAACAGCAGCGATCAGGAGAGCTTCGGACGCGTGGCGAAGATCGGCATCGACGCCGCAGCCAACGAGGCGTACATCGCCGACGGCTACTTCAACCGCCGCATCGCAGTGCTGGACGTGAGCACAGGTGCCATGAAGCGGTTCTGGGGTGCGTACGGCAACAAGCCTGACGACGCCGACCTCCCGCGCTACGCGGAGGGCGAGACGCCGCAGAAGACGTTCCGCGGCCCCGTGCACTGCTCGGAGATCTCGAAGGACGGCTTCGTCTACGTCTGCGACCGCAACGCCGACCGCATCCAGATCTTCCAGAAGGATGGAAAGTTCGTGAGCGAGCACATGATCGCTCCGGCGACGCTGTCACAGGGATCGACCTGGGACATCGACTTTTCGCATGATGCGGCACAGCGGTTCATCTACCTGGCCGACGGCCAGAACATGAAGGTCTACATCATCGAGCGCAAGACGATGAAGGTGCTCACCGCGTTCGGCGACGGCGGACGTCAGCCGGGCATGTTCTTCGCCGTCCACAGCCTTGCCGTGGACAGCAAGGGCAACATCTACACGACGGAAACCTATGAAGGTTCGCGCGTGCAGCGATTCGTCTTCAAGGGCATGGCTCCGGTGCCGGCTGGCGCCGAAGGCGAGAAGAGCCAGGGCGTGCTCTGGCCGAAAGACAAGCGCTAAACGCGTCCGTCCTGGTCACTGTGTCGGGTCCGCCTTCGGGCGGATCCGACGCTTCGCTCACTGGAGCGTGTGCCAGTGAGGTGCAGTTGCTACGCCACGTGGAACGGCGCCCAGGGAGCACGGATGCCACTCGCCGATGCTGTCCGTACGGCAGCCACCCAACACCCCGCCAGAACGGCCCTCATCGTCGAACAGGACCGCTGGAGCTTTTCCGAGTTCGACGCCGTCACCGACCGCGTCGCCGCGCGGCTGATGGCGTCCGGTATCGCGCCAGGCGACCGGGTCGCGCTCCACTTCACCAACGGGTTCCCCATCGCCGCGGCGTACTACGCCTGCTTCAAGGCGGGCGCGATTGCAGTGCCGCTGAACACCCGCATGAAGCGCGCGGAGCTGGCATACGTGCTGAACCACAGCGGCGCGCGCCTCTACCTGGGACACGCGAACCTCTACGCCGAACTGCACGAGGGTCGCAGCGGACTCGAGCAACTCGCCGACGTGTTCCTCACCGGTGACCTGTCGCCGTTCCCGTCCGTGCGCCCGCTCGAGCAGCTCACCGACCCCGGCGGCCCCATCGCCACCGCCGACGTGACGTGGCCGGTCATCAACGAGGATGCACCGGCCGTCATCATGTACACGTCAGGGACGACCGCCCGCCCCAAAGGGGTGACGCACACCCACCGCACACTCACGCAGCTCGCAGTCACCGGCATCGCGGTGGCCGACGTGCACCTGAACGACGTGTCGGGCATCGTGCTGCCAACGTGCCATATCTTCGGGTTGTCGGTGCTGGTCTCGACGTTGATCGCCGGCAACACCGTGGTGATGATCCCGCGCTTCGAATTGCCCTTCGTCCTCGAGCAACTCCAGCAGCACGGCGTCACCATCTTCGGCGCCCTGCCGGTGATGCTGAACGCGATGCTGCATACGCCGGGCGCGGCCACCTACGACCTGAGCCGCCTCCGCGCCTGCTTCGCGGGTGGCGACGCGGTGCCGACCGAGGTGCACCGCCGCTTCAAGGAGACGTTCCGCGTGGACGTCACCGAAGCCTGCGGCATGACCGAAGTGCAGCCCTACGCGGTGAACCCGCTCTACGGCCGCGGCAAGGTCGGCTCAATCGGACTGGCCGCGCCCGAGACGACGCTGCGGCTGGTCGATCCGTTTGACCGCGATGTGGAAACAGGGGCGTCGGGCGAGGTGCTGGTGCGCAGCGGCGCCATGATGGTCGGCTACTGGAACGACCCTGCGGCAACGGCCGCCACGATCGTCGACGGCTGGCTGCGCACGGGCGACCTGGCGCGGCTCGACGAGGACGGCTACTACTGGTTCGTCGGGCGCACGAAGGAAATCATCGTGCGCGCCGGCTCGAACATCTCGCCGCTCGAAGTGGAGGACGCGCTCTACCAGCACCCCGCGGTGCGCGAAGTGGGCGTCGTGGGAGTGCCGAACGCGGAACTGGGGGAGGTGGTGCGGGCGTTCGTCGCGCTGAAGAGCGGCGCCACGGCGACGTCGGAGGAGCTGCGGGCGTTCGTCGGTGAACGCCTCGCCGCCTACAAGGTGCCAGAGTCGATCACCTTCCTGCCGGACCTGCCGAAGGGTTTGACCGGCAAGGTCCAGCGGAAGGCGCTGAAAGAGATGGACGCGTAGGACGCCTGGTGATGGTCCGGCTGAAGCCGGACACTACGCGAAGCCAGCGAGACGCTAGTAGTGTCCGGCTTCAGCCGGACGACGACCATCAGCCGTAGTGTCCGGCTTCAGCCCGACCACGACCATCAGCCGTAGTGTCCGGCTTCAGCCGGACCTGTCGTCGCTACTGCCCCGGCGTGGCGGGACGCGGCGGCGCGGGCGGCAGCGTGCCTCCCTCGGCGAGAATCTTCATGTTCTCGAGCGCCTGCGTGAACGTCGTCTTGCGCTGCGCCAGGTTCCGCTCGCGCGCCGCATCGTCGGCCAGGATCGAGTTGTCGAAGAACAGCGTGTAGACGATCTTCGACGTGGTGGCGGTGACCGGACGCGCCTCGAGGGTGCCGTGATAGGCGTCGTAGGGGCGCCCCTCGCGCACCGGCTGCGTGTAGGTGTACGAGAGTTCGGTCTTGCCGACCAGAATTTCGTTGGCCACCGAGCGCACCGCACCGAACTCGCCGTCGACGCCAGACGCGATGGTGCACGGCAGGCGCAGCCACTCACCGATGTCGCAGTACTTGCCGATACGCTTCCACACCTCGGCCGCCGGCTTGTTGACGGCAACTTCCATCGGCAGCGAGACGTAGTGCGGATTCGGAATGGCGAGCGGCGGCGGAGCCGCCTGCTGCGCCGACACCGGCGACGCGACAACGAGCAGCGCGAGTGCGCCGAGAGTGGACAGACGAGCGAACACGTTCCGCATGCAACCTCCGATACGTCCGGCTGAAGCCGGACACTACGCCCCAACGGCGCGCCTATCTTGCCACAGGGTACCCGCAGAATCTGGTAAGGTTCCGGGCCATGCCGGATTCCACACTGCCGAACCTGCCACTGTCGCTCACGCGACGTCATCTGCTTGGACTGCTGACCGCCGCCGTGCCAGCCGTGCTCGGCACGCGCGTGCGCGCGGCCCAGGCACCGGCGGCTGCCGGGCCTATCGGCCCCCTCGATGCCGCTATCCTGCCGGCTGGCATCCGCTCGCGATTTATCGAGAACGTCAACGGCTTGCGGATGCACGTGCTCGAGGCGGGCTACGACACGCCGGGGCGTCCTGCCCTGCTGCTGATTCACGGCTACCCGGAGCTGGCGTACAGCTGGCGCAAGGTGATGGGTCCACTCGCGGCTGCCGGCTATCACGTGTTTGCGCCCGACGTGCGCGGTTATGGCCGGACGACGCCGTCACCGGTCGCCTACGCCGACGACCTGCGGCCGTACGGCTCGCTCAACAAGATCAAGGACATGCTCGCGCTCGTGTCGGCCATGGGCTACCGCTCGGTGGCGGCCGTGATTGGGCACGACCAGGGATCGCCGCTCGCCGGTTGGTGCGCGTGCGCCCGCCCCGATGTGTTCACGTCGGTGGCGATGATGAGCGCGCCGTGGGGCGGCACGCCGACGCTGGCATTCAACACCGCAAACGCCCCGCGTCCGGCCGCACCGCCGCCCGACACCATCTACGACGACCTCGCGAAGCTCTCGCCGCCGCGCAAGCACTATCAGCGCTACTACCAGACCGCCGAGTCTAACGAGAACATGTGGCACGCCAAGCAGGGGCTACACGACTTCCTGCGCGCGTACTACCACGCGAAGAGCGCCGACTGGCCGAACAACCACCCGGGTCCGCTCGCCGCGCGCAATGCGAGCGAGTGGGCGAAGTTGCCGCGCTACTACGTCATGGATCTCGACAAGGGGATGGCCGAGCAGGTGGCGCTCGACATGCCGACCGCCGCGCAGGTCGCAGCCAACCGGTGGCTGCCCGATGCGGACCTCCGCGTCTACACGCAGGAGTACGGCCGCACCGGGTTCCAGGGCGGCCTGAACGGCTACCGCGGCAGCCCGGGCGATGTCGACCTGCAGCTGTTCGCAGGGCGAAAGATCGAGGTGCCGTCCACCTTCATGGGCGGCACGAGCGACTGGGGCGTGTACCAGAACCCTGGCGCACTCGAACGGCTCGAACGGACGCTCACGACGAACTACAAGGGGACGAAGCTGGTGGACGGCGCCGGACACTGGGTGCAACAGGAACAGCCGGCGGAACTGAGCCGGCTGCTGCTCGAGTTCCTGAAGTAGGTCCGGCTGAAGCCGGACACTACAGGGTGCACGCATGCCCGGCGTTTGGCCCGGCTGAAGCCGGACACTACAGGGTGCACGCATGCCCGGCGCTTGGTCCGGCTGAAGCCGGACACTACAGGGTGCACGCATGCCCGGCGTTTGGTCC
>Ga0114966_10003408_pt1 | contig 13948 bp, 17 predicted proteins | sample M_130207_XF_Meta_FD_87029 | JGI IMG/M metagenome (GOLD analysis project Ga0114966, IMG submission 87029) | Freshwater microbial communities from Lake Montjoie, Canada to study carbon cycling - M_130207_XF_MetaG | ecosystem: Environmental > Aquatic > Freshwater > Lake | place: Lake Montjoie... | reverse complement strand
GATGTGGAGAGCAGCGGCCCCGTTGTTACCACTGCGTCACCGTCCCCGAGTCCCAGTTCCATGGCGAGTTGCTCGGGCGCCGGCGGCGTCTCGCTCTGAAAGTGCAGGTGGTGGTAGCCGCCGTGCCGGGCTAAGGCGCGGTAGACGCCAGCGTTGGCGACGAGGCGCCCATAGGGATTGACTGGAGGCGCGACGTGGCCCTTGGGGAGCCAGAAGGCGAGCTCGTCCGGGAGGGGCATGCCGATGACCTTGCTGAGGTGGGAGGTGACCAGACTTGTAGAACCTAGCAGGCAGGTCCGGGCACGCCCCCGTTCGCAGGAAAGGACTCCTCAGTGACAGTGCAACCGGTGATCCTGACGACGCCGCCACGCCGGTCAGGGCAACTCGGGGCCATCGTCGAAGCGTTCACGGGGGCTGCGGGCTTCCTACCTCCGCTCGTCTACTGCGACGAACGTGGAGTCGGTGCCGCCGTCTCCACTCGGGAGGCGCTAGCGCTCGCCGTCACGGGAGGCCATCACGTTCTGTTCCTCGAGGACGACCTCCTGGTGGACCACGAGGCACCAGCGACGATCGCCGCGGCTGAGTTTCCCGTCGGCGTTGCGGTCATTTCCTTCTGCGACATGAGGGAAGTCCCCGAGTTCAGCCCCGCGGGCATGTACCGGCGCAGCCCACTTGGGAGCGATGGACGCGGCTGGTGGGGGAACCAGGCCCTCCTGATCCACCGAGATGTGGTCTCCGCCTGCGTCCAAGAGGACTGGTTCAGCGCGGAGCTGGAGTCCACCCGCGGGATCCGCGCCCACACGGCGGCGTATGGCGATGGCGGGCGCAACTGCAGCGACATCCGGCTCTCCCTGGTCGTCCACGACCTCGGGGGAGACCGAACGGAGTACGCCGTACACGTGCCCAGCCTGTTCAAGCACGTCGGCCTTGACTCACTGTGCTTTCCCGGCCGGAGCATCGGCGAGCGCGAGACCCGCAACTGGATCGCCGACCGGCGCACCTACGGAGTCGACCCGCGCGCCTGACACGTCGTGGCTCGCGTCGCGTCTGTCAGGGCTCTGACAGGATCACTTCACGACGGTCAGGACTGCATCAGGTTCCAGGTACCCCTGCGCGTGGCAGATGCCATTGATCGACAGCCCCTTGAGGCTGCAGTCCTCAAGTTGATTGTCCAAGACGATCTGCAGCACCCGCATGAACTGCTCCTGCGACATCAGCGACTCGCGCTTCAGCCCGTTCCGCAGCACGCACTGTCGAAGCAGCTGCTCGCACGACCAGCCAGGGATGTGCTCCCAGATCCGACCGTTGTAGTCGGGGATGCGGTTCACGATCCGCCAGGAGCGGTCCAGGAACTCCTTGTCCACCAGGTGGTCGGTGGCGCTTACGTCGACGGCGTAGAAGGTGGTCTGGGGGAAGAAGTGCCCGGACCCGAAGCGGGACAGGTCGAAGTCCAGTGAGTGGAGCATCCGGTACGACACGGCATTCAAGTAGTAGAACTCGGCGTCGTCGACCGGGATCTCGAGGAGCCGGGAATCGAGGAGAACATCGTTGGACCCCTTACACAGCCAGTTGATGCCGCTGGCCTTGCAATAGTCGAACAGCATGTTGTCGAGGTCACTTGTCCCTATCGAGTGCCCGCGATTCACCGGAGAGTCGAGGATGATGCAGTCCGGGAGGTAGCGCCGCCAGAGATCCGCGTTTCCCACCATGAGTGCGGTGCTGTTCGACTCGACGTAGTTGGTGGCGACGATCACCTGACGGAAGATCCGCAGCAGCGGGAGGTTGCGCATGATCGTCGACTTCAAGACGTCGAGATCGCGCTGTCCGGCGAGGTACCCGGTCGTCCCGTACGCGCTCCGCCGGACCACATCGCCGAACATCATGTGCGCGTCCCCAGCCATGCGTGGGGTATCAACGTGACGGCGAGCCGAAGAAGGTCCGGTCTACTCCGCCCCACCGGTGACCATGCCGAGCTGTTCATAATTGAGTTCGCCCTCTGCGAGACCGGCGGCAACGGCCGCCAGATCCGCCTGGGAAGGCGTCTCGTCCTGTGGGGTGTGCTGACTCTTCGTCACGCGATTTCTCCCATTCGTTCGACTAGCACGGGCGATCGATGGTGCTCACGCCTCAGACCGCCTCGCCACCGGCGACCATGCCGAGCTGTTCATAGTTGAGTTCGTCATCCGCGAGACCGGCGGCAACGGCCTCCAGATCCGCCTCGGAAGGCGTCTCGTCCTGAGGGGTGTGCTGACTCTTCGTCACGCGGATTCTCCCAAGCGTTCCACTGGCACTGGCGATCGCTGTTTCAAACTAACAGACCCAGATGTGCTGCCACCAGTACGGCTGGCCCGGCGACTGCCACTGCGACACGGCTGCCAGCTCGTCATCGCGCAGTTGCCAGGTGGTGGCGCGCGCCTTGTAGCGGGTGAGGTCGCCGACTGTCACGTCGAAGCCCTCGCGGGCGGCAAGTGCGGCCGCATCCTTGGCATCCCCGTCTCGTAACTGCACTTGGAGGGAAGGATCGCAGCGCACCCGCCGCAGGAACGCGTTCATCTGAGCCGCCGACATGCCCCTCACCGACCCCGCGACTGGGCGAAAAGCCAGTCGGTCACGACGGGCGAGTAGTAGGCGACATCCCATACGTCATGCCCAAATCCCTCGAGTTCGGTGTAGCGGACTGGTGCCCCTGCCGCCGTCAGGGCCGCCATGACCTCGCGGGTGTCCTCCACGGGGAACACCGGGTCATCGTCGCCGTGGAAGGTCCAGATTGGGACGGTGCTGACGGCCAGCGCGAGCTGCTGCGCCGGTTCGCCGTCGGCATCCGGGACCACGGGATCAGGATCGAGGCTGTGCGTCCCGTCCGGACGACGCGGCCGGACGACGCCGCAAACGATGAGGGCAGCGGCGAAGAGGTCCGGGTTGCGGTAGAGCGCATGCCATGTCGCCTTGGCTCCGGTCGACACTCCGGTGACGTACAGCCGACTCGGGTCAACGGCGAAGTCCTGCCGCACCTGGGCGAGGACGCGCAGCGCAAACTCGACGTCCGTCGATGACCACACGGGCTGGTAGCTGGGCACTTGGGGAAATACCACCAAGCCCGGGTACCGAGCGGCGTCGCGCCGGATGGCGCTGCCGAGCTGATACTCGGTCGGCAGTATGCCGTCGCGGCCGCCCTCCCCCGCGCCGTGGAGGAAGAGGATGGCTGGCCAGCGCCGCTCCGGGTCGTAGTCGCTTGGTACGTAGACCTGGTAGAGCCGACGCTCATGACCGTCGTGCAGCGAGCGGGTCAGGAAGCCGGTGTCCACGAAAGGAATCTGACCACAACACCGGGCGATGGCGGTAGGCCGGTCCGCCTCCGGCGCCGGTCCGCCTCCCACGCCCCTGGTGGAACGGCAGACGCAACGCGTCGGGCAGGTCGGGCTCAAAGCGACCTCGACCAGATCATGAGTGTCGAAGCGAGCCAGTTCGCCTGACGGCGTGAGCTACACCGCTTTCCCCGCCTGATCCCTTCGATTCACGCACAACTTCCAACGCTGTTACTGACGCGGTAGCGAGTTCTTCAGAATTCGCCACCGCACCACCTTGTTCGCCTCGTCCGTCAAAAAGCCGTCACCCACTCTGAACCGCGCTCCCCCACCCGGCGACATTGAACCATTGCGTTGTCAGGCTTGTCGCCACCACTCGACACCACCCCTGAAGGCAGCCTCCACGGAGACCAAGAAGGCCTGATCTCCACGCAGACCGTCGAGGGGTTCGTTGCTGAGGCGATCGGGCCCCTAGACGTGTCCGGTCGCTCTCAGTGCACCTTGCCCAGGGAAGTGCCTGCAGACTAGAATTCTGGTCTATGACTACCCTGCCGCTGTCTGAGGTCAAGGCACGACTCTCCGAGATCGCCGACGAGGTCGATCGCACGCATGATCGCGTGCACGTGACGCGCAATGGCCGCGAGTACGTGGTGCTCATGTCAGCGGAGGATCTCGAGTCGCTCGAGGCAACCCTCGAGTTGCTGAAAGACGAGGTTGCCCTAGCCCGACTGCGCGAGGCTGAGGCAGCGGAGGATCTCATTAGCGTCGACGACATGGCGGAACTGATGAGCAAGCGGCGCAAGGCCGCAGGTGACTGACGCTGAATCGGCGTACGCCATCGTCATCAAGCCACCCGCACGGCGGGCGCTCACCGACGAGCTTCGCGAATCAGTTGCCTTCGCCGCCTGGGAGTTCATCCGCGGCCCGCTGGCCGAGAGACCACGTGCGGTCGGAACTCCACTGCGCGAGCCTCTCGCGGGACTCTGGCGGGCGAAGCGTGGCGAGTACCGCATCTGTTTTCGAATCGATGACGAAACCCGAACGGTGATCATCCTCGACGTCGACCATCGCCGTGACGCCTACCGCGCCTAGGTGAGCTCGCAGTGGGCGGACTCCCGGAGGCACTGCTGTGTAGGCGGTTGGAAGGATCGAGGATTCACCTCATCGCTGGTTTACTCCGCGCGAAACCCGGTTCTAGTAACGGAGCTACGGGTAAGAGTGGCTGACTCTCGCGGCAGCCACTAGCGGGTCGCAGGGCGGCACTGTCAACAGCGATGGCAGTCGTACCACCTCGTACGGCACCTTCAATTACTCACCCGACGGCGTCAACTACACCGCATGCCGGTAAGGACGCCACGCCAGCATTGCCACGACGTCACCCGAAGACCAGTCGATCGTGATGCCGTCCGCCTCGGTGCGGCTACTTCCTTGCAGGACGGTGACGATCAAGTTCGACGTCGTACGAATGGTTGCTGGGACGAAGCCCGCCGACATGTCTTTCCTTGCCGGACCCAGATGCCCGCCTTCATGACCCGGCGTGCAGCCCGCATCGCCACGACGAGGGGCAACAGGGTCTGGGCCGCGACGGCGCCTTGAGTTGGCCGAGCGGGTCACCAAAACTCGTGACAAGTCATGGGATGTCATGAGCGGACTTGAGGCCCTCTTGAAGAACCATCCACCGATGAAAGGCGATATTGAACTGGTGTACAGTGCTTTCGCGCCCTTGAACATCTGGCGCCGGACATCCCATGTCTTGAGGATGATGGTGTTTGTGACCTATGTCGAGAGGTTCGGATGACTCGCGAATCCCCACATCCAGTCGTTGACGTCGACGCGCTCATCGCGCAGGAACGTAGCGCCTTGGCACCCAACGCGCTATGGACGGGCGGGGATGGCGGGTACACGACCTACCGTATCCCCGCTCTCGTCAGTACGGCCGATGGCACGGTGCTGGCATTCTGTGAGGGCCGTCGCGCCGGACGCGGCGACTCGGGGCAGATCGACCTGCTGCTTCGGCGCAGCAGCGACGGCGGGCACACCTGGTCTCCGACTCAGGTGGTCGTGTCGTGGCCGGGCTTCACCGTGGGTAATCCGACCCCGGTGCTCGTCCGGGAGACGGGCGATGTGTTGCTTGTGTTCTGCTCCAACGAGGCACAGGCGCACGAGAGCACGATCCGCAAGGGTCTCTACGGCAGGGACGTCTGGACCGTGACCAGCGCCGACGGCGGCCTCACCTGGGGTACGCCGGTGCAGATCACGTCCCAGGTGATGCGCGACGACTGGACCTGGTACGCGACCGGGCCTTGCCACGCGATCCAACTGGGCTCTGGTCGACTCCTCGTTCCGTGCAATCACCGGCACCTTGATACCGAAACCGTCACGCTCTCGCGACATGCTCACGTCATCTACTCCGATGACCTTGGCGAGTCGTGGCATATCGGCGGGGGAATCGACGTTGAGGGCGCGAACGAATCGGTCGTGGTCGAGACCCTTGGCGGCGAGATCTACCTGAACAGCCGCGACCAGCATGGCCGCGGTCACCGCTTTACAGCCCGAAGTGACGACGGTGGACTCACCTTCCGCGACGTCAGAATCGACGAGACGCTGACCGACCCCCCATGCCAGGCCACCGCGCTCGCCGTCACCGAGTTGAGCGCAGCTCCCATCGTGTTTCTCAACCCTGCGGGACCGGGCCGCTCGATGCTGACCGCTCGGGTTAGTCTCGACAACGGCCGCACGTGGACGTCGTCGCAGTTGATCCATCCGGGGCTCGCCGCCTACAGCGACCTTGTTCAGATCGATGGCGCGGAGAGTTTGGCGTCGCCATCGGCGAACGCCGAACCGATCGCACTGCTGCTCGCCCTCTTCGAGACCGGCGTCAAGGATGATTGCGAGCGCATCGCTGTGACCAGGCTCACCGTCGATAACACCGGAGCGATCGGCATCCTCGACTTCGCACACTGAGCCGCTAGAGCCCGGGCACGTGGCGGGAGATCTCGGCCGCGGTGGGCAACGCGGCCTGCGCGCCGTGGCGAGTGGTCGTCAACGCACCCGCCGTACACGCTCGCGTCAGGGCGTCGATGACGTGCAGACCACGCCCCAGGTCGACCGCGAACGAGCCGCAGAACGCGTCGCCTGCCCCGACCGCGTCAACCACTTCCACTACCGGCGGTACCGCGCGAGCGACCTCACGTCCGCGACGGAAAGCGACTGCGCCCTGCGCCCCCAGAGTCACCACGAGGAGCCCCTCGAACTCGGCGATCTGCTCGGCCAGTGCCGCGTGTTCGCCATGGTTAGCGATGATGACGTCGGCGCGAGCCAGAACAGTCGATGGAATCCGACGCGCGGGTGCGGCGTTGAGCACGAACAGTCCACGGGCCTGGTGCGCAGCCTTGACGACGGCGGCATCGGGGATCTCAAGTTGGCATAGAACCACGTCGCACTCGCCGATGTCGGTGTCCGCGAGTTGGAGCCCGTAATTGGCTCCGGACGCCACGCTGATCAAGTTCTCTCCGGAAGTGTCGACCGAGATCAGCGCGATCCCAGTGCTCTCGCCGTGGAGCACCGAGACGGCGGAGATGTCGACGCCGTCACGACGCAGGTTCTCTAACGCGGCGATGCCGAACGCATCGTCACCCACCGCCGCAACGAGGCGTACCTCGGCCCCAGCAAGCCTCGCGGCCAACGCCTGGTTGGCACCTTTGCCACCCGGGACCTGAGAGAACGTGCCGCCAACGACCGTTTCTCCGGGGGTAGGCAGCACAGGGCAGTGCACGACCAGATCCATGTTGACGCTGCCCACGACGCACACGCGCACCGGCGCTTCGGGTTGCGTGGTCATGACTCGTCGGACGTCTGGACTCGATGCTGGCTCAACGCCAAGGTCTCCCACAGGTGGCAGGCCACGACGTGCGAGTCGCCGTGGATGTTCGCCTCGCGCAGTTCCGGGCGCTCGTCGCGGCAGATCTGCTGGGAATGCGGGCATCGGGTGTTGAACGGACAGCCCGACGGACGATTGGCCGGATCGGGGATCTCACCTATGGGCTCGACGTACACCCGCTTGATGCGAGGGTCGGGCACGGGCGCCGAGGACAGGAGCAACTCGGTGTACGGGTGCAGCGGGCGGGTGAAGATCTCGTCGCGGGTGGAGAGCTCGACGATGCGTCCGAGATACATGATCGCGATGCGGTCGCTCTGGTAGCGGACCACGGCAAGGTCGTGGGCAACGAACAGGTAGGTCAGACCGCGCTGACGCTGAAGGTCTTTGAGCAGATTGAGAATCTGGGCCTGAATGGACACGTCGAGCGCAGACACTGCTTCGTCAGCTATCACCACCCGGGGGTCGAGTGACAGTGCGCGTGCGATCGCGATGCGCTGCCGTTGGCCGCCGGAGAACGTGTGCGGATAGCGACCCATCAAAGTGGGGTCGAGGTTCACCATCTCCAGTAGTTCAGCCACGCGTGCGCGTGCCTCGGCGCGGCCTGAGACGACCCTGTTGATGTAGAGCGGCTCGGCTACGAGTTGCTCCACAGTCATCCGCGGGTTCAGCGATGCGAAGGGGTCTTGGAAGACCATGCGAATCTTCTGCCGTATCCGGTTGAGTTCGGGCCTAGGGAGGCGGAGGACGTCGACCATGGTGCCGTCGTCGTCGTACATGACGCTGCCACCGGTTGGCTCGATGGCGCGCACCAGGCATCGTCCGGTTGTGGTCTTGCCGCTTCCGCTCTCACCCACGAGCGCGAGCGTCTCGCCTTCGTGGAGGGTGAAGTTGACGCCGTCGACGGCTCGCACCTCGCCGATGACCTTGCGACGGACGCCCTTAACCCGCTCGAAGCGCATCGTCAGGTCGCGGACCTCAAGGATGGGGCGCGTGTCATTCATCGGCGGTCGCCTCGGGTCGCGGTGAGCCGGCCACGAAACATGCGACCCGATGGCCGGGTCTGACGTCGATACTGATGGGCTCATAGATGTCGCACAGCCCCACGACGCGCTCGGGACAGCGCGTCTGGAATCGGCAGCCGCTCGGAAGATCGGTCGGACTTGGCACCATGCCATCGATGGGAATGAGCGCACCCAACGGCCCGGCAATGGTGGGCATGGACCGCATCAATGCGCGCGTGTAGGGGTGCTGAGGGTTGTGGAAGAGATCGTCGACGGGTGCGGTCTCCATCTCGCACCCTAGGTACATGACCAGCACTCGGTCGGCAATCTCGGCGATCACGCCGAGGTCGTGCGTGACGAAAATGATAGACATGCCCTGTTCTTGGCGAAGGCTCTTCAGCAATGCGATGACCTGCGACTGCAGGGTAACGTCAAGCGCGGTGGTGGGCTCGTCGGCGATGAGGATGGCCGGATGGCAGGCGAGGCCCATAGCGATCAGGGCGCGCTGACGCATTCCGCCGCTGAGCTCGTGGGGGTAGGAGTCGATGAGTTGGTCTGGGTTGGGCATTCCGACCGACCTCAGCAGGTCGAGGGTCTGACGACGTATCTCCGCTTTGCGGGCCGAGCGTGAGAGGCCCGGCGGCAGGTTGTGCACGGAGACGGCTTCGCCAATCTGGTTACCGATGGTGTGCAGTGGGCTGAACGCACTCATCGGCTCTTGAAAGATCATGGAGATCTGACGTCCGCGCACCGCACGCACTTCGGGGCCATCGGCGGAAACTTGCGCCAGTTCGATCTCAGCGTCGCCGTCACGGAACACTATGGAGCCGCCCTCGATGCGGCTGCGCTTGGGCAGCACGCGAAGAATCGACAGCGACGTCACGCTCTTGCCCGACCCGCTCTCGCCCACGATTCCCAGCACCTCGTCGGGGAACACGTCGAAGCTGAGTCGCTCGACAGCGACGACGTCTCCCTCGCGCGACGGGAACGTAACGCTCAGCCCGGTCACCCGCAGGAGGGGCTTGGTGGCTGTCATCACGCCCTCGAGTAAGGGTCGGCTGCATCGCGGAGGCCGTCACCAATGAAGTTGAAGGTGAGAACGGTGACCACGACAAACACTGCGGGGATGAACAGCCACGGGGCAGTGTCGAGCACGCGCACCGCGCGGCAGTCCTGGAGCAGCACGCCCCAACTGATCGCCGGTGGTTGCAGCCCGAGGCCGAGGAAGCTCAATGCCGTCTCGGCGAGGATCATGGCCGGGATCGCGAGAGTGAGCTCGGCGATCTGATGGCTGAAGAAATTGGGGAACAGGTAGCGCCTAATGATGCGGCCGGTCCCCGCGCCGTCGAGTTCGGCTGCCTGCACGTAGCCCTCCTCCTTGAGGGCCATGAACTTCCCGCGGACCGTCCTGCTCGCACCGGAGAGCACACCGAACAGCGCAAGGATCATCGTGACCGCGATGTAGGTCTGCATCACCGTCCAGTTCTGCGGTAGCGCAACTGCCAATGCGAGCCAGATCGGCAGAGTGGGGATCGACGTCAGGACCTCGGTGATGCGGATGAGGATGAAATCGAACCAGCCTCCGCGCAGCCCGGCAATACCGCCCAGAATGATCCCGGAGAAGAACCCGACGAATACTCCGACGAAGCCGAGAGTCAGAGATATGCGCGCGCCGAAGACAATGCGACTGAACAGGTCGCGTCCGAGTTGATCCTTGCCCAGGGGGCTGTACACCTGACCGCCCGGGACTCCGAACATGTGGACGTCGCTATGAAAGACCCACAGGAATGTGTAGGGGTCGCCCTGCACGAACAATTGAAGAGACATCGGCTTGGTGATGTCTTCGTAGTACGTGATCCGGCCGCTCTCGATATCGACGGTCTTCGTCAGCTGGTACACGAACGGTTGCGGGTGGAATGAGCCCGAGCTGTCGACGAAGTGGACGGCCTGAGGCGGGGCGAGCACGAGCGAGCCCTGGATCGCAAGGGGGTCATATGGCGCGACGAACTCTGCGAAAGCCGCCATCAGGTACATCAGGCCCAACACGACGAGGGAGACCACAGCAAGTCGGTGTCTGGCGAATTTCCACCGGAAGATCTGGCTCGGCGACGCGGCCGCCAAGGTTCCCGGTTGCTTCGTCCGCCCCGGCGGCGGTGGCTCAGTGGTGGCGCTCGGGAGGAGTTCGGTCATACCGAGCCCCGGATTCGCGGATCGACGACGGCGAGCAGGATGTCCGACAGCAGGATGCCGATGACGGTCAGCGCGGACAGGATGAGCACGATGCTTCCGGCCAGCTGGGAATCCTGGTGCTGCAATGCCGCGAGGAATACCGGCGCGAGTGTGGGCAGCCCGAGCGTGATCGACAGGATGACCTCTCCGCTAATCAGCCCGGCCAACAGGCCAGCAGCACCAACGATGAAGGGGTTCATCGACATCCGAATCGGGTACTTGTAGAGAACGCGTCGGTTCGATAGCCCCTTGGAGCGCGCAACCGTGACGTAGGGCTTCCCCACCTCATCGAGCATATTGGCGCGCAGCAGCCGGATGGTGCCGGCCGTTCCGGTCGATGCGGCGATGAGCGCTGGTATCCACAGGTGGCTCACGATGTTGGCCAGCTTGGCAAGGCTGAACGGCTCGGCCACGTACTGCGGGTCCATGAGCCCGACGCTCACGTCGCCGGTCAGCTTGTAGAAGCCCCAAAGGAACAGCACCGCGAGGATGAAGTCGGGAACTCCCATGGCGAGAAAGCCGAAGACAGAAAAGAAGTAGTCCGTCCGTGAGTACTGCCGGGTGGCGGACAGGATACCGATGGGTATCGCTATGCCGTAGAGCAGCACGGTCGACAGGGTTCCGATAATGATGGTGTACGGCAGGCGCGACATGACTATCGTGCTGACCGGTTGGCCGAGCTCGAGGGAGTAGCCGAGGTCGCCGTGAACGATGCCCCCCATCCACTTCACGTACTGCTGCGGCAGCGGTTCGTTGACGCCATAACGGAGCCGCAGGCTCGCTTCCTCCTGCGGGGAAATCTGGACACCGGCAGCACGTTTGCCCTTGACGTAACTGTCGACGTAGTCACCGGGAGGTAGCTGGATCACCATGAACGTGAGAATGCTGATCATCAGCAGCACTGGGATCGTGGCCAGCAGCCGCCGAAGGATGTGCTTGCCCATGTAAGCCCGCTCCCGCCTCGATCGTGTTCATCGGAGAATCATGCGCTAGCGGATCCAGCCGGCAAATCCCAGAAAGTCAAGTCCCGCCCGGAGATCGACCTGTTGCTGGGCCGTCATCGCGCGGTGAGGCAATCGGGTGGGCCCGCACTCTATCCCGAGCACGGACATCATCTCCTTTTGAGCCGCGAGGCCGCCGTGACTCAGGATCAGGCGAATCATGCGGACTGCTTTCGCCTGATCCGACCGTGCCGCCATCACGTCACCCCGATCAACGGCCTCGATGATGCGGCGGTAGAGAGGCGCAGCGAAGTTGTAGGTGCTTCCGATTGCGATCCCAGCACCGGCGAAGAGCCCGCTTGCGAGCATCTCGTCAACGCCGAAGTAGACGGACAGTCGTCCGTCGGCTACATCGAGGAAACTCTGCAGGACGTGGGTTCGCGGGTCGGTGAACTTCACCGCCGACACTGACGGAACGGCAACGATCATGTGGTCGACGAGGTCGACCAGGTCAATCTCGTTGTTGTCTGGCAGGTGGTAAAAAATGAACGGGAGGTCGGGGGCTCCGCTGGCGATCAGGGCGAGGCAGTCGACGACTGTTGCGACGTCACTGGCAGACACATGCCAAGGCAGCATCGCGGAGATCGCAGTGGCTCCGGCGTCGCGCGCGTGCTCCGCGAGCCCGCGCGCCTCATACAGGCTGTTGTGACCGACGTGCACTATGACGGGCAGCTGGCCCACGCTCGCGGCGATGTAGGCCTCAACTACCCGGCGACGCTCGAGCACGGTCAGCGCATGCCCCTCACCGGTGGTGCCGCAGACGTAGAGGCCCACGATCCCGTTCTCGACAAGGTGGTCGACCACCTCGCCGACCACCTCGAGATTGATGCTGCCATCGTCGTGCATGGGCGTGAACGTGGCCGCGATCAGTCCCGCTGTCGGCAACCCCGTGGTGGCGCGCGGCAAGGACTCAGCCACCGGTGACCATCCCACGCACCAGTGTGGCCTGGGCTGCGAAGCGGTCGACGAGGTCGTCGATAGCGAACTCGCGATGCCCGTTGAGGTAGGACAGGGCCTTATTGTTGAAGTTCTTCCACCAGTGCTCGGGAATCCCTGAGCGGCCGACGACGGCGCCGACGATGCTACCCGCGGTTGCAGCGGTGCAGTCGTTGTCGTAGCCCATGGCAACGGTCTCGCCGATCACGCGGGTGAAGTCGCGACCGCCAATGTTCAGCCCCCATACCGTGAGCGCCGCGTTGTTGATGGCATGAACCCGATGCATGCCGCCAAAGTGCTCGGCGATCGCATCGTGCGCGACTCGGTAGTCGGTGATCGATGGCGCGACCTCGAGGGCCCAGCGCACGGCCTGCGCAAATCGGCTCTCAGCGGGGATCTCCTCGAGGCCGATGTGCAATGCATCGATCGGATGGTCGACAGTAAACGCGGCCGCGATGACAGCGGAAAAGTACATAGCCCCGTAAATGCCGTTGCGACGGTGCGAGATGTAGGCGTCGCGGTAGGCCAGTTCGGCGGCCTTCTCGGGAAGGCCGGGTGCAACGTAGCCCCAAGGGTCGGAACGGATGTCGGCTCCGATCCATTGATCGAACGGATTGTCGACCGCGGCCGCCTGAGCCGCGGGTACGCCGTCCTTGAGGTTGCGCAGGGCGACCTTCTCCGCCGTCTCTGCGTAAGGCAGGTAGTCGAGCCACGCCCGACCGACGTCCTCGATTGTAAAGTCGGGGCCGTAGTCCTCGAGGATAAGTAGGCCCAGTTGCGTGAAGATAATGTCGTCGTCGGTGGGGACGCCATCCATGCCGTCTCGCGTGAAGGCCGACCGAGGGCTCATCTGATACTTGAGTTCGTTAGGGCGCTCGACCTGACTCCAGTAGTCGACTGGCGGGAAGCTGTCGCCGATGTAGGCGGCCCACCCCTGCATCTTGTCGACAGGAAAGATCTCGACCGGGGAGCCCAGCGTGCACCCGGCGCAACGCCCGAGGAACGCTCCTTCGAGGCGATCGCGATAGTTGCTCTCGGAGAGCGCGACGGAGATAGTCCGCGCGCCCGGGGGGCGCAGCGCTCGGATCGTCTCCAGGTCGTCCGGCTCGCGAGCGGCTAGATCTTCGTCGGTTGGCAGCGATCGGATTCGTTCCATCATCGATTCAAGGTCGAGGCGCACCTGCGCTACCTCAAGGTCTAGTCCGCGAGCGCCCAACTCTGCGCGGTTCTGCACCCACGCGTTAAAGGTGATGTCCCAGGACACTGGATCTGGGTAGGGCGTATGCACGGGCACCTCCGCGGTTACTGCATCGCTCGTTCAACCAACGACACATGGGATGACTGGACCTCATATGCACCGTAACATAGCCTCCACTGCGTGGCTAGAATTCGGATTTCGATGGCTGAGCAGCCTCGATTCGTTCGCGAAATTTTGTAATTCAACGGTAGTCGAGCCCAATTCAGGGGGTGGAATCGTCCGCTTCTGAGACATCCCATGTCATGGAGCGGCCGCGCCGACTCCTGTGTGGTCAGCCGAGCAGTTGCATCCGGGCGCGAATGTCGTCGAAGTGGTTTCGAACCGCTGCGGCCGCCCCT
>Ga0114966_10003407_pt1 | contig 13949 bp, 10 predicted proteins | sample M_130207_XF_Meta_FD_87029 | JGI IMG/M metagenome (GOLD analysis project Ga0114966, IMG submission 87029) | Freshwater microbial communities from Lake Montjoie, Canada to study carbon cycling - M_130207_XF_MetaG | ecosystem: Environmental > Aquatic > Freshwater > Lake | place: Lake Montjoie... | reverse complement strand
TCCCATGAGTGAGAACAAGTCCCACTCGGAATAGAGCTGCACGCCGGTTTTTTCGTTGTAATTGCCGCCAATTGCCCGAATCGGCGGCGTCATATCGCCTTCTGAGGCAAACTCCGGCAGCCAGAAGAATGGAACCGATCCGGTCTTGAAGGTCACATTCTCAGCGCGAACTTTGCTGATTGTCCCGCCATCGGAGCCTTCCGCTTCGGTGATAGTTGCGCGATCGGCACCGATCGAAAGATGCGGCTCGAAGAATTCACTCATCGAGATTTGAATGTCGTTGCCCTCGAACTGCTGCTGCGAATATTGACGCAATTCGGCAGCGCGCGCGATCAGTGGGATGCCACCCCGAGCGGTGGTGCGCAACACGCTATCGACCATGCTCGCCTTGCCAGTTGCAAAGTCGTAGTACGCGCGGCGCGCGCGGATCACATACTTGAAATCGGTGGCATAGACGTCGCCTTCAAGGTAGATGCCGGCAACCGAGTCCGCGCTCGTTTCCGTGCTTCCGCCCTTGAGTGCACCAAGCGTTCCCTTCTTCAAGAAGACGACGCCGCGATCCGCACGCATTTGCAGCGCGCGCGATGCTCCGCCTTCGAAACGCGGCAACACATCAATGGTGACGCCCTTGGTGAGAGCAACTTGATCAGTCTTGGCATCGGCGTCAATTTGCTCGGCAGCGAATGCCACCATGCTGTCCGGCGCGACGATTGGTCTTGACGATGATCCGGGGATTGCCTCGCCAGCAAACGTGGGAATAGGCGCGGCCACTGGCATCTGCGCCATCAATTGCGCTGCGCCAGGCTGTGCGGCGGCCTCAATCTTCGCGGCAACGCTTGGGTCGAGTGGCGCGATGTCGCCAACCACCATCGGGGCCGGCTTTGGTGGCCGCGGTGGTCGAAGAACTTCCGGCAGGATGCGAAGCGCAGGCGGCTTGTCCGCAAGTTCTACGAGGTACGCCGCCAACCGTTGCTGCGCGCGCGCAAGGTCTTCGTTGGGAGCGGGTGCAGTTGGTTCAAAGAGAACCGCAGAGAGCGAGACATCACCGTAGGTACTTGCAGTGATGAACAGGTTCGATCCACCTGCACCGAGTCCGGCAGCCTTGGTTGGCTCGATGGTTTCTGGAAACCACACGGCGATCTGCGTGATGAGTCCCTTGGCACTCGGTATCCGTTCAATCCATAAGACCGCGCGCTCGGCGGTGAAGTCGTAGGTGCCGAGATTTACGCTGACGCGACCGGAGAGATAAACGCGCTGCGTGCTGTCAACTTTCCACACATGAGCGTTGGTGGCCCGCAGTGAGATTGGCCAAATGCCGGGCTCGGTCGGAATGACAAATCCACCCAATCGATCACCTTCGACGCGCGCGCGTTCCACTTGCGCATGTGCGGTGGAAAGAACCGTCGCGACGCCGATGCACCCCACAAGGGAGGAGAGGGTTCGCAAGGTGCTGAGTGATGCGCGGGGCACGCGCGGAAGGCTACTTGAGTGGCGGGCGATTCACCGCCAACTGATCGGGCGTCCGCTCAATCCGTTGATTTCTTTGAGCAAGGTCATCGCCACAATCCCGGCGAGGGCGAGTGCCGCCATACCCAGTGCCTCGGCTTGCAGTCCGGCTGCCATGAGCCATGCCGCGGCGTAAACGGCTTGCCACATGGCACCGTAGCGACGAAGACGCTCTGCGCCAGCCGGACCGGGCGATCCAGCGACTTTCGCGCGCACGAGGAGCAGAAATCCGGCAAGTGCGAGCACGGGCCAGATGATGCCGATTGGTCCCGATCCGATCAATTCATCGCCACGCGCGACTTGTGGCCAGTAGCCGCCCGCGGAGTTGCGCGCTGCAAGGGCACCGCCTCCAAGGAGGACGATCGACCAGAACAACCAGGCTGCTACGAGTGAAAGAATTCGCTTGGTTCCGAAGTAGGGGCGCTTGTCTTCATATCGATGCACACTGGCAGCGATGGCCACAGCGTGAGACATGGACCACCAGATCGGCAGAGTGAAAGTCAGCGTCCAGTTCGGGATCAGCATGTTGGCCGCATGGACGAGGCCGATGGTCACGATGCCGATCGATGGAATGTGTTTACCGATGGCGTCGTAGAACATGACGGCCGCTGCAACGGCAACGGTCAGGATGAGCGCCGGCTCGCCGAGCGCGCTTGCGGAAATCACCGCCGCCATGAGCGCGCCAAATGAAAGCAGCGCGGCGCTTGAAGTTCGAATGCGACCCGCAGCGAGTGGTCGCTCTGGACTGAAGCGCCGATCATGGCGGATATCGAGAAGGTCATTGAGACTGGCGGCGAAACTGAATAAGCCGATCGCTACTACGGCGGTGCAGACCAGCGCCTTCCAGAGTGGCATGTGGTAAAGCGGCAGGTGCACGTACCGGGGGTCGGCCCGTGTGAGCAGCGTCACCAGCCACAGCTCGCATACCGCGCCGAACGCGAGGGAGAGCCGTGTCAGTTGGAACGCGTCGAGGATGCGCTCGGCAACAGGACGCACAGGACCATGGTAACGGGGCGCTGCTACGATCATCAGCCCGTCGCCGTGCATGCCGCCGGTATTGCCTTGCGAGAGAGTTTGCAGAGAGTTCCCAAACAGTTCGGCAGTTGCCCGAAAGTTCACGAGAGATCCGCACCGAAATGAAGGCTGACAGCAACATTCCCGCCGACGCGCGCGGACTCCGCGTGGCGATCGTGGTAAGCGGGTATCACCGTGAGATCACCGAGGCAATGGAAGCCGCGGCAACGGCCGAATTTCTGCACCTTGGTGGCCAAGCAGTGGACATCGTTCGCCTGCAGGCTCCTGGCGCATTTGAGATTCCGCTGCTCATTGATACAGCACTCTCTCGAGCGGGCATTGCGGCAGCGGTGGCGATCGGTTGCATTGTGCGCGGCGAGACGCGGCATGACCGACATCTTGGGCAAGCCGTTACCAATGAGTTGGCGCGAATTTCCGTTGTGCGCGGCAAGCCAGTTGGCCTCGCGGTGTTGACGGTTGAGAATCTGAAGCAGGCACGCGCGCGGGCCGGTGGCGACTTAGGAAACAAGGGCGCAGAAGCAATGAAGGCGGCGCTCGCCTGTGTGCGTGTATGCGAGGATCTCCGCCAATGACTAGCAATGAACGAACATCGGATGCGGGTGCTTCGGGCGGGCACGAACGCCTTCCTGAAGGCGCTGCCACATTAGCGATGCGGCGGTGCGCACTGCAAGCGATGTACCAGTTAGATGCGGGGCAAAGCTCGGATGCGGCGCTGGTCGGTATGTCACAGGCGGAAACGGATATTGACCACGCATCACGCGGCGACGTTGAGCGCGGTATTGCGCTTGCAGCACTTGCGTGGGAATTCCATGACGACGCGGATCGCGAAATTGCCACACTGGCGCGCGAATGGCCTCCGCATCGACAGCCTGTTGTTGATCGAAATCTCTTGCGCCTCGGTTGGTATGAACTGCGTCAATCATCCGAGCCGCCACGCAAAGTGGTCAGCGATGCTGTGGAATTGGCAAAGGAATTTGGCACTGCGGACAGCGGCAAATTCGTAAACGGGGTGCTCGACAAGATTATGAATGGCGTAGGCGGCGATGCGACTGCAGGCGAAGCCGCTGAAGATGCGGAAGCCGTGGGGGAAGGCTGAGATGTTCTTTCGCGCCGCGGTCGATGCGATCAAGCGTGGTTTGCAGAAGACTGCTGAAGTATTCGGCGCAGGGTTTCGTTCCATTCTGCATGGCCGCACGCTGAGCGAAGAACTCATCGACGAAATTGAGCGAACGCTGGTCTCGGCCGATGTGGGAGTGCGCGCGGCGCGTGAGATCGCAGCGGAGTTGCGTACGGAGTTTCGCTCCGGACGTGTGCCGCGCGGTGAAGATGCAATTGAATTTCTCAAGGCGCGATTGAAGGCGCGTCTGGCATCTGGTTCGCGTGAGATTGCCGTCGCGGATTCGAAGCCGACCGTGGTGCTTGTTGTGGGGATCAACGGCGCTGGTAAGACCACGAGTGTTGCAAAGATTGCCAAGAGTTTGAAGGACGATGGGCGAACTGTGTTGTTAGCAGCTGCGGATACGTTTCGCGCGGGCGCGGTGGCGCAATTGGAAACATGGTCGCGGCGCTTGGGTGTTGATTTGGTGAAAGGTGCCCAAGGAGCAGATCCAGCAGCGGTGGCTTTCGATGCTGCGGATGCGGCGATCGCGCGCGGCGTCGATGTACTGCTTGTGGATACGGCAGGTCGATTGCACACACAAGACAACCTGATGCGGCAATTGACGAAAATCAGGAATGTGCTTGCCAAAAAGATCCCCGGCGCGCCGCACGAAATTCTCTTGGTGCTCGATGCCACGAGTGGGCAGAATGCGGTGTTGCAGGCAACGGCGTTCAAAGCCGCTTGCGATGTGAGCGGCATATTTCTTGCGAAGCTTGATGGCACCGCCAAGGGTGGGATTGTGGTTGCCATCCGCGATGCGCTTGATGTGCCAGTGAAACTCGTCGGAGTCGGTGAAACGCCTGACGATGTTCAGCCTTTCGATCCGGACCGATTCGTCGAAGCCATGTTTGCCGCCTGAGCCGGACTGCCTAGAATGCAACTCATGCTTCGGAGAGCCTTCACACTTGTTGAGTTACTGGTGGTGGTTGCCATCATCGGGATGCTCATCGGGATCATCGTGCCGAGTGCGCGCGCTATTCAGCGCGAAAGTCAGAATGCGGGCTGCCTTTCCAACCTTCGCCAAGATTTCATTGCCGTTGACTCGTTTCGCCAGCAGAACTCCGGCCGACTGCCGATGTGTGAATTCTTGCCCGTGGTGACCAATGCGGGCGTTGATGGTGGATTGCCAAACTTTCTTTCTGGTTTCTTGCCAGCGAATTCTCCATCATGGATTTGTCCTGCCGACCAGGACGAGCAATCACTTTCCACTGGAACCAGTTACATGTATCTGCCGGGTTTGCTTCGCTACACGCCTGCCGTGCAGGTGGACGTTGTGACCTTGCTGATGTCATTTGATCCAGCGACGACATCGATGGATCGTCTGATGTCCGTCCGATTGGATGCGGAGGCGCGTGCAATGACAGACTTCTTTGAACGCGAGGCCGCCCGGTATCCATTGCTCACCGATAGCCAAGATCGTCATCGCCGCGTTGGCGTGGAACGCAACGGCGTCTACATCGACGGCAGTGCGCGTATAGCCGTCGACCTCACCGCCGACGCAGAAACGGGAACAACACCATGAACCTGATGGAATCAATTCGGTCGCGCGACATGGATATTGGTGAACTCTGGGAGGAGCACCGCGCGCAGATTTTTGCGTGGTTTGCCGCTGCGCTCGTGGTGGCACTCTTAGTGAGTGGGTCATTTTGGTGGTTTGCGGGGCGCTGGAAGGCGCCGCCGTCGATCTTTGATTCGCCAGTTGACAATGTGTTGGGCTACTTCACAACCGACGACTTCAACCTCTTGTCTGTTGATGAGCGCGTGAAATACGTACAGCAATTCATTAGCCGCTTTCGCGGAATGAACCAGCAAGACAGCGTGGTGGCCGCCGCGTTCTTGTCTGGAGTGACAGGCAAGGTGCGCGAGCAGATGACGCAGAATGTGCGGATCCTTGCCAAGGACATCTTGATTCAAGGCGCCGCGACCTATGTGAATCTGCCGATTGGCGAGCGCGGCGCGTTCATTGATAAGTGGGTAGCTGATTGGTTTCGCTTCGCAGAGACCACTGCTACCGGCAAAGAATCAGAGAGCACGAATGAGGACATCATGACGAACGCGCGGGAAGAAGCAAAGCGCGGCGAAGAGCGGCAGCGCGAGCGCATGAAGGGCAAGAGCTTGAGCGACAAGGGCGCGGATCGGTTTCTTGGATTCTGGCAATCGGAAGTCGAGCCCGCGTCAAGCCCGAAGGAACAGGCGCAGATATCACGCTTCATGGACGCGGTGCGCACGCGCATGCTGACTGGGAAGTGACGGACCCGCGCACGAATCCGAAGGGTGATGTGCCAGCGCGGCGCGGGGGTGCGAGTGATGCCGTTGATGCCGTTCATGTTGGCTCCGCATTGCCAGTACTACGCGCCGCTGGACAGATCACTGAATGCATGCGAACAGCCCGGGCGATGGTGTTGACCGCCGCAACGGGTAGTGGAAAGACCACGCAAGTTCCGCAAATATTGGCGCGATCTGGGCTTGTTGATGGGCAAATCGTGGTGCTCGAGCCGCGTCGACTTGCGGCGCGCATGACGGCGCGGCGCGTTGCCGAAGAGATGGGCGTGGCGCTCGGTGAGGATGTCGGCTTTCAAACACGGTTCGAGCGCATGGTCGGGCCGCGCACGCGCATTCGATTTGTCACCGAGGGCGTGTTCTTGCGTCAAGCGCAGCGCGATCCTCTGTTGAAGGGAATCGGATGCGTGTTGCTTGATGAGTTCCATGAACGCAGTGTGTTTGCTGATCTTGCGCTGGGCGTGGTACGCACCGCGCGCGAGCAGCGTCCGGAGTTGATGGTTGCCGCCATGAGTGCAACGATGGACGCAGGGCAGGCGGCGGCATATCTCTCTGCGCCTGTCATTACGGCTGAGGGTCGCGCGTATCCGGTGAGCATTCGCTATGAGCCGGGCGCAGAAGGTGCGCCGGTTTGGGAGCGCGCCGCTCGCGCAGTGCGCCGTCTTGTTGATGAAGGGCATGAAGGTGATGCGCTGGTGTTCATGCCGGGTGCGTTTGAGATTGATCGCACTGTGGATGCGGTGCGCGCAGAGCTTCGTGCCATTGCGGGAGGCAGCGTGTTCGACGTGGTGCCGCTACACGGATCGATGCCCGCCGATCGGCAAGACGCCGCCGTTGCGCCCGCGGTGCGTGGCCGTCGCAAGGTGATTGTGGCGACGAATGTTGCGGAGACGTCGATCACTATTCCGGGCGTTCGAATGGTTGTTGATTCTGGATTGGCGCGGGTATTCCGCGTGGATCCGCGTCGCGGTTTGAATGCATTGCGCACCGAGGCGATCAGCCGTGCGAGTGCCGATCAGCGTTCTGGTCGAGCCGGCCGCACTGCGCCGGGTGCATGCGTGCGGTTGTGGACCGACTGGGAACAGGCGCAGCGGCCGGCGGCGGAAACGCCGGAAGTGCGGCGCATCGATCTTGCGGAATCCATGTTGATGGTGCTGTCCATGGGCTTCGGTCCGTTCGAGAAATTTCCGTGGCTTGATCCGCCTGCTGATGATGCAGTGTTGCGCGCGCGCGGCACGCTCGATGCGATCGGCGCGATCAACCCAGATGGGATGCTGACTGCGCTTGGCAAGCGGCTTGCGCGCATTCCGGTGCATCCGCGGCTCGGTCGCGTGTTAGTGGAAGCGGCATCGCTTGGTGTTCTTGAGCGCGCGGCGCGTTGGTGCGCGATTGTTTCTGACCGTGATGTTGTGCAGAGCGGTGGTCCGGCGCAATTGGTCCGCTTGACGCCCGACGGCGAGCCACCGAGTGATATTGGCGCGCGCGAAGAATTGCTGTTGCGCGTAGAGGCGAGTGGATTTCGAAACGCGCGGCACGAGGGTGTTGACGCGTCGCTTGGAGCTTGTCGCGAGGTGGCGTCTGCTGCGCGCGAGTTGGTGCGCGCGGCGTCGGGTGGCGATGATGATCGACCGGCGGCGGCGGCGGCGGTGGCGGCGGCGGGGCGGGATAGCGGGTCACGCGGCGGCGTGGTGCAGAGCGATCAGGCAAATAGTGGCGCGGCCGCTGCGTTTGAAGGCGACTCATTTGCACGCGTTTCGCGGGCGTTGCTGGCGGGCTTCGCTGATCATGTTGGATGGCGGATGGACGCACAGCGGCCGCATTGCGCGATGCCGGGGCGCCGCAAGGTGAGTATCGATCCAACCAGTATTCAGCGCGGCTCTGGCTTTGTGTTAGCACTTGAGGTGCGCGAGGGCGGGCGTGGCGATCAACTGCATCAATCGCTTGGAATGGTCACGCCGCTCGATGTGGAGTGGGTGGAACATGCAATGCCGGATCGAGTTTCTACGCAGACCGAGGTGCGTTTCAGTGATGAACTTGGCGCGGCGGCCGAGTTTGAAGAGCGCGTCTTTGACGGCATCGTGTTTGCGCAGATCGTTCGACCATTGCGAGGGCGCGAGGCCAAGGCAGCGGCGCATGAAGAATTGGCAACGCGCGTAGCGAGCGGTGAGTTGCGACCAGCAACATGGGACGAGTCGGTTGATCAGTGGATCGCGCGGGTGCGATGTGTTGCTGCGTGGTTTCCGGAGCGCGGCTTGATTACCTATGACGCTGATGATCTTGGCGTTCTCGCAGCAGAAATCGCGCAGGGGTGCGCGCGTGCTTCAGATCTTGATACGCGTCCGGTGCTCGACATATTTCGCGGCGCGCTGTCATGGGACGAGCAGCAATTTGTTGAGCGTGCGGCTCCGGCGGCGCTCGCGCTTGCGAGTGGATGGAAGATGAAAGTTGAATACGCCGAGGGCAAGCCGCCGCGTGGTCGCGGCAAGATTCAGGACTTCTATGACTTCGTTGGGCACCCAACAGTTGCTGGTGGTCGTGTGAAGGTGGTGCTCGAATTACTGGGGCCGAATCGCCGACCGGTGCAGGTGACTGAGGATCTGCCAGGCTTCTGGGAGCGGCTGTACCCGGAGGTTAAGAAGGAACTCAAAAGGCGCTATCCGAGGCATGAGTGGCGATGACGTAACTCCTTGTTACCCATGGATTAGCGAGTGGCAGTTCGCGTTTTATGCGCTGTTTCGTTAGAATGCCCGTCTATGCCAAAGGTGACCTCCGCCAGCGCCTCGCGCGCCGGCTCCAAGACGGTTTCCCGCCTCGCACCTGTAAAAAGCGCCACCGCTAAGACAAGCGGAAACGGCAAGACGAAAGTAGTAGCGTCGGTGACATCGAAGTCTGTTGTGAAGGGGAAGACGGTTCCGGTCGTCAAGTCTTCGACGAAGACGGTGCCGGTTGCGAAGTCCGCGACTGGTGCGAAGACAGTGGCTTCTTCGAAGACGGTGGTCTCTGCGAAGACCACGCCGGTTGCGAAGGCTGTTGTGACTGCGAAGTCACCGGTCGCATCGAAGCCTGTTGGCACTCGGAGTTCCGCGACGGCGGCATCCAACCTGAAGGTGTCGACCGTAAAGCAAACTGGCAAGCCGGTGGCTGCGGCTCGAACGCCGTTCACATTCACACCGAAGGCGCCCGCGACGGTTGAGCCAAAGCCAACCGCGGTGTTTGAGTGCCCGAAGCCGAACGAAATCACGTCCATCATGATGGCGACGCGTTACTTGATGGCGCGCCCGGACTTTGAGCGGCTGCGTCCGGCGAAGTACGGCGAAGAGACCTTCAAGCTCGACCGCATGCACAAGCTCATGAGTCTGCTTGGCAATCCGCACCAGAAGATCAAGACGGTGCATGTTGCTGGAACAAACGGCAAGGGCAGCACCGTGGCCATGATCGCTTCGATGCTGCGCGCGTCCGGATACGCAGTGGGCGTGTACACGAGCCCGCATCTGATCGACATGCGCGAGCGCGTGCAGATTGATGGAAACCTCATCCCCAAGACGGAATTCGTGGATACGGTCCGCGCTGTGGCGAAGGCTGCAGAAAAGCTTGGCGAGCAGGCGACCTTCTTCGAATTGATGACCGCAGTTGCATTCGCGCACTTTGCGCAGCAGGCTGTTGATATTGCGGTGGTTGAGGTTGGCCTTGGTGGTCGCCTTGACTCGACCAATGTCATTACGCCGCTTGTGAGCATCGTGACGTCGATTGATTTGGATCACACCAAGCTGCTTGGCGGAACCAAGGCGCTGATTGCTCGCGAGAAGGCGGGCATCTTCAAGAAGGGCGTACCAGCGTTGTTCTTCGAGCAGGATCCAGAAGTCGACGCTGTTATGCGCGAAGTAGCGCAATCAGTTGGCGCTGAACTTCGGATTGTGAACAAGGACATCGAGTTCTCCAGTCGATTCTGCGTGACCCCAGACCTTGGACCGCACACTCGAGTGTGCATGTACACCAAGAACAGTCGCCTTGAGCATGTTCCGGTGCCGCTGCAGGGCGAGCATCAGGCGAGCAACTGCGGACTCGCGCTTGCTGCGGTTGATGTTCTCAAGAACTTTGGCTTTGAGTTGTCCGAAGACAAGCTGACTGCTGGCCTTGCCGCGACCAAGATCCCAGGACGCATGGAAGTGGTTTCGCACCGTCCGCGCGTTCTGTGTGACGGCGCGCACAACCCAGCGGCGGTGAACGCGCTGATGCGTTGCGTCGGCGCGCATGTTCCGTACGACAGCATGGTGTGTGTATTCGGCTGCTGCGCTGACAAGGACATTGCCGAAATGATTGACAAGGTCAATCTTGGCGCAGACAAGGTGATCTTCACGCGCGCGTCCTCGACGCCGCGCGCGGCGAGCCCGGAAGAGTTGCAGAAGCTCTTCCAGGAGCGTTCCGGCAAGATGAGTCAGATTGCACGGACGGTCCCGGAGGCCATCGACATGGCAATCCGCGGAGTGAGCCGTGAGGATCTGATCTGCGTGACCGGCAGCTTCTACGTCGTGGGCGAAGCCCTGAAGTACATCTCCGAGAAGAAGTAAATAGGTGCCTATCTAGAGGACGATGTTGACCATTCGTCCGGGTACTACAACGACCTTTTTGGGTGGCTTCTCGCCTAGGTGTGGCAGTACTTGCGGGTGCGCTAATGCCATGGCCTCAATCTCCGCCGCACTCGCTGCCGTTGGCACCGTGATCCGTGCGCGCACTTTGCCCTGCACTTGCACCGCAATCTCCACCTCGCTGTCCACCAGCATTGCCGGGTCGAACGTTGGCCACTGCATTCCATGCAGCCCGCCCACTACGCCCAAGCGCTCTCCCATCTCGTCCGCAATGTGTGGCGCGAATGGCCACAAGACACACGCGAATCGCACGAGCTGATCGCGCGTCATGCCGCCCTTTGTGGCGTCCGTCATATCACTCGGCCGCGTCGCTGCATTCACCAACTCGATCATCGCCGCGATCGCCGTATTCAAACTCAGACGCTCAATGTCTTCGCCAACCTTCGCAATGGTCCGATGCAACTGCTTCTCAATAGTCGCATCAGCCACCGCCGCGCACAACACATCACCTGTGCGCTCATCAACCGCAAGCCGCCACGCGCGCTGCAAGAAGCGGAACACACCAACAATGTCTCGGGTGTTCCATGGCTTCGACGCCTCCAGTGGTCCCATGTACATCTCGTACAAACGGAACGTGTCAGCGCCGTACTCCGCGATCACATCATCCGGATTGACCACGTTTCGCAGGCTCTTTGACATCTTCGCAACAATCTGCGTCACCGACTCGCCAGTGGCTCTTTCGACGCATTGACCTTCGCCACGATCCTCAACTTCATCGATCGGCACCAGCGTGCGATCCGCGCGTTGATACGCATGGCTGGTGATGAGCCCTTGGTGGAACAATTTCCCCATCGGCTCCGGCGTACTCACCTTGCCAAGATCAAAGAGCATCTTGTGCCAGAATCGCGCATAGAGAAGATGCAACACCGCGTGCTCGCTGCCGCCGACATAGAGGTCAACACCACCTGCGTGACACGTGGTCGCGTCATACGAAGTCGGAGCGGCAACCGTCGCTGTGCCAGCGCCGGACTCGCCCGCTCCCTTCGCACTCTTCTTCCGCGACAACATCCAATATCGCTCCGCCGCCGGATCAACAAATGCCTGCGCATCCTTGGGCGAGCAATAGCGCAGGTAGTACCAGCAACTTCCCGCCCAACCCGGCATCGTGTTCGTCTCGCGCACCACTGCAGTGTCCGCAGGCAAGAGTGCAGGATCAACGCCTGCCGCGCCGGCCGTCGTGTGCGTCCAATCGCGCGCCTTCGCGAGCGGTGGCTGCGGCGTACTACTTTCTACCGGTCGATAGTCAGCGAGTGGCGGCAATGCCACCGGCAACGCAGCGACCGATACCGGATAGTGAATTCCTTCAGCGTCGTAGACCACTGGAAACGGTTCGCCCCAATAGCGCTGTCGACTGAACAGCCAGTCTCGCAGGCGATAGTTGATGCGCAAACCGCCGATGCCCTTCGCTTCAAGCCACGCAATCGCCGCACGTTTCGCGTCGGCGGTCGTCATGTCGTTCATCGACAGTCCACTCGCGGCGTTCGCGCTATTGAGCGCGCGACCTTCGCCGCTTGTTGCCATCTCGCCGGTCCAGGCAACGCCCGTGATGTCGACAACCTGCAGCACCGGCAGCGCAAATTCCTTGGCAAATTCAAAGTCGCGCTCATCGTGTGCGGGCACCGCCATGATCGCACCGGTTCCGTAGCCCATGAGCACGTAGTCCGCGGTCCACACAGGAATGCGCGCGCCGGTCGCTGGATTCACAGCGAACAAGCCAGTCGGCACACCCGTTTTCTTCTTTGATTCTTGGCGATCGATGTCTGATCGATTCTTCGCCCACGCAACATACTCCGCGAGCCGCGCGTCGCCGCCGCGCGCCACCATGCGCGCGATCAGCGGATGCTCCGGCGCGACCACCATGTAGGTGGCGCCGAATAGCGTGTCTGGCCGGGTGGTGAACACGGAAAGGAACTCGCTCTCAACATGAGCGCCATCCACCGCAAATCGAATCTCCGCACCCTCGCTGCGACCGATCCACTCGCTCTGCATAGTGCGCGTTGAATCTGGCCACTCCACCAACGCTAGGTCAGCAAGCAATCGATCGGCGTAGGCCGTGATGCGGAACATCCACTGCTTGAGCGGCATGCGCACCACCGGATGGCCACCGCGCTCACTGCGCCCATCAATGATCTCTTCGTTGGCAAGCACGGTGCCCAATTTTGCGCACCAGTTCACGGTTTGCGTACCCAGATACGCCAAGCGGAATCCATCGAGATAGACCTGCCGTTCGCGCTTGGTGCACGCGCTCCAGCGCTTGGTCACGCCCACGCCCACGGGCGCGCCACTCGCGGACGAAGTTGCGCCGCTTGCAGATGAGGCGGCAGCGCTTGCGGAAGTGTCGGCGCTCATCGCCGCAATTTCTCGATCCTCGTTCACCAACGCTGCCTCCAACTCACTGATCGGTCGCGCCGCCTTCACCTTCGGGTCGAACCATGCGCTGTAAGCCAGCAGCCAAATCCACTGCGTCCACTTGTAGTAGTCGGGATCGATCGTCGCAAATTCGCGCGACCAGTCGTACATGAATCCAAAGCGCTTCAGCTGGCGCCGAAAATTATCAATTGCTTTCTTGGTGGTGACCTCTGGATGCACGCCCGTCTGAATGGCGTATTGCTCCGCGGGAAGACCGAACGCGTCCCAACCCATGGGATGCAGCACGTTGAAGCCCTTCATCTTCTTGAAACGACAGATGATGTCGGTGGCGGTGTAGCCCTCAGGGTGGCCAACATGGAGCCCCGCGCCGGATGGGTACGGGAACATGTCCAAGCAATAAAACTTCGGGCGCGACGCATCGAATCCAGGCTCGCCCGGGTTCGGTTGTCGATAGCCGCCGCCCGCCGCCTCGGCCTTCTCAAGCCGTGCTTGCCAGCGTTCCTCGGTGGCATTGGCGAACGCCGCCGTGTATCGGAAGGGCGTCTCGTTCGCGCCGCCCGGTGGTCCGGGGGTGCGCGCGTGGCCGTCGGTAGCGTGGTTCGCAGCGGACATAAGCGTCGAAGCGTACTTCAGTCGGCGTGTGACCCTACGATGCACCGCAATGAAGTCCCCGGACGATGAGCCCCTCGACCCGCAGCCACAAGGCGACAACGCGCCCGATCCCGCCTCATCTGATACTCCGAGTCCACATGGCGACCCTGAAGCCGATGGCGACAAGGATGCTGACGAAGACGCGGACGGCGGTACTGACGAGCCACTCGGCGAAAGCGCTTGGGAGCTCCCCGCGCCCATAGCCAGCGCGTGGGTCGGCTTCTGGCCGCACCCCGATGCGCCAACGCGTGATGAAGTGGGTCGCGCGGTCGCTAGTTGGGTGGGCCGCGAAGTGGAGATGG
>Ga0114966_10003404_pt1 | contig 13952 bp, 17 predicted proteins | sample M_130207_XF_Meta_FD_87029 | JGI IMG/M metagenome (GOLD analysis project Ga0114966, IMG submission 87029) | Freshwater microbial communities from Lake Montjoie, Canada to study carbon cycling - M_130207_XF_MetaG | ecosystem: Environmental > Aquatic > Freshwater > Lake | place: Lake Montjoie... | reverse complement strand
TGTATACAATATATCCTTAATACGCTCGAACTATCCCCTGTACGATTTAGGGGCCTATGATAGAGAGCAGCTAGGCAGATGGAGCTAGGTGGAGGCAGACAGACAGAGGAAGAAACCCGCGCGGATTACGTTCCCATAATCCAAGCGAGTTATCCCAGCCCCTTTTTGGGGAAACTTTACAGCTCCCGTCCTTCACCTTTGTCGCAAAAGTCGCAGCGTCTGTGCCACGCCCATACTTTCACCTCACGGCACTCGCAGCAGGGTCTGGTGAATAGCTTACGCAGTGCGCGTTTGATACCTAAGATTATATTCATTCTGAGCCTCGTTTCGGATTCGGGAAAATACCCGGTAAGGCCTGCTCATAACAGGCCTTGGCTGGTACTTACGCCAGTTCTGCGAGCATACGCCGTTGGATCTCGGCTTCTGCTTCGGTGTAGGTCAGGCCCATCTTGGCTGCAATGGCGAGAATTGTGGGATTCTGGGCTGGCTTACGCTCGCTGACTCGGGTATTCCATTCGACGCTGCCACTGGTGTAGTGGTTAACCAATTCGAGCACTGCCTCGCGCCTCATAGCCTCGGTAACATTGAAGCCATTCTCGGCAGACTTCTGGATAGCCGCGTTGTCGCCGATACGGGCTGCGAACCCATGCAACATGGCATAAGTTGCATTGGCTGGGGTAACATCGGACATTGACAGGGTGACTGGTGCAAGACCCTCGAACGTGAAGGTAACTGCTTGCGCTGCGGTGTTGATAACTTTTTTCATGGTGAGCCTCTTTGGTAAAATGCCGATATCATGTATCGGTAAGTATCAGACAGCTGGTTTCGAAAATGGTTCCAATTATTTTCAGATCTTTTGCGTTGTATTTTTACCACAGCTGCAGGGATGCACGGTCAACCGTATGATTGTACACTGTATACAATGGTGCAGTGCAACAATCCGACCAGCCGACAATCCGACAGTGGCGCCGAAACAACAGCCTCCTCCCCGTTGCTTCTGCGCCACAGTTGTGCCGGCGCCACAGTCCATCGGGCGATTCGCCTGCGATTGACCGGGTGGGGGGCAAAAAAAAGATTCGCGCGCAAAACACAAATGCACTCCGGAATAGTTTAGGTGCTGTGAAAGATCGCGCGAAATATCCTTTCATAATCCACGCGAAGAGGCCCCTCCCTTTTTTCTAAAATTTTTTTACTTTTCAACCCGGCGGAACTTCGTGGAAAGTTAGCGGTCTAACAGGGGTGAGGGATAGATGTTAGTGGTGATTGCCGCCGACCCCCGCGAAGGAGAGATACGATGAGTGAGCTAAGGGAAACTGCCCCGACGATGGGGAACGTGGCGAAGGTGGGGTACTCGCACAAGGATATGATTGATTATATCATAGCGAATCCCGGGATTACTCAGAATCATCTGGCGTCGCGGTACGGGTACTCGGTGGGGTGGGTGAGTAACGTGATGGCCTCGGACGCTTGGCAGAGTGCCATGGCCGCCCGCCGCGCGGAGATTTGTGACCCGGTGCTGGTGGCGACAGTGGAAGAGCGGTTTCGCGGAATCACGCTGTTGTCGCTGGAGCGGTTGAAGCAAAAGCTCGAGGCCCCGGCCGTCTCGGATAACGTGGTGTTGAAGGCGGTGGAGCTAGGGGCGAAGGCGATGGGGGTAGGGGGTAATGCGCCGCCGGCCCCGCCCGGCCAGGATCACCTAGCCCAGCTTGCGAATAGGTTGATTGAACTGCAATCCCGCGTCCGCGTGACGCATAGTCAAGGAGAAGTGATAAATGTCTAGTCCTAAGCGCACGTTCGGCGGCAAGCCGGCGGTTTGTAAAGTTGGTAAGACTCTGTCCTGCCACACGGTCAGCTGGCCTATGGGCAGTGACGAAGGCGGGAAGTTTGTGGATCGCAACCTGGTGCCACTGAAGACGGCGGCCCAGCAGAACCAGTTCGCCCCCACGGATGCTGTGCCAATGCGGATGCACTTTACCCTTGCGGGTGGGTGTTAAGCCGCCATGCCACTCGCCAAAGGCTCCTCGAAGAAGACAATCTCTGCGAACATTCGCACGGAGATAAAGTCGGGGCGGCCTCAAAAGCAGGCCGTAGCAATAGCCATGCGTACCGCCGGGTTGCCGAAGCGTGGCCAGCGTACCGCAACGCACATGAAGTCTAAGAAATGAAATCTCCCGCCTGGCAAACCAAGGCTGGCAAGAACCCGAAGGGCGGGCTTAATGCCGCCGGCAGAGCATCGTATCACGCCGAGACTGGCGGGACGCTCAAGGCGCCGGTCAAGTCCGGCGACAATCCACGCCGCGCTTCCTTCCTTGCTCGCATGGGCGGTATGCCAGGCCCCGAACGCAAGGACGGCAAGCCTACCCGCTTGCTCCTATCCCTCCAGGCCTGGGGCGCCTCCAGCAAGGCCGACGCTAAAGCCAAAGCCGCCGCCATCTCCGCGAGGAACAAGAAATGAATCTGTCCCCGGCTGTTGGCTGTTTGGCTGTTTGTCCCCGGCTGTTCGGCCTTCCCCAGAAAGGCTGTTTCCTTGCCGGCGCGCTATCCCTGTTAAGCCGGCTGTTCTCTTGCCCTGGAAACCACCTTCCCCGAGAAAGTGGTGCCTCCTCTTCCCCCAAAGAACCCTTGCCGGCGCGCGTGTCTTTTAATTACTTCTGGCCTTCTGCCATAGTGTTTGCGCTTGCGCTTTTAACACCCATGTTGGGAAGTGCCGGAGGTTTCATTTTATGAGTTATCGGAGCATCTTTAATGCGAAAATCTCCAGCACTAACTTCTACGCGGTCTTCGACTTTGCCCAGTACCTTGCCATCGGTGAAACCATCTCAAGCGCGAGCGTTACAGCAACTGTTTATTCTGGGACGGACGCGTCCCCCAGCTCGATTATTAGCGGCGGCGCGACGAGCAGCGGCGCCCAAGTAACACAGACTATAACAGGCGGAGTGGTTGGCGTAACCTACATTCTTACTTGTGTTATCACAACTAGCGCCAGCAAGACTTTTGTGCTTGACGGATACTTAACTGTAAAGGCTACTGGAACGTGAGCAAAGTACAGCTTAGTGCAGACTTAATTGAATCCTTTGGCGGGACGTTTATCTCGCCAAAGTATGATCAGTTATGCCCTACGCCTTTCTTTCACCGGGAAGCGTGGAAGCTGTATACGTCTGACGCACCTTCTGCAATGGTCATCGCTCCGCGAGATCACGCAAAGTCTAGCGCGCTTTCTATGGTTTATATTCTGGCGGAAGTTCTTTTTCGTTCCAGCGATTACGTGATCCTAGTCGGTTCTACAGAAGACGGCGCAGCAGAACAACTTGGCAACATCACAGAAGAACTGTCCGAAAACGAAGACTTAATTCGCGAGTTTGGGATTAAGAAATTTCATCGTACTGCCACTACTGACGTCATCGTAGAAATGTCTGACGGACACAAGTTCCGCATTCTAGCTCGCGGTGCTGAGCAACGTATCCGCGGCCGCTTGTGGAAAGGTAAACGCCCTAACCTTCTTGTCTGCGATGACATGGAAGACGACGAGCAGGTAGAAAATGCTGATCGCCGCCGTAAGTTTCGTATTTGGTTTTTTCGTGCCGCCAAGCAAGCTTTGAGTAAATCCGGCAAGATTCGTGTACACGGTACAATCTTGCACGACGATTCTTTACTTTCCCGCTTACGGAAAAACCGCACTTGGCAGCATTTATTTTACTCTGCTCACGCAAGCTTTGATGATTTCTCCGGAATGCTTTGGCCTGAGCGCTGGACTGAGGCGCACCTTCGTGCGCGTCGGCAAGAATTTATCGAGGACGGTGATTCTGCAGGTTACTCACAAGAGTTCTTAAACAACCCCCTCGATCACTCAGACGCATTTCTTAAACAAGCCGATTTCAAGCATATGTCAAATGATGACTATGAAACGGATAAGATTGTTTGCGTGGCTGCCGATTTTGCAGTATCTCGCGCGGACAAGGCTAACCGTACTGCTTTTGTAATCGGCGGAAAGGATGTTAATAACATCTTGCACTTCATTGATGTTCGGAAGGGCCGCTGGGATCCAACCGAATGGATTGAAGAGATGTTTGATATTCAGCGACAGTACAACCCCGAAGTATTCTGGGTTGAGGATGGCGTGATCTGGAAGTCTGTCAAGTCAATGATTTACCGCGAAATGCAAGTGCGGGATCTACGCATAAACTTTGAAGCTATCTTGCCCGTCAAAGACAAAGGAACGCGTGGCCGCTCTTACCAGCGACGTATGCGAGCTGGCCAATGCCGCTTTAACAAGCAAGCGGAGTGGTACGCGGACTTTGAGCAAGAAAACTTGCGCTTTACCGGCACTGCCCAAGCTACCCTTGACGATCAATTCGACGCGGCAGCTTTACTTAGTCGCGGCTTCGACGATCTTACTCACGTAGAACCTGAAGATTTCTTCACCGAAGACGAGTGGGAAATGGAAAAAGGTTTTTGGAACCGGCCGCGCGCGGGTGCTGACGGCCGTTCTGCGGTAACAGGATATTAAATGCTTAATCTTGACAAGCCTATTACTCTAAATGCCAAGGCAATAGGCTCGCCTAACCTTTGTGATTTGTTTGACTCCAACGATCTGCGGAGAATTGGGGAAGAATGCCACGCAGGTTACACGCGAGATGAGTATTCTCGGTCGATCTGGATGAAGCGCAATGAGTCTGGGATGGACTTGGCGCTGCAGATCCAGAAAGACAAAACTTTTCCGTGGCCTGGTTGCAGTAACGTAGCGTTTCCGCTAGTAACTATTGCCGCAATGCAGTTTCACGCCCGCGCTTACCCTGCAATTGTCAACGGAACTGACATTGTCAAGTGCACAGTTTTTGGTGATGACCCGCAAGGGGAGCAAACTGCCCACGATGACCGTGTTTCTACGCACATGAGCTGGCAATTGCTGTACCAAGATAAGACTTGGGAAGAGCAAGAAGACAAAGCAATCTTAAACCTCAGTATTATAGGTACGAATTTTAAGAAATCTTACTATTCTGCTTCGCTTGGCCACAACGTCAGTGAACTTGTGCTTGCTAAAGACTTGGTGCTAGATTACTGGAGCAAGTCCGTTGAGGACTCTCCCCGCAAGACCCACAAGCTTCCAATGTTCCGTAACGAAGTTTACGAAAAAGTCATGCGTGGCGTTTTCTGCGATGTACTTGAGCAGCCTTGGTACATGCACGCTCCATCGCCGACGATTTCTACGCTGCAGCGAGTTAATCAGGACAACCGCCAGGGATTAATTCCCCCGCCGCCCGATGAAACTACAGCTTTGCTATTTCTTGAGCAGCATTGCAATATGGACTTGGACGGGGATGGTTACGCCGAGCCCTATATTATCACTTTTGAATCGACTTCCAAATACGTAGTTCGTATTGTAACTCGCTTTGACCGGGAAAGCGACATTGAACGCGTCGCTAGCGGGCCGCATAAAGGCAAGATTATCCGCATTAACGCAATGGAGTATTTTACTAAAAAGACCTTTATTCCAAGTCCAGATGGCGGCATCTACGATATTGGATTCGGTGTTTTTCTTGGGCCACTTAACGAAGCCGTTAACTCCTTGGTAAATATGCTGCTTGATGCTGGGACTATGCAGACTACCGGCGGTGGTTTTTTGGGCCGTGGTGCTAAGATTCGCGGAGGCGTCTACACAATCGCTCCGTTTGAGTGGAAACGCGTAGACTCTACAGGGGATGATTTGCGTAAGTCGATCTACCCGCTTCCCATTAACGCCCCTTCTGACGTACTGTTTCAGTTGCTTAGCTTGCTGATTAACTATACCTCTCGGGTTAGTGGAACTACTGATATCACCGTGGGCGAAAACCCCGGCCAGAATACTCCAGCTCAAACTACACAGACTATGGTAGAGATGGGCCAGAAGATTTACACAGCAATCTTTAAACGTATATGGCGTTCATCTAAGGAAGAATTTTCCAAGCTATTTAAGCTCAACGGAATGTTCTTGCCGCTTGACGTACCTCAGCCCGGTGGAGCTACCCGCGCGGACTATCAAGGCAGTACAGATAAAATATCTCCGGTTGCAGATCCAAATGTAACCAGTGATTCTATGCGGTTGCAAATGGCTGGTGCGCTGAAGCAAGCCGCCATGACAACTCCCGGCTACAATCGCGACGCTGTAGAAGTACGTTACCTTAAGGCTTTGCGCATCGACGGAATTCCTGCGGTATTCCCCGGCACTCAAGGCCAACCTCCGGCAAAAGACCCCAAGCTCCAAATCGAGGAAACCAAAATCCAGGGCCGTCTGCAGGAGCAGCAACTTGCCTTGCAAGCCCAGATGCAACAATTTGCGATTACGCTGGAAGAAGAAAAGCGTATGAACAATGCGAAGATAATAGAACTTATGGCAAAAGCCCAAAACGAAGCTGCCAACGCGCAGACCGAACAAGCTTACGCTCAAGTCGCTATCATCAACGCGGAGATTGCGCGCGTTCGCGCAGAAAACGAGCACATCAACACCAGAATCGAGCACCTGCTTTCCGCGGCTAAAATACAATCAGCCCATCATATTGGAATTCAAGGACTTGCGACTGCCCAAGAGAAAGCTAAGAAATGACACGAGCTATAACTGAACACGAGTTCGAAGAATGGAAGTCACATCCAGTAACACTGGCAGTGATGGAAATCCTTGCCAAGAAACGCGATGAAATGCGCCATGCTTGGGAAGGTGGATCCTTCACCGATTACGACGAGCGCGCAATGGCTCTGACTAACGTGGGGAATATTGGTACTTGCAAAGGCTATGCTTTTGTTCAAGACCTAGATTATGAGCAATACATAGGAGAGTTAGATGACAGAGGTGATAAACACATCGGGCCTGGAACCACGCGGAGTGGCGGTACTGATTAAACTTTACGAACCTGAACGCAGAGGAGCTCAGATAGTGTTACCAGAGTCTGTTCAAGGACGCTTAAGCATGGTGGATAACCGTGCTGTAGTTGTTGCTGTTGGGCCTAGCGCCTGGCATGATGAACCGACTCCGCGAGCAGTTATCGGCGACCGCGTACTGGTGACAAAGTTTGCAGGTTTTATGGCAAAAGGGCCGGCAGATGGAATCATCTACCGTTTGGTAAACGACCGAGATATATTCTGTGCTATCACGCACGAGGAGACTGAGCATGGCTGATGAAAACATTGCAAGTGTAGAAAGTGTTGCACCAACTGAGGTGCAGCAAGCTGCAGAGAAAATGGGCTGGATTCCTCCGTCCCGTTTCCGCGGCGACCCTGAGCGTTTTGTCGATGCTGACGTTTACATCGAGCGCGGTGAAGCTGTGTTGCCAATCGTCAAAGAGCAAAACAAGCGACTACACGCAGAACTTGAAAACCTGCGAGGAGAATCCCGGAAAACCGCGGCTGCGCTAAAGGCAGCTCAAGATTCCATTTCTCAGATTGAAGAGCGGCATACGGTCGACACGCAGAAAGCTGTGGAAGCAGCGCGTCGCCAGGTAAAGTTGCAACTGTCGGCGGCTTCCGAAGCAGGTGACCATGATGGAGTAGCAGAGCTAACTGATCGGCTTACGCAGCTGAACACGACGCCTACGCCAGCTGTCAAGCAAGCGCCTCCGGAAGCTCCTCAGGTATTTCAACCGCCGCCCGATCTTGCAGAGTGGAATGCTGAGAACCCTTGGTTCGGCACGAACAAACGTAAAACCGCACTGGCCTTAGGCATCGCTCAAGAACTGCGGGATGCAGGTGAGTCTGGAGTTGGCCGAGCCTTCTTTGACAAAGTTGCAGCGGAAGTTGCAAAAGAACTTGGCGGTGGCGAAACTCCGCGCGGTGACAAAGTTGAAGGTGCGCGAAATGGCGCGGACAGTGAAGTGCGCAGCAGTGGTCGTAAAGGCTACGCGGCAATGCCAGCGGACGCACGTGCCGCTTGCGATGCGGACTCTCGCCGTTTCGTGGGCAGCGACAAAAAGTACAAGACCCAGCAAGAGTGGCGTAATCGGTACGCTGAGATATATTTCGGAGAATAAAAATGGAATTGCTTAATCCTGCAAACACAAAAAACAGCGTTGCGCGTGAGCGTAAGCGCATTCCAATGTCAGTGCCGGTGCAACGCCTTGAAGTGGCGGAGCTACCTGGCTACCATCTGCATTGGTTTCTAAGCACCCCGGAGCGCCTTCAGCGGGCCCTGGATGGTGGGTACGAGTTTGTAAATGAGTACGAGATGAAACTCAATAACGTAAGTCTCGGTGGCGAATCTAGCGTCAGCGGGAATACCGACATGGGCTCAAGAGTAAGTGTTGTCTCCGGGCAAGAGGTAGGAAAAGATGGTCAACCAACTCGGCTGGTTTTAATGAAACTTAAGCAAGAGTGGTGGGACGAAGACCAGTTACTGGTTGAGGCTAAAAATTCGAAGATTCGTGATTCTCTTCTCGGCGGAATGATTGGGGCAGAAAATGATCGCCCAGGCGATTCCCAGCACCGCTACGTGGATAAAACGAAAACTCAAATTCCGGACTTTTTCAAACCCAAGCGCAGAAGCGCTTAACCTACGGAGATTCTCATGGCAAATGCTAATCGTCCGAGTGGCTTTACACCAGTGCAGTACCTTAACGGTTCGGCTTGGAGTGGGCAAGCTCGACTTTACTCTATCGCGGCTGCTTACGCTACCGCACTCTACATCGGCGACCCTGTAATTAGCAGTGGAACCGCTGATGCAAACGGCGTTCCAGGCATTGTGCTTGGCGCTGCAACGGGCGCACTTCGCGGCGTGATTGTTGGCTTGGGGTCTTCTGAAGGCCTTCCAGCTAACATTATCAATCCCAACTTGGCTTATCGTCCCGCCGCTGCGCAGACAACTGACTGGTACGCAATGGTTGTAGATGATCCAAATGTAATCTTCGCTATCCAGGAAGAGTCTAACGGCACTGCGCTAGCTGCGACAGAAATCGGCATGAATACTATTCCAGTCATTGGCACTGGTAATGGATTCATCTCTGGCTGGCTGCTGCGTAGTGCTACCGGTGCAACTCCCGCGACTACCGCAACCCTCCAGCTTCGCTTGATGGGTCTGGTTCGCACTTCGGACAATGCGTTTGGCGCCTATGCCAAGCACCTTGTAAAGATCAACGTGCATGAACTCGGCACAGGTACCGGCGCCGCTGGCGTCTAAAGGAGATATATTATGGCAGGCGGTGTAATTAACACAGGCAGTCACCCAAAGCTTTTGTGGCCGGGGGTGTATACTACGTGGGGTCAGGTTTATGACTCCCACGCCAAGGAATATACGGATTTGTACGATATCAAGATGTCAGACAAAGCGTATGAACAAGGCGTGCAGGTTACTCCATTTGGCTTGGCTCCGGTCAAGGCACAAGGCGCTCCCGTGACGTATGACGGCGAAGTTCAAGGTGTTGTCAATACCTATACGCACATTGCGTATGCGCTTGGCTACATTGTGACCTTTGAAGAACTGCGTGACAACCAGTACAAAGAGGTAGCGACCAGGCGCGCGGAAGCTAACGCTTTCTCGATGAACCAGACGACGGAAAATGTGGGGGCTTTCCCTTACAACAACGCTTTTGCAACGACTTACTTTACGACTGGCGATGGTGCGTCACTGGTTTCTACCAGCCACATCAACGCTACCGGCGGTACGTTTAGCAATGCGCTGAGCCCTGCGGCTGACTTGTCGGAAGCTGCGTTGGAAGACCTAACCATCCAGATCATGGGTGCGCAGAATGACACAGGCTTGCTGATCAACATCATGCCCGAGTCATTGCACATCTCTCGCCAGGAATGGTACAACGCCAACCGCATCTTGCAGTCGGTGTTGCAATCCAACACAGCTAACAACAACATCAACGTGTTGAAAGCTACTAATGCCTTCCCCAAGGGCATCAAGATGAACCACTACTTCACCGCGCCTCACGCGTGGTTTATTCGGACTAACTGCCCGAATGGTATGACGTTCTTCTGGCGTGACGAGCCGATGTTCGATCAGGACAACGACTTCGACACCAAAAACGCAAAGGCCGCAAGCTATATGCGTATGAGCGTTGGGTGCACTGACCCACGTGGTATCTATGGAAGCAATGGGCCGTAAGGTTTTGTTGTAAGTTAGCGCGGATTATTTAACCGTAATCCGCGCGAAATGGACTGGCAGTTCCAGTAAGTTTTTTGGTTGCAATGCAATCCCATTTAGGAGTTTTAAATGCCTTTTACTAATTTCCCCCACGGTTTCTCTAACGGTATCAGTGTTCGCGGTATGCCAATTCTGCAAACTCAACCGGGTCAAGTATACTGGGTTGATAACTCAGTTCAGCTCAATCCTCAAGCTCGCGCTGGCAGCGACGGTAATCGGGGTACTTACCTTGATCCGTTTGCTACGCTTAAGTTTGCACTTACGCAAACAATGCCCGGACGCGGAGATATTGTAGTTGTCGGTGCTGGACATTTGGAAAGTATTTCATCTGCTACAACACTACTGCTTACTTCGTCTGACGTAGCTATTCTTGGCATGGGCAGCGGTGCTTCTCGTCCAACTTTCTTGTTCACCACCGCAGCTACAGCGAATATTCCAGTTACCGGCTCTGGCCTCAGCATTCAAAATTGCTTGTTTCTTTGCAATTTTGCAGATGTTGCTTCGGTATTTACAGGCATCAGCGCAAGCGTTACGGCCTCGATTGCCTCGACTACAATGACTGTTACCGCGGTTGGCAGTGGTACGCTGTATCCCGGCGCAGCTATCATGGGAACCGGTATTATTCCAGGCACTCGAATCCAGTCGCAAACTTCCGGTACAACTGGTGGCATCGGCGTGTATGTAGTCAGTTTTAGCCAGACCTTTGCATCGGGGACTATTACAACTGGCCCACAGGACTTTTCAATTGACTCCTGCGAGTTCCGGGATATCAGTAGCGTTTTAAACTTTGTCAGTATTGTAACTAGTTCTGCAAGTGCCCAGGCAATGGCAGGGTTGTCATTTACTAACTGCGTTATTTCTAGTCTTGGAACTACCGCAGCTACAACGGCAATTAAGTTAACAACTGCTACAGATCGTGTAAAGATCGCAGATAACTTTGGTTGTTTTGCAATCTTGAACAACACGGCCTGTATGCTCGCAGCTGGTGCTAATAACATGACTAACTTTGAGTTTGCGCGTAACCACCTGGAGCGTCCAAACACCAGCTCAACTGGCGGATCGTTTATTTCGACTTCGGCAACTGGTTGGACTGGTCATGCGTATGATAACTATCTGTACCAGCTCGACGCAACCGCAGGTATTTGGATTCCAACCGGCACTGGTGGTTCGTTTGGTTTTACCAACAACTACAGTCCGATCACTGGCGCTGTCGACAAGTCTGCTTTGATCAATCCCGCCGCTGTTTAACTTTACTCGGGGGCTAATCACCCCCGTTAGGAGAATTTATGTATCCCATTACACAGCGACTTTCAGCGGCCGGTTACGCTCCCTGGATTCCAATCAATCGGTTACAGACTAGTTTTAACTGTAACGTAAGTGCAATGCTTTCAAGCGGCGCCGTGCTTACTTATTCCATTGAGTACAGTCTTGACAATGCGCAAGACCCAATGAATCTTACGCAACAATTTACACTGTCGCGTACTACGACTGTGCTGACAATTACTAAAACTGCGCATGGATTGAGTGTAGGTGACTGGGTTAAACTTTGGGGTAACGGCGGGGCTAACCTAGACGCTGAGTTTAACGTAGCCACTGTTGTTGATGCTAATAACGTAACAGTTGCAATTGCAAATTCAGGACTTAGTGCCGGTAACGGAGTGGGCTGGATGCAGACTTTACGAGTCTTGCCACTAACGTCGCCGACAGGAAATACTGTTGACGGATCTTACGGGCTGGATCACGTAGTAACTGCAGTGCGAATTAATGTCTCTTCTTGGACAAGCGGCACGGTTGACTTCCAAGTAATTCAAGGTCGGGGGTAAGCTGCCATGACTGCGCCTAATCCTAACACTCCAATTGCTATTATCAGCGATGCGTACTTTGATGCGGGATTAACGCAGGAAGGGCAGTCCCCCAACTCCGAGCAGATCGTAACCGGGATGCGGAAGCTTACAGATATTATAAATCTGTGGCAGACGCAGGGGCTGAAGCTCTGGCTGAACGTAGATACAACAGTTCCCTTGGTTGCGGGGCTAGGGACGTATACGTTTAGTCCTACCGGGATCGTAGTTATGCCTAAGCCGCCTCGGGCGATTGACGCTTACTACATGGACTCCAACGGCATTCGGCGGCCCCTGGTTCCGTTAAGCTGGAATGATTACATTCGCCTGAGCCAGGTTAACACAACTGGCCAGATTAACTCTTACTTCGTTAATAAAAAGCAGGAAGAGTTAAGCGTATTCTTTTGGCTAATCCCTGATGCAGTAGCTGCAACAGGCACCGCACACTTACTGCTGCAAACGCAAGTTACCAATTTCATCTCCGTAACGGAGACTATGAACTTCCCAATCGAGTGGCGAATTGCGCTGCGTTGGGGACTTGCGGACGAACTGGCGACAGGCCAACCCCAGGCAATCATGGATCGTTGTCAGCAGCGAGCAATCAGCTATCGAACTATGCTGGAAGACTGGGACGTTGAAGACGCACCAACTCGGTTTACTCCAGACTCTCGTGGACAGTACTCTATGGGGAAATTTCGTTAAATGGCACAAGCTGAAACAGTTGCGATTCCTAAGCGTTTGCCGCTGGTGCTTGAAGCGTCTAACCGGGATCACACACCTTTTAAAGACGCACGTCTTGTCAATGGCTACGTAGAGAAGAATGATAAGACTGATGAGTACTGGATTTTTAAGCGTCCAGGGTTGTTGCAAACAGGCGATACAAAAGTCGGTAATGGCTACGGCGTGACAAATTGGAATGGAGATATATACTCAATCTTTGGCGCAACGCTGTACAAAAACGGGACTAACATCGGCACAGTTGACGCAACGGGAGGCGTGTATAAGTTTTCTGCTAGCCTGGGCAGTACTCCGCGGTTGCAGCTTGGCAATGCAGTAGCTTCTTATAACTGGGATGACACCACCCTTACGCAAATGTCTGGGGTTAACTTTCCTGGTAACACGTATACGACTGCCGGAGCGGTTGCAGTTAAAGGATTTGCGTACCTAGATGGTACGACTTACGTGTTAGACACTACGTCTTATATTCACGGATGCGATTCTTTAAACGATCCAACTTTGTGGACAGACCTGTTAAACCTCATTGGCGCACAGATTGAACCTGACGCTGGAGTATTTCTGGCTAAGCAACTTGTCTACGTCCTGGCTCTTAAGGGCTGGTCAACCGAGGTTTTCTACGACGCCCAGAATACCAGCGCGTCTCCCCTCGGCCCGGTGCAGGGGGCAAAGATAAACTACGGTTGCGTCAGCGCAGATTCTGTTCAGGAGATCGACGGTACGTTGCTTTGGGTAGCTACCAATCGTTCTTCAGCCGCGCAGGTAATCCTGGTCGATAATCTTAAACCAACTATCGTATCTACAAAACCGATTGAACGGTTACTTGGCCAGGCAGACTTTAGCAACGTAGCTTCTTTCGGCATTAAGTACGATGGACACAGATTTTACGGCATCACACTGAAAAACGATAACATCACGTTAGTGTATGATATGACTGATAAGATGTGGGCACAATGGACAGATGTAGATGGAAACTATTTTAAGATTGTTTCATCGACATTTCTTTCGGGAACTGGTCGTGTACTGCAACATGAGACGAATGGGAAGTTATACCTGTTTGATTCTGATTACACTTCTGACGACGGTGAAGTCATCACAGTAGATTTGTTTACACCTAACTTTGACGGTGGAATGCGCCGAAGAAAACAGATGACTATGATGGAGTTCATCGGAGATCAGACGACTGGAAGCACTTTGCAAGTACGGGTGAATGACTCTGACTATGAAGCAAGCAAGTGGTCTAGCTTCCGCCTTGTCGATATGGG
>Ga0114966_10003402_pt1 | contig 13954 bp, 12 predicted proteins | sample M_130207_XF_Meta_FD_87029 | JGI IMG/M metagenome (GOLD analysis project Ga0114966, IMG submission 87029) | Freshwater microbial communities from Lake Montjoie, Canada to study carbon cycling - M_130207_XF_MetaG | ecosystem: Environmental > Aquatic > Freshwater > Lake | place: Lake Montjoie... | reverse complement strand
CGGCGCAACCTCGACGGATTGGCCAGCGGACCGAGCACGTTGAACACGGTCGGAATGCCGATCTCGGCGCGCACCGGCGCGGCGAACCGCATCGCGGGGTGGAACGTGCGAGCGAACGCGAAACCCACGCCTGCTTCGCGCACACAGCGAGCGACGTCTTCGGGCGCGATGTCGTCGGGGATGCCGATCGCTGCGAGGAAGTCGAACGCACCAGAAGTGCTCGATGCTTTGCGGTTGCCGTGCTTGCACACCACGGCGCCCGCGCCGGCGGCGACGAAGCACGCCATGGTCGAGACGTTGAGCGCAGCTTGTTGGCGCGATGGGGAACCACCCGCGCCGACGATGTCGATCGCACTGTCGACCAACGCCCCAATGTCGAGCGGCGTAGCCGCGTCGTACATGGCCCGCACCATGCCAGTCATCTCCTCGACCGTCTCGCCTTTCATGCGCAGCGCGACGATGAAGGCCGAGATCTGCGCCGGGGACGCCTTCCCCTCGAGGATCTCCGTCATGGCGATGCCGGCCACCTCGACCGACAGCGAGCCGCCCTGCGTGAGGGGTCGCAGGACACTGGGCCACCCACCGATCGTGTCGATGCCCACGTGTCAATCCTCCCGAAAATCTCCCAGCAACTCGGCGATGGTATCGGACCCGAGCGTCGTCTCGTAGGAGTAATCGGGGTGCTCGACCACGAGCATCGGCGTGCCCGTAGCGAACTTGTCGATCTGGTCAGGATCGAGCGCGAGGTGCACGTAGTGCACGGCCGAGGTGATGTCGTCTCGCGTGAGCTGCGCTTCGTGCGCTGCGTCGAGCGTGAACGCTACCCGCTCGTCGCCGAAGCGCAGTGCAACGGTGCGCTCGACCCCGACCAGCTTCGGCAGCCACTCGCGCAGCAACGCCTCGCTCGTGAGCTCGATGAACATCGTCGCGGCCACGTGCCCGGCTTCGGGGATGAGCGGGTTGTAGATGTTGAGTTCGGTCTCGATCTGCTCGTCGCTATAGAGCTTCTCGGCACGAGCCATCTCTTGAATCTGGAAGCGGATCGTGTCACGGTTCTCGAAGACGAACGTGATGTACGGACCGACCGAGACGCGACGACGCTGCTTGAGCGCGATCACGAGCCCGCGAAAATCGACGCGCTCGCGTTCGTACGCCCGGATGTCGGCGATGTCGGCGATGCGGAGCTTGCGCGCCTTGGCAACGTTCATCGGGTGGGCTCCTCGGGAATGCCATAGGCACGTGCGAATTGCTGAATGGGGTGCACCGGTTGACGACCTGTCTCGAGCACGATGCCTCCGTTGGCGAGCGAGCAGTCGCCGGCCAAGGCCTCAGTGTCGGCCTTCTTGATCGCGTTGGCCATCTTGGCCGCGACGCCGCGCGACATCTCGAAGTTCTCGGCCCGCAGACTCCAGGTGCCATCTATGGCGGAGCATTCGGCAACCACGGTGACCTGTGTGCCGGTGAGCTTCAAGATGTCACGGCTCTTCAGGCCGATGTTCTGCGCCCGCAGATGGCAGGGTGCGTGATACGTGGTGGTCGCGGGCACGGTTCCGGGGAAGTCGCAGTCGAGCTCGGAGTCTTCGCCCTTGTGGATCTGCCATACGTACTCCGACACGTCGCGCGTCTTCGACGCGACCAGTTCCGCGTCGGCCCCGCCGATGTAGTCGACGTAGTCCTTCTTCAGGACGTAACCACACGTCGGTTGGGTCACGATGATGGGCAGGTCGTGGCCGTTGCGCTCGGCCTCGCGCACCGCCGAGGCGAGCACGCCGACGTTGTTGCGGGCGAGCTTGCGGAACGTTTCGACGTCGCCTTGGTGAAGCGCGGGCGCACCGCAGCACTGCATGCCCTTGGGCAGCGAGCACTCGATGCCGTTGTGCTCGAGCACCTTGACGGTGTCGTGGCCGACGCCGACGTTCTGGTACTCGACCAGGCACGTGGGGAAAAGCGCGACCTGTGCCTGCTTCTCACGGGCCAACTTCGAGCCTCCGCGCTTGCGGAACCAGGTGGAGAAGCGCTGACGGGCGTAGGGCGGGAGAACACGTTCGTTCGCGATGCCAACAGTCTTTTCGATGACCTTGCGGACCCCCGAGCCGGGCGAGCGGATCGCAAGATTCGCCAGCGGCGCGGCGAGCGTGGACACCTTGCCCACCAGATCGGTCTTCGAGAGCGCAGCGTTGGTGAGCTTGGTGTGCACGGAGCGCTTCTCGTCACGGAACCGCACCTGGTCGGCGCGCATCATGAGCCGAGGAAAGTCGAGCGCCCACTCGTGCTGGCCGGGCGTGTAGGGGCAGTTGACGTAGCAGAGCTTGCACTGGAAGCACTCGTCGACCACTTGATCCTGTTCGCCGCGAGTGAGTCGCGCCGCGTCCTGATCGTCGTGCTGATCGATGAAGGAGAACAATGACGGGAACGAAGGGCAGAACTTGAAGCACAACCGGCAGCCGTGACACAGGTCGTAGACCCGGGTCATCTCCTCGCGCAGGTCGGCGTCGACCAAGTACTGCGGATGGAAAGGGTCGTACGTGGTTGTCAAGGGACGCTCCGTTCGATGCGGGGCGCGTACTGATTCAGCGCCCCAACGTTACTAAAAGCCCACGACCCCGGCGCAGCGCGCGGAAACCGGTACCGCGCCGGGGTCATGCACGTAGATCAGCTGACGGACGCGAGTCCCAGGCCGAAGCGGCCGGCGTGTGACTTCTCGGCGCGAGCGAGCGTCTCGAGCCATTCGGCGATCTCGGGGAAGCCTTCGTCGCGGGCGGTCTTGGCGAAGCCCGGGTACATCTCGGTGTACTCGTAGGTCTCGCCGGCGATGGCCGACTTGAGGTTGTCTTCGGTGGCGCCGACCGGTTCGCCCGTGGCGGGGTCGCCGACCTCGGCGAGGAAGTCGAAGTGACCGAATGCGTGGCCGGTTTCGCCTTCTGCGACCGAGCGGAACAGCGCCGCGGTGTCGGGGTAACCCTCGATGTCGGCCTTCTGTGCGAAGTACAGGTAGCGACGGTTGGCCTGGCTCTCGCCGGCGAACGCCTCTTTCAGGTTGTGGTGGGTCTTGGAGCCATTGAGTTCAGTCATGCGCGAGTGCGCCTCCTCATATGCGCGCCGAGGCGGGCGCCCCGACGGGTTCTCTTTGCAGATCTTCATCGGGGTCGGGAGCACATGACGCGCACCATCCCCGGAAGACGACGTCGGTAGCCAACACGGCGAAGTCCATGACGGAATCTGGTACGTGCAGCGCCGACAGATCGGCGTAGACGTCCCACGTGCGGCCGCAGCCCTCGCAGGCGAGGTGCTGATGCGTGTCGATGTTCACGTCGAAGCGGGCCGGGCCACTTCCCAGGCCCAGGTGACGTAGCTCGCCCATCGCGACCAGATCGTTGAGGGTCTGGTAGACGGTCTTGAGCGACACCATGGGCAGCTCGCCGAGGACTGCGGCGTGCACCGCTTCGGCGCTGGGGTGCGCTCCTTCCATAGCGTGCAGGGCCCGGAAGGTGCACTGGCGCTGCGGCGTGACCTTGAGACCCCGAAGGCGAAACAGGTCGGTCAGCTCCTCGACGGACTTCACGAGCGTCACCCTATCGATCCGGCAGCTAAATGACAAGAATTGTTAGGTGGTACTCAATTTCAACAGCGTGGTCCGCGCCGCGTGGACCGACATCCGCGTCCCGGTCACGCTCCAACGTGAGCGCACACGCAGCTTCCTGACGCGCCACACCACGACCCGTCGTCGGAGTCGTCGATGTTCCACGCCATACTGTCGGCGACGGTGAGTCGGCCGGGTGGTCGCGGCTTGCTCGGTCCGCCGAGCGGGTTGAGGAAGGTCGGGGCTCCACAGGGCAGGATGCTGGCTAACGGCCAGCCGGGGTGACCCGCGGGAAAGTGCCACAGAGAACAGACCGCCGATGGCCGCCTCCGGGTGGCACAGGTGAGGGTGAAACGGTGCGGTAAGAGCGCACCAGCGGCCCGGGCGACCGGGCTGGCTCGGCAAACCCCATCCGGAGCAAGGTTAAGCAGGGAGAGGGCGGCCCGCCCGCTGACACTCCCAGGTGAACCGCACAGATGGATGGCCACACAGCCGGACCTCCGCAAGGAACCGGTGGACAGAACCCCGCCTACAGGCCGACTCACCGTCGCCACCTGCGGCGATGACCGAAAACGTGCTCTGAACAGCCACTTTACTTCTCGGCACTTCTCGCCGGTTCGCCGGTGCCTTAGAGCTACCTGCGACGAATCTGCGACTAAACGCCGCTGTGTCGAGCGCCCCCGCCGTGCCCCAGGCGACGCGATCCTCGGGAACCTTCAATCGCACTTGCCGCGCCGACACACATCAGTAAGCCCCGCCCTTGTCGCCGCACGCGCTGACGCGGCCCATCGAGCCGACCAACCGGTGGTGCTTGCGAGCGGTCACGAAGGCTGTCGAACGAAATTGACTGCCTCTGTCGGAGTGGACCGTGGTGCCGTCCGGGTCGCGGAGCGCGACGGCGTTCGACAACGCCGACACTGCCAGCGCGGCGGTCATCCTGTGAACCATCGAGTAGCCGACGATGCGGCGCTCGGCGAGCTCATCGGCGATGAACCGGTAACCGAACGCCGGGTCATCGGCATGGATGTCCATCGCGGTGTTGATCAGATGTGCGTCGGCCCACTCGCGGTCGGTCACCGGGTTGGCCTGCCACTTGTAGAACGCCTGCTTCGAGAACCCCAACACCCGGCAGCTCAGCGTCACAGGGATCCCATCGACGGCAAGTTCCTGGACCAGCGGGTACATCATTTTGGGAGCGACTCGCGAGCGAAGAACGCCGCTGCCCGCCGCAGGATTTCGTTCTCCTGCTCGAGCACACGGTTGCGCTTACGGAGCTCACGGACCTCCGCCGCTTCGTCTTTGGTGACGCCGGGACGAACGCCGTCTTCGACATCAGCGAGCTTCATCCAGCGATGCAGACACGCTTCGGAGATCCCGAAGTCCTTCGCGATCTGCACCAACGTCGACTCGCCCTTGCGAGCCACCGCGACAACATCGTTACGGAACTCCACAGGGAATGCCTTGGGCATGATGACTTCCTTCCAGTGAGGACCAAATCCTCACAGATGAGAAGTCAACCGAGATGGGGGCAGACCCCTGCGTGGTGGTTGATGAACCATTCGTTGAGGTGCAACTACAGCTGCGGTGATTCAACGCGATCCTCAACGAGATCCTCAACGGAGCGATTCGCCGGGCCGCCGTTCGTCCGCGTGCTCGAGCGCGATTCGATGCTCGCGCTCGTCGGTGCGTGTGCGCGGTCGAGGTGATCGACGGGCAGCAGTTCGGGGCTTGCCGTTGACTTGCACATCTCCGGCGACGCGATCGCGGCACCTGATGTCAGCCGGGATCAACGTTGGGTGTGCCAGCCCGTCGATCTCGGCGACTCCCTACCTGTCATAGTCGGGTTTCCGGGTCGTCGGCACGAGAGAGGACAAGTCAATGCGTCGAGTACCTGTGGTGGCGATCGCCGCCCTCTTATCGGTTGTGGTTGCGTGTTCCGGCGACAAAACCGACCAGGCCACAGTTGGCCAGCAGGCGACCACCACAACTGCGTCAACTACCACGACCGCGCCCGCTGTCTCGTCGACAACGACAGCATCACCGCCGACCTCAACGACGGCGGGGCCGGTCGTTCCCGCGTGTGTCGTGAAGACTGCCTCGATCACCTTGCCGGCAGGCTGGGTCGCAACCCCTGCCGCGAAGTCGCCGACGGCTGGGGCTCCGACTGAGGCATGTGCGATTCTGATCCCCGCTGAGGTCGCTGCGAGCACAGGACTCGGGCCTCAGCCAACGGCGTTGGAGGTGCTTGCGCGCCCGGAGCTGATCTCACGTTCGGTCTATACCTCGGTGCTTCCGGCCGTGCCGGCAGGTCAAGGTACCGGAGCGACCTTCCGGCGCATTGCTGAGGAAGCCGCGAGAACAGCGGGTGCTCGTGCAACGGTTGCGACCGTCGACGGGCTCCCGCAGCTTGCGGATCCAGCCATCAAGCTGACGACCAAGCGGAACCAAAGCGGCGTTCCCGTGATGCGGATTAGCTACGTCGTTGGGCCCAACCCTCCCGGACCCCAGACTCCAGGAGACCGACGCGAATTGCTGTTCTTCGATCTCGGCTCATCAGGCATCCTCGAGTTTTTCCCCTCGGATAGCCATAGTCAGACGGCGGAGGCTATGAACGCCGTCGCGAAGTTGCTCGACGGTCTCGTTGACCGCGTTCAAGTAGCGAAATAAGTAGACGACTTAGATGGGGGCAGGTCAAGAAATGACCGTATCGCGGTTTGCAAGGATTCTAACCGTTCTGCTTGCGGCGACAATTTGGCTGGTGGCCACCGCTCCAGGCGCAAGCGCCGGTAATAGGCTGGCCTTTAAGTGGCCACTTTCAGGAACGGCGGGATCGCCCGTAGTTTCGTACCGGCCGCCTGTTGGAAGTAGCGTCGGAAGTCACAACGGTCGCGACCTGACCAGCGGTCTCGCCTGCTGTCAAGGTGGTCCGGTTTATGCAAGCCGCGAGGGCAAGGTTGTCTACATCGGCGCACCTGGCGGCGGGCTTGGCAACTATGTCGTGATACGTCATGGTGTTAACTACCAAAATGCACGCACATCGGGATACTTTACAGTGTACGGCCATCTCTACTCGGTCTCGGTGGCGGCCAACCAGAACGTGAACACTTCGACCCAGATCGGGGTCGAGGGCAATACTGACGTCCCACAGCCTCAGCAGAATGGCGGGATGCACACCCACTTCGAGATCAACTTCATACCGAACGCCGAAGGAAATACTTCCTATTCGGGCTCATACAGCATGGCAAAACTCAACACGGGCGGTCCGCCTCCCGGTGGGGTCGGCGATTGCCCTTCTCCTCCGTCAAGTGGTGGACCGCGACCAGCTGGGTACTTCTACGATTGCTACAACTGGGATGATGGCGTATCGAACCCCACGTCTGTAAGCGCCGGCCAAACAATCCCATTCGCGTTTGCTGGGACTGGCGGCCGGGGCACGGACACGATCGGCGTCTATCAAAAGTGGGGCAGCGGACTTTGGTATTTCGCAAACGGACTCGAGGCATCCACGGCCTACACGGTTGCATGGGGTGGTAGCGGCTGGAGTCAGTTGACTGGCGACTGGAATAATGATGGCGTCGACACGATTGGCGTGGCGGACGACAGTCAGCCAGTCAACTACATGCGCAACAACGTACCTCCGTACGGCGGCGAGTTCGGATTTTGGCTCGGATATAGCTGGTTCGCCAAAGTAACCGGCGACTGGAATAACGACGGTATTTCGACCGAGGGATTTGTATCTGACGATCCCGGCTTCGGATCGAAAGTCTGGTATCTGTACAATTCCAATTCGAATGGTCCGGGGAATTACAGTGGTGCAACGGGTAGCTGGTCGTCAGCGTTCCACTTTGGCCCGAACGGCTATCCGCAGACTACCGGCGACTTTGACTGTAACGGCACGACGGACGTGGCCGTTATGCAGAGTGCGGGAGGCGGAAATATTTGGTACATCAGTGTCAATGGCGGTGGCCTCTGGACCAACTGGTACTTCGGCAACCCTGGTGACCAACCGGTGGCCGGTGACTGGGACGGCGATGGCTGCGACAGCATCGGCGTCTACAGGCCATCCAACGGAACCTGGTACCTAAAGAATGTGTCTAGTACCTCGGCCGGTACCTGGGACTACACAATTTCGGGTTATGGTGGTTCGTCGGATACGGCCATAATCGGCGATTGGAACGGTCAATAGCCAGTTCTGTGGGAGTTGCGGTCGTTCAGGACTGGATGCTTGCCTGCACCCAGACGAGTGAACGGCCGAGGCGCTGGCCAAGTCACTCGCCAACGGCTTAGCCGGCTTTACCGTCCGAGTCGTTCAAGTTGTCGGGCCGATGCCGGTCGAGAACGTCCAGCAATGCGTTCCGGAGAACCGACAGCCAAACTCCAGTTATCCGGTTCGTGCGAGAAGTTCTGGATCTACAATGTCGAAGTGGCTGACGGGTCAGAAACCGGGGGGTTGTCCCGAACCGGACGCTCACATAACGCCCTGACCGGGACTTATACACCGGGGGAGGGTCGGATTTCTAGGAACTGGCACCGCCGACGACCCCAGGCCACGTCCTGTCTCTCCCCACGCAACGGGGCGTGCATGGCTATGCAGGACCGGGTGTATGGCGGCTGCATAAACGGTGCATAGGAGTTGCGGGGGTCGACTCGTGGCCGGTTCGAGGAACTGCGCGCGACGTGGCCCGAGCTGGCCGAGCGCCTCGACCGCATCACGGAATTGGTCGACTGGGGCTAGACGCGAAGCGGCCCGCCTGGTCCTCAGTCGGTCCTCAGCCGGTCCTCAATTGACCGAGAATGGGTAAGTAGTGGCGAGAGCCTGAGAGTGGAGAAAGTGCAGGTCGCAGCCCCTTTCCACCGAATCGTCGCAGGTCAACCTATAGGCGTCGACAGAACCCCGCCTACAGGCCGACTCACCGTCGCCAACTGGGGATGAACCCGGGCTTCTGTGCCGGCTGAGGACTCAATGGTCCTCGGGGTTCGCGCGGTTCAGGCGAAATACCAGCTGTCGGAGCTATCGGGCCGTCGGCGCTCGCCCCGGCGCACCAAAGGCAGGTTGCGTCCGACGCCGGACGACGAGATGCCGCCTCGCACCGACGTGTCGTTCGCAATGATCCCGAGCGATGCCAACACAGACGAGGATCCGGCGCCGCATCACGGATTACGGTGTGACGATGGTCGCACCCCTCACGCTCGATTCCATCGATATCCACTCGACGGATCTCCTCGCCTTGCGCGGCTATCCCTGGGCCGACTGGGACCTCCTTCGGGCCGAGGCACCGGTGCACTGGTACGAGCGGCCCGACATCGAGCCGTTCTGGGCTGTCACCCGCTACCGCGACGTCCACTTCGTCGGGTCGAACGACAAGCTGTTCATCAACGGCGGCGCGCGGTTGCGGCTCGCATCCACGCAGGACGACATCGAGATGTGGGAGCGCTACCGCATCCGCAACGAGCGATTCGGTTGGGACGTCGACGAGGTGCCAGATCTCGTCTACATGGACAAGCCGCGCCATACGCAGTTCCGCAACCTCGCGGCACGCTCGTTCACCCCAAAGGCCATGCGACAACTCGAGTCGCATCTGGCGCAGTATGCGACCCGGTTCGCCGCCGAGTTCACCCAGCAGCTCGAAGCCCACGGCGAAGCCGATCTCGTCGAGGACCTCGCAGTCAAACTTCCCCTCGCCACCATCTGCGACCTCATGGGGTTACCAGCCGATGACTGGTCGCGAGTGCACGAGTACTTCGGCTTCTCGTTCAGCTCGCGCGAAGTGATGATGCGCGCCGCGCTGCCCGGGGAGAGCTACAACGAGTTGCGGCTGCGCAAGAGCGCCGAGCTCTACAACTATTGCCAGGCGATCGGCGATCGCGGCCGCACCAATCATGGCGGTGACCTCGTGAGTCGCGTGAGCACCGGCGAGGTCGACGGTTGCCCGCTCAGCGATCAGCAACTCAACGGCTACACACTTCTGTTGCTCGCCGCGGGCAACGAGACCACGCGCAACGCGACCACCGGAGGCGTCATCGCCCTGCTCGAGCATCCCGAGCAACTCGAGCTGTTGTGCAGCAACCCGTCACTGGTCGACACCACAGCCGAGGAGATCCTGCGGTGGACATCGCCCGTGATCCAGTTCGCGCGCACAGCCACGGACGACGTCGAACTGGGCGGACAACTCATCCGCAAAGGCGACACCGTCGGCGTGTACTACCCGTCGGCCAATCGTGACGAGCGAGCGTTCGAGGATCCGTACCGCTTCGACGTGACACGCTCGCCGAACTACCACCAGGCGTTCGGCCATGGAGCCCACTTCTGTCTCGGAGCGAACCTCGCGCGGTGGGAGCTGCGGGCTGCATTGCGCGCGTTACTCCCCGTGCTGCCTCGACTCGAGCTCGTCGGCGGACCCACCCGCTTCGGTCACCTGCACCTCGGCGCCATCCAACACCAGACCGTGCGGCTGCGCTGATCGCTCATCAACGCAGTTGTTTACCGTTACGAAGTCGTTCGGAAACATGCCCGAAACATTTCATCACGACAATCCCAGATCTCGTACAGACAGGGGACATCTGATGAGTTCGGGCGACTTGGCGTGGGTACTGGTGTCGGCCGCCCTCGTGCTGTTCATGACGCCAGGACTGGCCCTCTTCTACGGAGGCATGGACCGCAGGCGCAATGTCCTCAACATGCTGATGATGAACTTCTACTGCGTGCTGATCGTTCCCGTGCTCTGGTTCGTGGTCGGGTACTCACTGGCCCAGGGAGGTACGGGTGACTTCATCGGTAACTTCGACGCCGTGTTCTTGAAGAACATCGGCATCCTCGAGGACAACGGTGGACAAATCGCGACCATCGCCTTCTTGGGCATGTTCGCCGCGATCACCCCGGCGCTCATCTCGGGTGCCGTGGCTGACCGCATGAAGTTCTCCGCGTGGGCGATCTTCGTGCCGGCTTGGGTGCTGCTCGTGTTCGTGCCCGTGTTCAAGTGGGTCTACGGCGGCTGGCTCGGCGACCGTGGCTCGCTCGACTTCGCCGGCGGCACGGCCATCCACGTCAACGCCGGTATCGCCGCCCTGGCCGCGGTCATGGTGCTCGGCAAGCGCACCGGTTGGCCCCAGCACAACGAGCCGCCGCACTCCATGCCGCTCGTGATGATCGGCACCGGCATCTTGTGGTTCGGCTGGTTCGGCTTCAACGCCGGTTCGGCGCTCGGCGCCACCGGCCAGGCTGCGCAGGCGTTCATGAACACCTTCCTCGCCGCAGCCGCCGCGGGTCTTGCGTGGGTGGCGATCGAGCGCTTCCGCGATGGCAACGCAACCAACCTCGGCGCGGCGTCAGGCATCGTGGCCGGCCTGGTCGCGATCACGCCCGCCGCGGGGTTCGTATCGGGCCCGGCGCCGATCTTCATCGGTCTCATCGCCGGTTCGATCTGCTGCTACGCCGTGAAGATCAAGTCGAAGGCCGGCTACGACGACGCGCTCGACGTCGTGGGCGTGCACTTCGTCGGCGGTCTCGTCGGCTCGCTCACCATCGGCTTCTTCGCCAACCCCGAGTTCTTCGGACGCGAGTTCAAAGAAGGCCTCTTCTACGGCGGCGGACTCGGGCTGCTGGGCGAGCAGATCCTCGCCAACGGTGCGGCCATCGTGTGGTCGTTCGTCGTGACCTTCGCGATCATGATCGCCCTCAAGAAGACCATCGGCGTGCGGGTGTCGCCCGAGGTCGAAGAGAGTGGCCTCGACTACGCCGAGCACGGCGAGCGCTCGTACCACTGAGCCGCTCTCGGTCCGAGCCCCGACCTTGCCCGGGTACACGGGCGGGAGTCTCGATCGCGCCCCACCACCGGCCTGCTTCCCGGCTCCCGTCCGCCGCAAACATGCTCGTTCCGGATTTCTCGGGCACGGCATGCCACACGGAAGCCCCACGAGCCGACGGGACCGGATCTCCTCAGGGGCTATCACAGCCCGATGGGGCGGGCCACCGAGTCAATGTGTCGATGCCCGATCGGTAGGACGCGAAAACACAGACGGTGACAACTCTCCAATACAGTCGTCACGGTGACCCGACGCCGACTACGGATCCTGCAGACTTCCGACGTCCATCTCGGCCCACGCTCGCGTGAGCCGAACGGGCTGCTCCATCACGACGAGTGCATCTGCCCGATCGAAGTGCTCGGCCACCTCGCACATGAGCACGCGGTCGATGTGGTGATGATCGTCGGCGACCTGTTCGAACACGCGAGGGTCTCACACGAACTGGTCGCGAATACCTTCGAGCGGCTCGGCCGGATCGATGCGGAGATCGCGCTGCTGCCCGGCAATCACGACGTCTACGACGACACCAACGTCTACCGACGCCAGCGTGACTCCGTCGACACCTCGGGTGTTCGATTCTTCGACGACCCCGAGGGCCGCAGCCACGACTTCGCCGACGGCGCGCTGCGCATCTGGGCACGGGCCATGGACGATCACTCGCCGAAGTTCTCGCCGCTCGGTGCCGCACCAGTGCATCCCGGCGACCGCTGGTACGTCGCCGCCGCCCATGGCCACTTCGTCGAATCCACCGCCGACGACGCGCACCGTTCGTCGCGCATCACCCCGGCCGACATCGACGCCACCGACGCGGACTACGTCGCACTCGGCCATTGGCATGTCACCATCGACCTCTCCACCCGTGGCGTGACCACGCCCGCGTGGTACTCCGGCGCGCCCATGTTCGGCTACGGCGCCGGCCGCATGCTGCTCGTCGACCTCGTCCCGGGCGAAGTCCCGCTCGTTCGACCACTCGACGTGCTCGATCACCCGGCATCTCGTTGCGCCGCGGTGAACGCGGCCTGCATCCCAATCACCCACCCCTGAACTCACCCGCCTCGAGCTCAGCCAGGCACGCCACACTTCGTCGTTGGCCCGCATAAGGGTCGCAACGGCGAGCGCGACAGGCCATACCCGCGTCGAAGCCAAAGCCGGGACACGGGCGTTCGATCACCCAGGTCCAATCTTTTGCGTCGGGCTGGATCACGGGCCCTCGTCATGTGGTGGGCATGTGCCGACAGCCGGCTCGTCCCGCGGCGCCGGGAACTGCGCGATGCTCGTGGCGGCAAAGGAAGGTGCACCGATGAGTCCATCCGCATGGAAACGAGCGAGCGACGGTCCGTTGCTTGCTCCGCAGTCCATCATCCACATTGCCGACGTGCGCGCCGCGGAACGCGTCGACGGCACCCCACCGGCCATCACGCTTCGCCCTCTCACCGGCGAGGCCTGTGATCTCACCGTGCTGATCTTCACGTTCCCGCCCGGCTACACAGGCAAGGTGCACTGGCACCCCACCGACACGGTGTACGTGGTGCAACGCGGGCAGTTCATCGTCGAGGGCGAGGGCACCTACGAAGTTGGCGACATCCGTTGGGTGAAGGCCGGCACGGTCTACGGCCCCGAAGCTGCGGGCCCCGACGGCTGCGACGTGATGCTCATCGGCGCCGGACGCTTCCCGTTGCCCACCTACGACCCCGCGGTCGATCCGCCGCCCACCATCGCGGGCTGATCCTTCGTCGGCGCGCTCGCCGCCACCAACGCACCTCCGGCGAGCAGAAGCACCGAGGCCACAGCGATGCCGCGCGGTGCGATGCCCGCCTGTAGCCGCTCCTCGAACAGGACCATGCCCATCACCAGACCGGCCACCGGCGTCGTCGCCGTGAGCACGGGTAGCGACGCGTTCAGCGGCGCCAGGTGAAACGCCCGCTGCACGAGCACGTTGCCCGTGGCCGCCGCGACGACGAACAGCGCCGCGAACACCACGACCCTTGCGGCCCCGTCACCTCCGCCCAGCGCCTTGAGCGATGCGGCGTCGAGCGCGAAGCACACTCCCGTCGCGATCGCGAGGAGAAACGCTCCGTGCGCCGCAGTGCTCCGCGACCGCGACCGGACCGCGGTGAGCGCGACGCCCGTAGCCGCGATGCCGAACAGCAGCACCCACACCCCGAGGTGTGCTCGATGGCCGCGATCGGTCGGACGTCCGACCGCGAGCAGCACCGACACCCCGATCACCACGGCTGCTGCGCCGGCAAGTTCGCGAGGGTGAACGCGGCGATGACCTACCAATGCCTCGAGCCCGAGGGCGAGGACCACGCTGGTGGTCATGATCGCCTGCACGCCGATGAGCGAGCCGTGCGCCAATGCGAAGGCTTGGAACGCGAGTGCCGCGGTGTCGATGGCGCGGCCGACCAGCCAGCGGCGGTTTCGCAGCAGCCGGAGGAACAGGCGCACCGAACCCAGATCATCGGGCTCGCCCCCTGCTGCGTGCTGCTGGATCACGGATGCGACCGCCAGACAGAGGGCCGCGGCCATTGCCAGCCCGAGCGCGAGCGGGTTCACGTCGCCCAGTGATCG
>Ga0114966_10003401_pt1 | contig 13957 bp, 11 predicted proteins | sample M_130207_XF_Meta_FD_87029 | JGI IMG/M metagenome (GOLD analysis project Ga0114966, IMG submission 87029) | Freshwater microbial communities from Lake Montjoie, Canada to study carbon cycling - M_130207_XF_MetaG | ecosystem: Environmental > Aquatic > Freshwater > Lake | place: Lake Montjoie... | reverse complement strand
GTCCGAGTTTTCATCGGTAACCAGCCTGCGCGCACCGTTGCGTTCCGGCAGCGGAACCAGGTTCTGGTCCCGCACCTCGATCAATCCATCGCTCGTGAAGCCCACCGCACCCGAGTCGTAGTAGGCCTTGAGTTGGGCGTGCCGCGCTTCCATCGACTGCGTGATGGCGCGTACCTGCGGAGTCGCGATATTCAGGTCGGCCTGCGCCTCTGCCGAGGGAATGAAGAACCCGAGCACCGAGCCGACGGCGGCGAGCAGCATGCGGGGCGCAGGCGCAGCCAATGAGGATTGCGGACGGTTCTCCGGCGTTGGCTTCTTCGCCGGTCCCCAGACATCTTCGATAATGCGATCGGCGGCCTTCTCGGCGGCGGCAGCCGGGAAGTACACGTTGATGGTGACGCACGCCGACAGGAACAGGCAGAGCGCGGCGAACTTGACCGGGATGTAGCGACGCATGGGAGCTCCTTGCAGAGGTTTGGTAACGAGCATACGGCCTCTACGCTAAACCGGGCCTTAACGATTCAGGGGATAGGGGATAGGGGATAGGGGATAGAACAGAAGCCCAGAAGCGTTCCAAAGTTCTTTCTTCACGATCCCCTATCCCCTATCCCCTATCCCCTTATCTCCCCCCTGCTTCCCGATCACTCGACCACCGGCCCTGGCGATTCCATGATCGCCCGGATCTGCGCCACGAGGCGCGGCCAGTCGACCTGAGGGGCGTTGCCAATGACGTTGATACGTGGCAGGCCGCGGCCTTTCACCAGATAGTAGCCCCCCTTGGGCGCGGGATCGACCCCGTCCATGAGGCAGATTTCCTTGTCGAGCCGGCATGAGATGCCGAGCTTGGCGTAGTTGAACTCCTCGAAGAACTTCATGAACCCGCCCGACAGTGCGGCACCGACTCCTGCGCCGCCGCCACCCAGGTTGCCGATATTCTGCACCGCGCGCTGGCTGATCCTGTGGCGGGAGCGGTCCTCAGGCGGCGTGTACAACCGTGCATCGAACTCGACCGGTATCCAGTCGAACAGCACGAGTTCGTTGACGTAGCCCGACAGCCGCCCGGTGATGCGGCCGAAGGAGAAGGCCGACGTCACCTGCTCGAGGTCGAGGTTGAAGATGCCGATGCTTGAGTACAGTCGCGGCCAGTCGCCGAACGGATCCTCGAGCCGCAAGTCGCTCACTTCGAGCCGGCCGTCGAAGACCCGTGCCTGCAGCGTCGTGGAAAGCGTGAGCACGCCGCCTTGCAGCTGCAGGTCGGAAATGCGCCCGCCAAGTTGTCCGCCGAACTCAGGCCAGCCGAAGGCCCGGGACAGGCGCTGCAGGCTCAAGGGCACCAGATTCGCGTCGAGCGCAAACGCCATCTCGGGCAGCCCTGCGTTGCGGACGGCGAAGCGGTCAAGTTCAAGCGCCCCATCGAGCAGCGGAATGCGTGCCGGCTGCAGCAGTTCGATATCCCGGTTCGCCGTGCGGAATGCCAGCGTCGTCGCGCCGACATCAAGTCCGAACAGCAGGCCACCCTCCAGCGTCAGTCGTGATTCCGGTGCAACCGGGTTGGTCGCGCCGCCCTGCCAGTGCACCTCCCCGTTCATTCCGTAGAGCGCGAGTTTTCCGGTGCGGTTATCCGCCGAGACAGAGGCGAATACGAGGTCTGCCTGCCGAGGCTCGCTCTCGCTGATGACGATGTGTCCTGCCACAGTGCCAGCGGTTTCAAGGGCCTTGAAGGCCGTGGCGAGCAGGAAAGGTTGCACGTAACTCGCATAGGCGCCGGGGAGCGTCAGGCGGTCGATGACGACATCGAGTTGCTTGACCAGCGTTTCGCCGCTGGGTGCGAGGTTGGCCGAGCCGTGTGCGATGACCGTATCGCGATGATTGACCGTGAAGGAGGTCAGGTCGATGCCCCCGTCGGCAAGCCAGGCGCCCACGGTGCTCGCATCGATGGCATGAATCCCGAAATCAAGGAACACGGGCTCGGCATACGCATGGCCGTGGCTGCTGTGCGCGTCGATGGCGAACTCCCAGCGGTCGCTGCGACGGTCGAGCCGGCCGCCCACCGTCAGCGCCAGCTTGTCACTCGCCAGCGTGCCGCCCTCGTTCCCGATCGTCAGATCGGCGAGTTCCGCGTCGAACTCGACTGACTGAGGAACCTTGCCTCGCCCTTCCGCCTGCAGATTGACCGTCACGACACCCGTACCCGTGATTCCAGGCGGCGGCACGGACCATTGCTTCGCCAGTGACTGCAGCTTGTCGACCGTGACGTCCTTCAGGTGTGCTCCAGCCGACCAGACCTGGCCGCGCAACGAACCCTGGACCTGAGCGACACCGTCGCCGATCCGCAGGCCCTCGATTTGCACATCAAGCGCGCCGCTCGCAGGTTCGTAGGTCACTGCGGCGTGGAACTGCTGTCGGCCCAACGTCGGGACGACTGCGTCGATGCTGGCTCGTGCGCAGTGGATACGACGGGCTTCCAACGTGAACCCGGGGCAGTCGACTCGGACGTTGCGCAGCGGTTCGGCGATGCCGACCAGCGTCATCGATGCGGCGGTGAGGTGAGCGGTACGTGCCTTGTCACGCGCGGATGCCAGGGGCACTTCCATACGCAGATCCCGCAGCACCCACCCGTCGCCGGCAATGCGTGCGGCGGCGAAAGTCGTCGACTCGATGGCCGCGACGACAGGAGGCAACAGCACCAGCCCCAGCAGAAGGCCAAGCCCTCTGCCGCAGGTCACGCGAGCGCTGCGGTCATTGTCAGTTTTACAGTTGCCCTTTGTCATGGACCTGGCGCAGTTCGGCGGCATACCGGGCGGTGCAAAGCTCCGCACCGCACCTAGCTTGTTGCCACGGCCGCGAACGCGAATTCCACCGCTGCGGGCTGGCGCAACTGTTGTACTCTAGCGGACCTGAGGGTGCCCCGACGGCGACGATGCGACAGGGGGCGTCCGCACTCCGTTGGCAATTAGGATCTTCATCATGCGCTACGTAAGAACTGTCGGACTCGCGGCTGTGCTGGCACTGGCTGCGGGATGTGGCCAGAAGTCTGCCGAGCAGGCCGAGGCCACCGCACCCGCTGCTACTCCCGTTGCTCCCCAAACCGACGCACCGGCCGCGATCGCCGCAGCGATCGCGAGCACCGGTCGTCTGATGGGCGACACAGACGAGGATGCTCGCCGCCATCCGCAGGAAGTGCTCGAGTTTCTCGGCGTGGAACCCGGCATGCGCGTGCTCGACTTCGGTGCCGGTGGTGGGTATTACACCGAACTGCTGTCCCGCGTCGTGGGTGCGGATGGCACCGTCGTTGCCTATAACGATGGCCTGTATACGAAGCTCTTCGGCCCGCGACTCAACGAGCGCCTGAACGGCGGCCGTCTGGCGAATGTGAAGCCTCTCGTGGCGGAAGCCAACGACATCACCCTTGAGCCCGGTGAGCTGGATGCGGCGCTCTTCGTGATGTCCTATCACGACCTGTTCCACCGCCCGGAGGGCGCCGCCGCCGCAGTCGACGTCCCGAAGGTTGTTGCCAAGGTGTTCGGTGCGCTGAAGGCGGGGGGCATCGTGCTCGTTCAGGACCATGCAGCCAACGCGGGTTCGGAAGTCGTCGAGGCGGCCAACAGCCTGCATCGCATCGATCCCGAAGCGGTAAAGAGCGGTTTCACGGCTGCAGGCTTTACATTCGATGGCGCAAGCGCAGTGTTTGCGAATCCTGCGGACGATCACTCGAAGATGGTGTTCGATCCGGCAATTCGCGGCAGCACGGACCGCCTGATGTTCCGTTTCCGCAAGCCGCTGCCGGTCGATGCGCCGCGCGCGGAATGATCCACACAGCAACGCAAGTTACAGGGGATTTCACGATGACGATTCAGAAACGCTTACTCGCGCTGGCCGGCATTTGCATGCTGGCAGCTCTGCCTGCCGTTGAGGCCGCCGGTCCCGCGAACTCTGCCGCCATCAAGGCGGCGCTCGCCAGCACCGAGCGCCTGCCTTCCGACAGCGCGGAGGATGCCTGGCGCCAGTCTGCCGCGGTGCTTGAGGTGCTGGGCGCACGCCCGGGCATGAAGGTGGTCGACGTGGGTGCGGGCGGCGGGTATTTCACCGAGCTGCTGTCTCGCGTGGCCGGCCCGCAGGGTTCGGTCACCACGCAGAATCCCACCGGCTTCGTGACCCGCCTGACTGCGCGGCTCGAGGAGCGCTACGGCAAGAATCGGTTGCCGAACGTGGTGCGTCTTGAGGGCGACCCGATGGTGCTCCCCGCAAATGCCTACGATGCGGCTCTGATCGTCAACTGGTACCACGACCAGTACAGCCCCCGCGCGCAGACGATCGGCGGCGGTCCGGTCACGCCGGCCGGTCCCGGGCCCTTCGTTGCCGAAGTGTTCAAGTCCCTGAAGAGCGGCGGTGTCGTCGTCGTTCAGGATCACACGGCCAATGCCGGTGGCGACCCGATGGATGTCGGGACCACCATCCACCGCGTGGATCCGGAGCAGGTGAAGAAGGACTTCGCCGCAGCGGGCTTCAAGTTCGATGGCGAGAGCAACGCGCTGCGCAATTCCGAGGACGATCACAAGGTACGCGTGCACGAGCAGGGCATGCTGCACAAGACGGATCGTTTCATCCTGCGCTTCCGCAAGCCCTGATCCTGCAGCGAAGTGCCAAGGAAGCGGGGAAGCCGCAGGAAGTGCAGGAAGCCAGGGTCGTTCGCGACTGCCCGTGGCCCGTTCTGACTTCCATGGCTTCCCGGCCTCCACTGCTTTCTGGTGTTCCCGCCGGCTTTCCACTCCCTGACCTATGGCTGCAAAACGCGCCCTGATCGTCGACGACTCGCGGTCCGCCCGCGTGATTCTGGGCCGCATGCTGGAAAGCTACGGCTTGCAGGTCGACGCGGCGGAAACTGCGGAGCAGGCGTTCGAGTTCCTGGAGCATCAGCGCCCCGATGTGATCTTCATGGATCACCTGATGCCCGGCATGGACGGCTTCCAGGCCGTCCAGGTGCTGAAGTCCAATCCGTCCACCGCGTTGATCCCAGTGATGATGTACACATCGCAGGAAGGCGAGCTGTATGTCGGCCAGGCGCGCGCTCTGGGTGCTGTCGGCGTGCTGCCAAAGACCGTCAAGCATGCCGATGTGTCGCGCGTGCTGTACCAGCTCAACCTGCTGGAAGAGCGGCGCGAGAATCGCCCGGGGCTCGTCGTGCCACCGGAAGCGGAAGAGGTGGATACCCAGCAGGTCGAAGTCTCCTCCGCGCGGGCCGAGCAGATCGACCAGCCGCCCGAAAGCCATTCAGGTGACCCGTCGCTGCGCGCTCTGCTCGACAGCGCGTTCAAGGAACAGCAGATCGAGCTGCGCCGCTTCATGCTCGCCAGTTTCGAGGCCTTTATCCGGCGCGTCAGTGCGGACCTCAAGACAGTGGTACCTCAGCCGGAATCGATCGATCCGGCCGCCGCCCTTGCGCAGAGCTACCAGAAGGCCGGCGACTCACGCTGGCCCTGGCTCATCGCAGGGGTTGCCGTGCTCGCGCTGCTGCCGACTGCCATCCTCGGTGCGTTCTACTTGAGGATCATGGACACGACGCGCAGCCTGACTGACACCAATGGAAGGCTGGCCGAGTTGGTGGCGGGGCAGCAGGCACAGATCAATGCGCTCCGCGACGCGCCACCTGATGCAGACACGACAGCCCAACCGGCCATTCCGGCAACTCCGCCAGTGGCAGTCGAGGCTGTAGGGTATGGCGAGACTCCGCTGTCCGGAGTGCGGGTTGAGAAACTGCGCGCGCTGCTTGCCCGACTCAAGGCCGACGGCTTCAAGGGGACCGTGCGCATCGAGTCCTTCGTGGGCGACTTCTGTCTTGCCGGGAACGCGGTCGAAGGCTATTCGCTCGCGGCCGACGAACTGCCTGCCCGCCGCTGCGATGTCACCGGCAATCCGTTCGAAGACGGACTCTCCGGTGCGCAGCGGCAATCGCTGTCCTTTGCCAATCTGGCCGCATCGATCGCCCAGGAGACCGGTGGCGATCTTCGTGTCGAAGTGATCGCGGCCGGCCGTCGCCCGATGGCGCCGTATCCCGCGGCCGCTGACACCCTGACGGCAGGCGAATGGAATAGGGTCGCCACGCGCAACAACCGCGTGGAATTCACGATCGAGCCGGTGGGATGAACTCGGCAGGCTTCCTCCCGCCCCGCTGGCTGCGTAACCACCACCTGCAATCCATCCTGCCGACCAGCCGGTTCCGCAGGCCGTGGGTCATGCCCCGGGCGCGTCAGTTGCTGACGGCATCGCGCCCTGCCATTCTCGATTGCGGTGCCGGCGTGCGTCTGTCGGGTGATCACTCGCGGCAGGAAGATGCCGGCAGGGTGGCAGCCACAACGCTGGTCGTGCTGCTGCATGGCTGGGAAGGGAGCGCCCAGTCGCTCTATGTGCTGGGGCTTGGCAGCCACTTGTTCGGACTGGGCTACGATGTTTTCCGGTTGAACTTCCGCGATCACGGCGGCAGCCACGGCCTCAATCCAGGGCTGTTTCATTCCTGCCGTCTGGATGAAGTCGTGGGCGCAGTGTCGCGCTTGCACGGCTTGTTTCCCGACAAGAAGCTGTGCATTGGCGGATTCTCGCTCGGAGGAAATTTCGCGCTTCGCGTCGCCGCCCGCGCGCCTGCCAGCGGGATTCCCGTCGAGCGCGCTTTCGCGGTGTGCCCGGTGTTGAGTCCGCACAGTACGCTCGAAGTTCTCGAGCGCGGCTCGTTCGTGTACCGGCAGTACTTCATCCAGAAGTGGAAGCGCTCGCTGGTCGAGAAGCAGCGCTGCTTCCCCGGGATCTACGACCTCAAGGACATCCTGGCGATGAACACGATGACGGCGATGACGGACGCGATGGTTCGCCGCTACAGCGAGTTTGCCGACCTCGATTCCTACCTGACCGGGTATGCCATCGTCGATGGCGCGCTTGCCGGACTCGCGGTGCCGAGTCATGCCCTGCTGGCTGCGGACGATCCGATCATTCCGGTCAGGGACGCAGACCGCCTCGCGAAGACGCCGTTCCTGTCCGTCACGCATTCGCGCTACGGAGGGCACTGCGGTTTCCTCGACAGCTTCGGTCGCGAGAGTTGGGTCAATCAATGGGTCATGCGCGCAATGGGAGCAGCCCCACAGCCCATGATGAGCGGGGGAAGCGACGAGCGATGAGCGATCGGCGACCGGAGGAGCCTCGGGACTCGTCGGAGAGCATAGGAAGCAACTCCATGCCAGTCGCTAATCGTTAATCCTGCTTCAGGCTCCACGCCACGATTTTCTGCCGCTGCACGCCCAAGGCTTCGACCCCCAGCGTGACGATGTCGCCAGGCTTGAGGTAAAGCGGGGGAGTGCGTCCGAGGCCGACGCCCGATGGCGTGCCGGAATAGATGACATCGCCCGGTTCCAGTGTCATGAACCGGCTCAGGTAGCTCACCAGGAAGGCGGGCTTGAATACCATCTGGCTCGTGCTGGAGCGCTGCCGGTCTTCGCCGTTTACAGTCAGCCACAGTTCGAGGTTGGTGGCGTCGAGCGTGCTGCCAGCCAGCACGTAAGGGCCGAGCGGCGCAAACGTGTCCGCACTCTTGCCCTTGACCCACTGACCGCCCCGGCGAATCTGGAAATCCCGTTCGGACACATCGTGGCCGGTGGCATACCCGGCGATGTGGTCCGGCGCCTGCGCCTCGGTGACGTACTGGGCACGCTTGCCGATGACGATGACGAGCTCCACTTCATGGTCCAGGGCAACCGAGTCGCGCGGCTGAATCACGTCGTCATCGGGGCCGCTCAGCGCTGTGACGGCTTTCATGAAGACGACGGGCTCCTTGGGTACTTCCTGCTTGGCTTCCGCGGCGTGCTCGCGATAGTTCAACCCAATGGCGATGATCTTGCCGATACCCTTGATCGGCACGCCGAAGCGCGGGGTGCCTGCTACTGCGTGCAGCGACGTCGGGTCGATCGCGGCGAGCCGGGCGATTGATTCGCGTGACAGCGTGTCAGGCGTGATGTCGTCGAGGATGCCGGAGAGGTCGCGGACGATGCCGTCGGCGTCCAGCAGTCCCGGACGTTCTTGTCCTTGCGGGCCGTAGCGCAACAGCTTCACGCCGGCGCCGGGTTGCTTGGTATCGTTCTCGTTGGCCATGTCTGCATCCATCCGTCAGTCTTGCACGCGTCGCAATGATAGCAGGGCGTGGTATGCCCGCTGTGCAGTCGCGTACTGACGGGCTAGGCCGACAACTCCCCCATCGCTTGCTGCCAGCGCTGGTACCGTCCGGCCAGGGCGGGGTGGTGAGTCGTGGTGAAGTGCTCCATCCTCGCCACCGGCGACCAGGTGGCCGGCATCCCGGCAACCAGGAAGGCGAGTCCGGCCGCGGTCGCCTCACGGAGGCTTGAGCGTTCGACGACGAGGCCAGTCAGGTCCGCGATGCAGCTGCACAGATAATCGGACTCCGACAGGCCGCCAACGGCGACGATACGATCCAGGCCTGGCTCGACGGCGCGCATTTCGGTGACATTGGCCGCAATGAGGAAGGCGATGCTTTCGACGACAGCCGCCACTTTCGCCAGTTCGTCGGCTGGCGCATCGTCCAGGAACCGCGATGGCAGCTGCGGGATCCAGTACGGTGAGCCGACGCCGGAGACGCCGTTCAGGAACACCGGGATCGCAAGGTCTGCCGCCTGGTCACGCGTCAGTGAACGCGCCGCCCGATGATCATCAAGTCCCGTCTGGTCATCGATCCAGCTGAGTGCGCTGCCCGCTCCATTGACCGTGCCCTCGAGTGAATAGCGGACACCGTCCGCATCCGAGGCCAGTACGCTGCGCAACAGATTGGTAGGCCGGTCGGGCGCACGGGCCAGGGGACATTGCAGGAACGCGCCCGTGCCGATGTTGAGATAGATCGAGTGGTCATCGGGACGACCGTGCGCGAATGGGACGGCGGACTGGTCTCCGGTACAGACGACCAGCGGCACCGCGTGCTCCGGCAGGGGCAGCACTCCGAAAGCATGGTGTGTCGGCACCGACAGGGGCAGCACGGAAACCGGGATGCCCGCCAGCTCAAGCAATTCAGGCGACCAGTCCCCGAGAGCGATATCCCACAGCAGCGTTCGCGATGCATTGGCCCCATCGGCGACCGCAGGCTGTCCCGGCACCAGCTGCTGCAGCAACCAGCTTGCGAGCGGCCCCACGACCAGATGTCCGTGCGAGGCAGCGTCGCGCACGGCGGGCAGCTCATCGAGGCACCACCTGATCTTGCTCGCGCCATAGTGGGGCGACAGCGGCAGCCCCGTGATGCGACGGATTTCATTTTCGCGCGATTGCCAGTCCTTGAGTGCGGCCGGATTGCGGCGGTCCTGCCAAGAGAGGACCGGCGACAATGCGGCTCGCGTGCGTTTGTCCCAGCAAACAATGCTCGAGCGCTGCGTGGCGAGACCGGCAGCGGTGATGCGGCGGGTATCGGTGCCCAGCGACTGGCACACTTCACCGAGCGCCGTGCGAATGGATTCGAGCACCTCTGTCGCCACGTGCTCGACACGGTCGCTGCCGCTTCTATACGTGCTGACGGGGGCAAGGGCTTCGGCCACTTCGCGACCGCTGCGATCGAAGACGATGGCACGGCTGGCATGGCCACCCTGGTCGATGGCAAGCAGCAGGTCCGGTTCGTCACGGCCAGCGAGCTGACCCAAGTCTCCGGTCAGGCCGCGCAGTTCGTTGATGAGCCAGTTGAAGTCGTCGCGCTGCATTTGAAATCTTGGTGTTGCCTGCGGCGCCCAGCGTACAGGCTTTTCAGTCAGGCTTCAGCGGGAGTTCCCGGGTATCGGCCCGCACGCGTGCCGCAGGCAACGCGGATTCCAGACGTTGGAGCGTCTGCTCCGCTGCGGCCCGCCAGCCCGTCAGCTTGCCGCCGTAGATCGTGAGCACTCGCGGCCTGTCCGCGCGATCCACCTCCAGCAGTGTCTCGCGAGAGCGTCCGAATGCGCCGCCCTTGGCGGCCGGCAATACCCTGAGTCCGGCAAAGCTATCCAGCATTGCGAGCGGTTCATCGCTGCGATACCGCGGAAAGTAGCGCCGGACGATCGCTTCGAGATATGCGACTTCTTCTGGGAGCGGCCGCACGTCGTCGGGTTTGCCGCGGAATGCCGTTTCCGTCGTGCCGACCAGCGTGTGTCCGTGCCAAGGCATGACGAACACGGCGCGTCCGTCCTGTGGCGCTTCGACGTAGTACACGCCGCGATGCGTGCCACCCTGAATCACGATATGCGTGCCCTGGACGAGTTCAATTGCGGCGGGCTGCTGCCTGGGGATCACGCGTTCCAGCACCTGCGTTGCCCACGGGCCGGCCGCGTTGACCAGGACGTGCGCTTGGCAACTGCGCGTCTGGTTGCTGACCGAATACGTGACGAGGGCGCCTGCGGGCTCGAGTTCGGCAGCGATGAATTCCGCGGGGGCGGCTATCTCGGCGCCCAGTTGCACGGCTGAGCGGACGACGGCCCGTGTGAGTGCCGCGTCGTCCGTCTGGCCGTCGTGGTACACCAGCACCGCGTCCAGGTCCTGGGTGTCGAGGCCGTCAAGCTGGTCCCACTGGCTTCGCGGCACGCTGCCGAAGCTCGTTCCTGGTCCGAAGCCTCCGAGCACGGCGTAGAGCGACAACCCGATCCGCAACTGCCACGGTCGTCTGCGAGTCCCCCGGTAGACGGGAATGTAGAAAGGGACGAGGTGGACGAGGTCCGGCGCATTGCGCAGCATCAGCGTGCGTTCGAGCAGGCTCTCGCGCACGAGGTGGAACTGGCCGGATTCCAGATAGCGCAAACCGCCATGAATGAGTTTGCTGGAGCGGCTCGAGGTGCCGTCGGCGGGGCTCCCTTTTTCCAGGATGAGGACCGAATGTCCTGCCGCCGCCGCGGCTTGCGCCACCCCTGCGCCATGGATACCCGCTCCGACGACGACCAGGTCGTAGCGGTTCACGATGCGGACAGCTCGCGAACCTCGCGCTGGAGCGAGCGCACCGCCATGGTCTCCACGAATTCCACCCCGCGCGCAGCCAGCTCCAGCGCCAGTTTCGCGGTGGCGACTTCGTAGACCACCCAGCGCCAGGAACCCCGCGTGAGCCGGCCTTGGGAAGAACGGAGCAGTTCGTGGTCGCAGAACAGGTATTCGGGCCCGATGGCTTCGCTCTTGAGCGACGAAAGCGGGGAAACCTCGGGCAGGACCCAGCCAATGGGCAGGCCTGCCACTTGGCGGGCAAGGTGGATCGCCGCGAGGTCGAAGGAAATCACGACGCATTGGGCCGCCACGGGCCGCAGGACTTCGGCGATGCGCGTCACGACCTGTTCGTGGCCGAAGGCCCTGAGGCTCGCACGCTTGATTTCGACGAAGGCCGTGGCCTTCGGGAAGGCCGCTAGCAGCTCGACAGTGCGCTCCAGCGTGGGAATGCCGACGTCGTGGTAGCGATCCCCCAACCTTTTGGTTTCATTCACCTTGATGTCCCGCAGTTCGCGCCACGTCATGTCGAGCGCATTGCGGTCGAGTCCCGCGGTGCGCTCCAGGCTCGCGTCGTGCAGGACGATCGGAACGTGGTCCGCCGTGAGTTGCACGTCGAATTCCACATGCATCAGCCCCAGTTCCAGGGCCGACCGCAGTGCCGGCAGGGTGTTCTCGGGAAATTCGGCTGCGTTGCCCCGGTGGGCGACGATCCTGGGCCAAGTAGGGGACGACTCGCTCATGCCTACTTGCGCTTTTCCTCGAACGTAGTAACAGCTTCGCCGCTCGTGATCGTCATTTCGCCGACCACGACCGCGCCGCGTGCGATTGCGATGGTCTGCGCGCGGATGTTGCCGTCGATCCTGGCTGCCTTGTGGATTTCGAGTTTCCCCTCGAGCGTCAGGTTGCCCTGCAGTTCCCCTGCGATCACTGCGCTGCCGGCCGTGACTGGCCCGGTCCAGCGGGCCTTCTCGGCCAGCAGGAAGGCGCCCTTGATGCGGCACTCCCCCGTTGCCACGCCGGCCACGGACAGGTCCGAGTCGCAGGCTATGTCGCCTATGAACTCGGTCCCGGCGCCGATGAAGGTCGGGCTGCCGGTGATACGGTCGAGCAATCTGCGCTTCGGGATGTCGATCATGGGGGTCCTAAGAGGTCAGGGGGCCTGCCGGCAACCCTTGGTGGCCCGGTCAATCGGACGCGCGCCACAGCTTGTACGGCCGTCGGCCGCCGCGCAATCAGTATGTCATTCCATCCCAGGCTTGCATCACAACCTGGCAGGGTTCGCCTTCGAGACAGCCCAAACCTGACAATTTTGGTCACTTTTATCATTGACCAGAAATTACTCAACTTATTGATATAAAAATACTTATTGTGATGGCACGGCCGTTGCAATGGCTTCTGGCAACGGTAGCAACAGATGCGATCCATGTACAACTTCAACGCCGCGACCAGCGAACTCATCGGGCTCCTCCTTCCGGAGCCGGACCTGGACCTCAGCCCCGTCACCAACAAGGGCAGGCCGCGGGCTTCGGTCACGGCGCTGGTTCGCAAGTCCGACGGGCAGATGGCGCTTGAGTCGGTCGCCGCAGATGCGCTCGCGGCCCGGGAGGGCCTGAAGACGGGTTGCTTCCGCAAGTCCCGGGCGATCATCGACCCGGTGTCCCGCGAAGTCATGGGTTACGAGATGGAGATGGTCGACAGCTTCTAGTTCCAGTTTCACGCGCTGATCCCCTTAATTTTCCCCTGGGGGGGTCTCTTGGTCTGCGCCGCTGTACTCTTCCCCGTACAGCGGCGCTTTTTTTTGCTTTGCAGCCGCCCCACTCCGTAGACTGACCGCCCTTTACGCGGACAAAACACCGGGCGACTCAGGTGACGACACGAAGACTCGAAAACGGCCTGCCTGCGAAGCAGGGGCTCTACGACCCTCAGTTCGAACATGAGGCGTGCGGCGTTGGCTTCGTAGTTGACATAAAAGGGCGCAAATCGCACCGCATCGTCGAACAAGCGGTCGAGATCCTGAAGAACCTGGATCACCGCGGCGCCTGTGGTTGCGAGGTCAATACGGGTGACGGCGCCGGCATCCTCATGCAGATGCCTCATGCCTTCCTGAAGTTGGTTTGCGCGGAAGCGTCGATCGCGCTTCCCGAGCCGGGCTACTACGGCAGCGGCATCGTGTTCCTGCCGCGCGGACCCAACAAGCGTCGCCGCCTGGAGGAGAAGTTCGAGCAGATCGTGCAGTCCGAGGGCCAGTCGGTCCTCGGCTGGCGCACCGTGCCCACGGACAATTCGATGCTGGGCGAGACCGCGAGGTCGAGCGAGCCCTTCATGGCGCAGGTGTTCATCGGCCGCGGCGCCGACGTCAAGAGCGAACTCGCGTTCGAGCGGAAGCTGTACGTCATTCGCAAGCGCGCGTACAGCGAAGTGCGGACTTCAACCGCGGACGGCGCCGAGTCCTGGTACGCGCCCAGCCTGTCGGCACGGACATTCGTATACAAGGGCATGCTGCTGACGACGCAGCTCGACCAATACTTCATCGACCTGAAGTCGCCGGTGATGGAATCGGCGCTGGCTATCGTGCATTCGCGTTTTTCGACCAATACGTTCCCGAGCTGGGACCGCGCCCATCCCTACCGCTATATCGCCCACAACGGCGAGATCAACACGCTTCGCGGCAACATCAACTGGATGAAGGCGCGCGAGGCGCAGTTTGCGTCCGAGGCGTTTGGCGAGGACATGGAGAAGATCCCGCCGATCATCAACCCGAACGGGTCGGACTCGGCCATGTTCGACAACACCCTGGAACTGCTCGTACTGGCGGGGCGCTCGCTGCCCCACGCCGTGATGATGATGGTGCCGGAGCCCTGGTCGAACCACGAGAGCATGGACGACGCCACGCGGGCGTTCTACGAATATCACTCGACGCTGATGGAGCCTTGGGACGGCCCTGCCGCTATCGTATTTACCGACGGCACGCGCATCGGTGCGG
>Ga0114966_10003400_pt1 | contig 13965 bp, 12 predicted proteins | sample M_130207_XF_Meta_FD_87029 | JGI IMG/M metagenome (GOLD analysis project Ga0114966, IMG submission 87029) | Freshwater microbial communities from Lake Montjoie, Canada to study carbon cycling - M_130207_XF_MetaG | ecosystem: Environmental > Aquatic > Freshwater > Lake | place: Lake Montjoie... | reverse complement strand
ATAGCGCAGCCGGCACAAGCGCAGCCGGCACAAGCGCAGCCGGCACAAGCGCAGCCGGCACAAGCGCAGCCGGCACAAGCGCAGCCGGCACAAGCGCAGCCGGAACAATTTATGGCAGAACCGCAACAAGCAGCGCCTACCCAAGTTGTAGTTGGGGTTCAAACTCCTCACCCGAATGTCGTGGGGGGGCTAAACCCTCCATTCGTCGTTGGGGGGCAAGACCCCCACACCCAGTATAAACCCACCGTAACCGGCGCAAAGCGGAAGCGTGTCACCCGCACCGTAAAATATAAATTAGGCAAACATTCTAACGGCACGGTGTCGGTTTTAATTAAAAATTCGCAAACTCGCCGGAAAATTCAAACCGAGCATGCGCTTTTAAAACAAAAGAGTATTTTAGACGTGAAGAATTTTCTTCGTGGTAAAAATTTATTAAAAGTTGGATCCGCAGCGCCGAACGATGTACTGCGGCAGATTTACGAACAGAGTATTTTAGCGGGTCAAGTTGAAAATAAGTCCAAAGATACTTTAATCCATAATTATTTCAATGCGGAAAAATAATAGGTATTTATATAAGCGGATGCGTTCTTTTTTTGGAAGGTTATTTAGAAAAAACAAAACACAAAAGAACGCAAACAAGACAGTGTTTGAAAATGTTGCACCGTTCTTGAACCGGGCACCAATGCCTGTACCTATCCGCAATTCATTATCAAACCGAAAATCAAGTGATTTCTCAATGTCAAACTCAAAATCGGACAAAAGGAGCGGTTCTTATAATAGGTTAGTAAGACCGAACGAAGGAACTGACTCGAAAATTCATCGAATAGAAAGCTATAAAAGGAAAGGTCTTCGGGTAAAAACAGGTGGATCTACTAAGAAATGCGAGAAAATAAATAAAGAGATTACAAAGATAAATAAACAGGCACAAGAAAAAATAAAAAAAATAACATTAAAAAACCCCGAGTGTTTTACATATGAAATGCCTGTGAAATTAAGATCAGAGAACGAATATGAAGTGGCACAGGAAGTGCCAGAAACACCGTATGCGGAAGTTGGTTCACGGAAGGAGCATACATATGCGGAAGTTGGTCCGCCCAATCTTCCTCCTTCCCGCCGGAAAAAGTCTAAGTCCAAGTCCAAAACCAGGTCTAAGGCTAGGTCCAAATCCAGCAGTTTATATCGAAACCAACCTAGTTACTCTGCACCCAAATTAAAATCAACAGAGTATCTCTCTATTGAAGAGTGAACTAATATTTAAACGCTCATATACAAATAAAATAAAATCACCGCAAAAATATACACAAATTAATAAAAAATAATTATATATATAGTTTAATATATATAATGTCCAAAACGCACAAGCGTAGCGGGTACAAGCGTAGCGGGTACAAGCGTCGCGGGCACAAGCGTACAAGCGCAGCGGGTCGCGGCATGCGTAGCAGAAATAAGCGTACAAGCGTAGCGGGTACAAGCAAGCGCAGCGGCAGGCGACGAACCCTAAAAACTCGGCGTAGGCAACGGAATTTAAAAGGTGGAGCATCACCAAGAACATCACCAATATCACCAATATATTACGCACAAGGTAAAAAATATTCACCTACTAAATATGCGATGGCATATAGTCAAAAATCATCAACATATGAAGAACCAGTACCAATTAAAAGTGTAGCAACATATAAAACACCTCATCTAGATCCAACTCCATATTATGCTACGCTTGGAAAAAATCTTGATGTTGTTCCATGGAACCCTGAGGAAGAAGATGAACCCGAGAAATTCATCCCAGGCATATATAAACATAAATCACTCATAAAAATTCCAGAATAATTTCTGTTTCAAAACCGCCCGCTCCCCGTCAATAAAATCTTATAATTCAAATACACTTGCAGCTGATAAATGCCCGTCACAATAAGCTCGCCTTCTTTTTCAATTGCCCCTGTTTCTATTCGCAAACGGATCTTTTCTTTATTTTTCTGAAAATATTCGTGCATGATCGGCTGAAAAACCGCAAAATCCGCTTTAATTCGCTCGTTTTCCAGCATCCCAAAAATCGCCACTTCAATGTTTTTATAGCGCAGAATTTCATTATACGCTTCAAAGTCCCGGTGCGTTTTCGTAATTCCCGGCTCGTTTAACAGCGGTCCATCGTTTAAGACCGTACAAAGAGCCAGCAAAACCGACGAAATCGTCTGGCAACCGCTCCATTTCTCGCCCTGCCAAGTATTTAAAATAGAGAGACACACTTTCCCGCAGCGATACAAATTCGGATTAAAACGCGTAGCACCGTCGTTCGTGCAGTATTCCACGCTAGGCGGCGCGTGCGGGTAATTCGAGGGGAAATTAAATTTAAATAAATAAAACCCATCCGCATAGGGCGTATCTGCAGGACCAATAATGAGAGCTTTGCCCTTTAACAAGTCGGTTTCATCGTGCTCATAATAAATTCCATGAGAGATTAAGGGATTTTTTCGCAATTCTTTTACATCACTTATGATGCGGCGCATTGTATCCTTGGCAATAAATGTAGGTGCATTAAGAACGGTGGGATCCGGTAAAATATTGACAGCCATTTTTATAATATATTTAGTTATGTTTATGTATCTATTTTTATATATATAATTCGCTCCATTATCCTCGTTAAAAATCAGTGGATGAATTTACGGACGGACAAATAATTGGCATAAAAATTGGCATAAAAATAGTCAAAATATATAACAAAAATAAATATAACAAAAAAATTGAATTAAATTAATCTGGGCTATATATATCATCATACATACAAGATGTCGACCTCCACTAAAAATGGAAATTTTGAAAATTATTTGCGCACCTTTAATGCAGTCAAGGGCGAAGGGTTCACGCATACACGTATAGGGGATAAGACCCTTTCAATTTTCGGCGGCAGCTATAAAATAAACGACGGCGATTGGAAAAAATTCACCGAGCAGTATTATCAGCACGTGTTTGTCAAGGGCAATAAAGAATACTTGACCGAAAAGCAGCTGATAGATAACGGTCCGATCATGATCGATATTGATTTGCGCTACGATACCTCCATCACGACTAAACAGCATACAAAAGACCACATCATTGATGCAGTGATGCACTATGCCGACAAAATAAAACAACTGGTGGATGTAACGCCGGGGTCAGCCATTGAAGTATTTGTCATGGAAAAAGACAGCGTGAATACCTTAGATAATAAGACGAAAGACGGTATTCATATTATTATCGGATTAAAAATGCACAAAGCGCTGCAAGTCATCCTCCGGAAAAAAGTCTTACCCGAGCTTAAAAATAGCTGGGACGATTTGCCCATTACAAACTCGTGGGAGGATGTCTTGGATGAAGGTGTGACGAAAGGCTTTGTCAATTGGCAGCTTTATGGATCGCGCAAGCCGGCGCACAAAGCCTATATGATTAAATACCATTTTGAATTAAATTACGCAGAAGGTAATGAATGGTCGATTGAAGAATATCCTCTGGAGCAGTTCTCGACGGAGAAAAATATATATAAATTGTCGGCGCGCTACACCGAGTATCCGGGGTTTCCTTTGATGGACGGCGTTCAAGATGCCTTTGAAGCGGCAAAAGATACGCTCCGTCAAAATACAGACAAGAAAACCAGCAACGCACTAGATGCAGCGGCAGCAGGCGGCAAACATAATATCAAGCCCAAAAATAAATCAACATCCTTGTCCAAAACTGCGTATAGTGATATTAACAGCGAAGCGATGTTGGACAATATGATCGAGTCGTTATTCGAAGACATTGGTGCGCTGAATTATCGGTTAAAAGAAACGCACGAATATACCTTGAGTTTGCCGGCGATGTATTACGGTCCGGGGAGTTATAACAAATGGCTCCGGGTCGGTATGGCGCTGCATAATACGAATAAAGATCTCTTCCTGACTTGGTTAAAATTCAGCAGCCAAGAAAATTGCCGGGATACCTTAAAGGGTGCAAATGGAAAGTTCGATTGGCGGCAAGTGCCGGATTTATACGAACAGTGGGAAAAGTTTTCGAACAATACTTCAAATTCGAATTGTCTCACTTATCGTTCGATTATGTATTGGTCAAAAAACGACGCCAAGGAGAAACACGATCTCATCCAAAAAAGCACGGTGGACTATTTCATTAATATTACGACCGATACGGATACCCCAACCGAATTTGATTTAGCGTGTGTCTTATTCAATATGTATAAAGACCGGTTTGTTTGCACTAGTATTAAAAACAAGACCTGGTATGAATACATTAATCATCGCTGGCACGAAATCGACTCGGGTAATACTTTGCGGTTGGCGATTTCCAAGGAGATGCATCACATTTATGCCGAAAAAATCGCCGAAATAACGAACCGCATAAATGTAGTGGACGATATTGGCGACGGGTCGCGCGCAAAAATGATGGCGATCTCGCAGCGTATGATCGATATTTCCACGATATTGAAGCAGACGCAGAAAAAGCAAAACATTATGCGCGAAGCGTGTGAATTGTTCTACGACAGCGAATTCTTGTCTAAATTAGACCGCAACCCGTATCTGCTGTGCTTTAAAAATGGGGTTGTTGATTTTAATCAAAAGATCCATCGCAAAGGACAGCCCGACGACTTTGTATCCAAGTGCACCAACATTGATTATGTTCCTTATAATCACACGAAATATGCTAGCGTTATCGGCGAGATTAAAGAATTTATGGCGCAGCTGTTTCCCGTCAAAGAGTTAGAGACATATATGTGGTCGCATTTAGCGTCTTGTTTAATCGGCGTGAATACAAATCAAACGTTCCACGTGTATAAAGGGTCCGGGCGCAATGGTAAATCGGCGCTTACGTCTTTGATGAGCAAGGCTATGGGCAGCTATAAAGGCACGGTGCCGATTACTTTAATCACGACCAAGCGTAATTCGGTCGGCAGCACGTCGTCGGAGGTCGCGCAATTAGACGGAATTCGTTATGCCGTTATGCAAGAGCCCACCAAAGGCGACAAAATCAATGAAGGGTCGATGAAGGAATTGACGGGTGGCACAGATCCGATACAAGCCCGAGCGCTCTTTAAAGATTCGGTGACCTTTGTGCCGCAGTTTAAACTCGTGGTTTGCACCAACACCGATTTCGAAGATACGAGCAATGACGACGGTACTTGGCGACGCATGCGCTATATTGATTTTATGTCCAAGTTCATGGAAAATCCGTTTGAAGATGAAATCAAGTTTCCGCGCAGTTTATGCCCGCATCAATATCCCTTGGACAAAAAATTAGAAGAGCGCTTTGAGGTGTGGGCGCCGACGTTTATGTCCATGCTGGTGAGCCAGGCGTATACTGAAATGGGTATTGTTAAGGACTGCAATATTGTCATGGCAAATAGCGATAAACACCGCGAAGGTCAAGACTATTTTGCGGGCTTTGTCCGAGATAAAATCCGCAAGAAGGAGGGTTCGACTATTTCAAAGACGAACTTGATGGAGGCATTCAAAAATTGGTATACGGTCAATTATGGGAAGAATATGCCGAAAGGAAAAGAAATCAACGAGTTGATGAACCAGCGGTTTGGTATATACAATAAAGGCTGGCACAATATTGTTGAGTATATTGAGGAGCAAGATGCGATGGATGATATGTAGGGGGCTGCCGCCCCCTGACCCCCGCCCGAAATTAGGTAAGTTTTATTACATTTTTTTATGTAATAAAATCATTATGTATGGTAAGACTTATGGCGAGGGTTCTCCAAAGGGGGGGCGTGGGGGTTTCCCCCAGGGGCGGCAGCCACAAATGGGGGTTTGGGGGGTTTCCCCCCACCTAGAGATCAATATAAACATCCTTATGCGGTATTTCTTTGAGCCAATAGTAGACAACATCGCCAATAATAAATACCCATTTCATAAGCATATTTAAAATGATTGGGATAACTGCCGCAATAATGATTATAAGCCACACACTATATTTCAAATATAGTTTGTCAGGAATAAAATTCGCAAACATAATATAACAAACAATAGCACTGAAATATAAAAATAACAAAATTCGACGGTAAGTATGTAATCCGCCGGTATCATTTTCTTCATACACAACTTTACGTTCATTCGTTTTAATAATGCGATCAAACATATTAATTTCTTTAATTAACGATCGCTTTTCTCTCGTACGGGTAACTAATAGTTGTTTATTTCTTTCTAGCGCAGCTGTATCTGCCTTATATTGTTTCAAATCTTGGGTTAATTCCAACATAAATTCTTGCTGTCTTTCAACGGAATTTTTTCTTAACTCTTCTGCCGTTTTGGAAAACCGATCTATAATAAGATTGTTATAAATACCTTCACCACCCTCGTCTCCGTTATTGTATAAATACAAATTTTTCTCAGCCAAACTCAAATCAAGCGGCGCATTTTGTAAATTTGTTTTTGCGTTAGATAATACCCGCTGCAATTTTTCACTACGTTTTTTTTTATAACACTCAGTGCCCGGTGCACATGTAAGAGCCGTATCTGCAAACAGTGGAATATTTGGTAAAAATGAAGATATCAATGTAGAAAACGTTGCTGCTGGATCATCAACACCCATATCTATTATATATCTAATATATTTTATTTATAAGGCTTATAGGCTTATGGGAGCATAGTCAGCGGTAGAACTATAAGGCGCAACACCATTTGCGTTTGGCGTTTCCTGAAATTTGACCACTGCCGTTCCGTTCAAATTACCACCTAATTTTAAAGTATCAAATTTTTCAACGTTAGTGCATTTTTGCTTATCTTCATCGAAATAAAGCCCTTTGGAGCAACAGTCGGCTCCCATGCAGAAGCCTAAATTACCCATTAAATTTTTAATAGGATTTTCGAAATTAAATAAATGGGTTTTATTATATTCCAATACCGTGGGGGAATAATCAGAAGGATCTTCAAATTTCCAATCAATTTCGTCATAATTCATATTGCTGCGCATACTTATATTCCACACTTTTCGTATAACAAAAATTGCACTCACTGCAATAGTTATACCAATGGCATAATTAGCGATCATTTCTGGCAAAAAGCCCTTTTTCTTTAAAAGAAACAAGATTAAAATAGGAATGCAAACTATAATCACCAGTTTCATCAGTTCACTCTGGGCTTCATAACGTTGACCATAATAGGTATTGATTTGCACCATGCGCATTTTAGTGTCATTCTTGTTTTGCAGTTCGCCTAGTTTTGCTTTTGCACTATTTATTTGATCCTCGACCACATTTAATAATGTCATTTGACTTACGAGATCTACACGTGAATTAGAAACCCCTGATTGTAAAATCGCTGCATTTTCCGAAAGGGTCGCAAACATTCCAATACGGGCATTAGATAAATAATTTATTTGATTAATAATTGCGGTAATATCAGCCGGCGGAGTGGTGGGGCTTGCCATGAGTGTTGTTAATTGTGCTATTAAGGCTTGTTCTGTTGTTTGTAAATTTGCAATATTTTCTAATGGCGTCGTCATTTATATACTCTTTCAAGAAAATATAAATTAATCAGCATAAATTAGACAGTATAAACTAATCATCCAATTTAGCGCCACTTCTAGTAATTCTTATGGCAGCAATAATTATAATAATCGCTAAAATACTCCACAGAATGTGTTTGTAATTTTGTGATATCCGGTTCAAATCACGATCTTCATTCATAGCTTCTAATAGTTTTAATTGTTCGCCCGTCCAATCGCCCAGATCGCGGCGCGTATTTTGCAACTCATTTAATTTTCCATCTATATCACCCTCATTATTCATTAATCTACTTTTTATGGTGGTATATTTATCCATTAAAGCATCTTTTAAACTTAAAAATGATCCGACAAAAGTATTATTTAACGAGTCATTGGCAGACTTCACCGCTGCTGTTTCAGTTTCCGTAAATTTCCCTAAGCCACATTTTGTGGTACCTGTCATATTGGTAGTACTGAATTTTTTAGGATCGTCGGCATATACTCCCCAATCTTCGTTTGTGCCGCGCATAATTGTTAGCGGGCAAGATGAATCTATTTTTCCTGCATTGATGCTTTTGTTGCGCATATAATACTCATAATTATTGTTTATAAAGCGGTTGCCACTACTATATATTGTATCGTCTTTCATATGACAGACATTTCCTATTTTTTCATAAACAAACCCCACGCATTTTTTAGAGGCACTGGACTTTCTAGAATTGGCATCAGCAGCGGCAGCGATAGCAGCAGTTGCAGCATCATTGGCAGTGGCAGCCCTATTTTCGGCGATAGTGAGAGCGTTATTGGCAGTGGCGGCGGCAGTGGAAGCGGCAGAGGCAGCTGTAGCCTTAGTTTCAGCGTTATTAGCAGCGTTATTAGAAGCGGTAACGGTAGCGGCAGCGTTATTAGAAGCGCTACTAGCCGCAGCCTGAGCAGTGGCAGCGGCAGCAGCAGCAGTAGTAGCAGCATTTCTCTTATTTATATTGGTAGGGTCAGCGGCAGCGGCACTAGTAGCGTTATTAGAAGCGGTAATTGCAGCTTCAGCGGTAGTCCTAGCGTTAGATAAAGCGGTAGCAGCAGCGGCAGCCGTATCCCTAGCGGTAGTAGCAGCGGTAGCGGCATTAGCAGCGGCATTAGCAGCGGTAACGGCAGTGGCAGCGGCAGTGGCAGCGGCAGTCCTAGCGGTATTAACAGCGGCAGCGGCAGCGGTCTTAGCAGTAGCAGCGTTACTAGCAGCGGTATCGGCAGCGGCAGCAGCCTCAGCACTATTATAATCACTGCACTTAGTTTTACATTCGTTCACATTATTGACGATGGGTGCATATAAATCAGTGCCACTCAGTCCATAATTGCCAATCATCTCAAAGTCGGCGCTATAGTCTGTCAAGGAATTCGGATAATTATGTAGCATTCCGTAATCATCGACGTATCCAATTTTCCCTATGTCTGTTCGGAGTGAATTAATATTATATAATTTAGACGCACTGCCGTCTAAAACCATGGAGCTTCCGGTATTATTACAACCGCTTTCTATATATACAACTTTGAATTCCGTCATAGCGCCTGTAACTTCTAGTACTAGACGAAATTTTTTGTTCGTTGATATAATGTACTCACCTAAGCCTAAAAATTCATCGGCTGTTAAATAATTTTTATCCGAATGGATAAGTCTGCCTCTTGGCTGATCATCTACTAATGCTTTGTCCGCTAAACCTCTTAACATTGTATCATTTTTATTGGTCCATAAGACATTTCCACTTAAATCTGGAATTCTGCTCCGTATCGTTAAGGATCCATCATTGCCTAAAATTAAAGCGAGTTGTTCACATGTTCTATATGTGGAGGAACAGTTAAATACGGCTGTTTTCCCTCCATCAAACCCGGCATTTTCGACCATGACGGTTTTGGGGCTCTCTTTACCACAAGCATATGTAGCAACAAATTTTTTTTGACAACCAGGTGCTGGATCGTTTGGTGAATCATCAGCAAAACCGGACAAAGAATAATTATATGAGCCGTCAAAATTAACCCCTTTTATAGCATCTTGTAGTTTGGTTGTCCAATTATTGTCTTCCACATAATAATATGCCATTTATATAAAAAAATATTATTATATATTAAGTTCTTGTATATTATATTATATTTGGTATGCGATATCTTATGCGATACCTTATACTATATCTTATACTATATATTAGGTTATGAGTTTTAAAACAGCTGCTCGCATTGAAATTGCATTGTTCCAATCAATTGGAATTATTCTAATTTTTGTAGTATTATAGGTTAGCGGGGTGTTGGGTGGCAAGGTGGTATTATAAGTGTTCATTCCAAAGTTTACATTCGCTACTGTTTCACGTGTAGGACGATTAGGACTGCCAGTAAGACCAGTAAATTCCTTATCAAATCCGTCCGGACCATCATTACCACTGGTTTTAACATATGACCATCCCGCTGGTGTTAGGGTAGTATTCCAATACTGAACTTTAAATTTTGTTACATATTGGTTACTTGTGTCCATATCAACTGGTGCCTGAATAACTACACCAGCTACAGTGGTGCTGTTTACTAAATCAATAGTTAGATGTTGGTTCGGATTGGTTTTAGAGGTGTCGATCGGTCTCCAAGAACCGTTACCATTACTCAATACCGACTTAGCGTTTACACTATCCGGAACACTAGTGCCAATAACATTAGTTCCACCCAGCCCAAACACCGAGGAATAAGTACGATTTGCTTCAGGTGGATTAATGATATCATAATTAAATGTTGGTACTGATGAATATGTAGCTTGACTTTGGGCTTCTGCGGTAGAGGCGTTAATATTAAAATCTTGTACAAGATCACTATTAAAACTATATGATGCAATATGTCCGGTGGGATTTAGTCCCTTGTTATTATACAATAAAAGCGTCATCCCATTGGCTCTGGATTGGCAGCAGTCCTTGCGATTATAATAAACTATCTTATAGACATCGTATTCCTTACCCAGATCTAACAACCAATAATTTGAAGTGGAGCTATCTTTTGAATGGTAGCCACCTTCACCTCCATCTATAGACCTTGTAGCGAGCGTACCGTCAACAGCTTGTGCGGGCATATTATTAGCTCTATGGTCGCTTGCAGAAATATTATGACTGGAAGAAGAATCTGAAGCATCAGGAAGATTTGCCTTCTTGGCGACATTTATCGAAACACCTTGCACAAAAGCATAGACTGCTAGTTGAGAGATTTGTATATGGCTTTCACCAAAGTTGTTTTTGGACGCATTAATTCTTACATACCGCACTTTAATCGGTTTAACATTACCCACATTATTACAATTTCGTCCATAACTTGCTGTAATAGAAGACGGTACAATTCTTCCTCCATTCCATATATCGCAGGATGAAACGCCGCCGAAAGACGTCGTATCCATACCAGAACCAGATATCGAATTATTATAAAATTGTTTATTTGATTCTATATCTTTCTTTATCCCGTTATAAATACCGATTTGTCCATTGGCAAATAACCCGCCGAACGTTGCACCATTTGAGCTCGCAATGGTATATGCCACTTTTTCAAAAACATAGGGCGGTAGCGCGGTTGTGTCTCGTGCTGTGGCTGTATAACAATTATACCCGCCGCCATGTTTTTTTGTTACGCCAAATAATGGTTTTTTCGAATCATAAGCCCACGTTTGACAGGCTTTCTTGGCTTTAGCAAAGGTGGAAAAATTAGCGGTACCGGCAGTTGCCCCCGCAGGGGGGGTTGGGTAAGCAATATTAAATGCCGGGTCAATTGTATAACCGCTGTTTGCCGCTGTAAATACAGCACTGTTTATACATTGTTCGCTACTATTCATCTTTATATCTTCTGTATGAGGTAAACGGTTTGAAAATAAATTATAATTTAGTTTTGAGGATTGCATAGATTTAGCATATTCATTTATTTTGGCAGATAATGCTTTTTTTGAATTGGATAAGGCGGTGGTATAGGTATCAAATAAACTTTTTTTCGCATTTAAAACCGATTGTTCGGCACGGTTCAATTTATTAATACTTGCATCCACGTCAGTTGACGCGATACCATAAAACCCTTCTCGGAATGATGTACCTGCTGCGCTTGTGCCTGTGCCTGCTGCGCTTGTGCCTGCTGCGCTTGTGCCTGCTGCGCTTGTGCCGGTGACTGCTGCGCCTGTGCCTCTGCCCGAGTTAAAATTACTACGATTATTATTATATTGTTTTCCCTGTTCAAATATTCCTCTACTATCCATTATTATTATATATACATATTAATTATATATAATATTCATTTCTATTCTTATTTCTATTCTTATGATCTCGCTCTCATTTTCTTTACAATATAATCATAAATATAGTAGCCAATAACAATAATACCTAACGCTAACATAAACATATCTAAATTTCCAGATTTAGGTACCATATAAATATAAAATAAACAGCCCGCCACAAAAATCAAGAGTATCAAATATAAAATATATTTACTAAATTTTGACTCCGTGTTAATACTCGTTGTAGTATACTGTCCATCTAATTCCAATTCATCGGCTTCTAATTTCAACAGAGCAGCTTTTTTTTGCGCTGGAGTAAGATTTGCATCTTTAAGATCTAATTTAGATTTTTGAACATTCAATTCAGCCAGTTTAATGCGAATATTTCCAATTGTTGCATCAATTGAACTACGATTGGAAACCTCTTTAGGCTTTATATCTTCAACTAATTTATAAATTATTTTTGATTTTTCCATAATAGTCGCAAATAATTCTTCTAATGCTAAACGTGGTGTATCCGTTGCGGCAGTTTGGTCTGCCAACGCTGTATCATACGATGTAACGTCTTTAATTAAATTTATATATAAATTATAACTTGCATCATATTGTGCTAACAAAACATCTAATTCAGCTTTAGTTGAATTAATTAAAGCAACACTCGTGTTGTATCCACTATTAACTGGCATATTTTATATTATATATATATTCTATTTATTTATATACTGATCTACTTACCGATGTATTTTGCAATAACATAAATTGCCAATATTCCACCAACGACATAAACCGACTTTATTACATCCGCATTGGGATTAACTAATAAATTAAAGGTCATGCCGAGAATAGTGACAGCCACTAAAAAATAAACAATATAAAAATAATAGATAGAGGTCATTTTAAGCGTAACCGTTTCCATTTGACCATTTAAAGTATCCGCTATTTTCTGTGCGTTAGAATTGGTTGGATTAGCTGCGATATGTTGCTGTGAAAGCTCTGCCAATTTGGTTTGTATTTGTTGTATAGTAGCTTGAGCGCTCAATGTGGTAGTTGTTCCTGCGCTTCTTAAAGTAGAAATATCGGTTATTAATGTTTGTGCAGCGGCAATCAATTCGTTATATTTTGTCGATAGCTGAGTAGCTGTTACGGTTTTAGTTGCGGTTGGTGTCCTTAATTCTGAATTATATGTATTATATAAGGTTCTATATTCGTTAAAGAGTTTATTATAATTTGTATCGATTGGCATAGAAGTAGTTAATCCTTCCATTAAAGGTTTTGTCCCTTCTATGTCATCGAACAATTCCGGAAAAAAAGAGTTACTCAATAAACTATGATCATTTTCAGTCGAGTTTAAATAATTATTACTATAATTTCTAAAACTAATACCTTGTTCAATATGTTTATTTATATCCATTCCGTTTTCATCGATGTCATTATATATACCTAAATTATTGAGCATTTCGCTAATCATATATACATTATCTTCATAAAAAAGATTATAATGTATATTGGCAATAATTGGCAATAATATGCAATAATATGCAATAATGCAATAATTTTATGCATTTCCGTTTCTTTTCTTATAATAGATATACCCCACACTTGCCACAATAAGAAATAAGCAAACATTTCCTAACATTAATTGATTTCGCGATATTTTACTGTCATCTAACATACCCTTGGCTGAATAACTCGAACTTTTTAAAGACGATAATTTTTCAGTTAATACCTTATTTTCATTATCTAACGTGTTAATTTGCTCATCTAATATTGAAATCTCTTTTAATACATTTTTACTGTTTTGTAGTATGCTATTTTTATACATAAAATATTTCTCTTGTAATTGGAGCATTCGCGTGAGTGCTTTGTTATATTCTTGTCCATAAGTTTGGGTTGGTGTAAAATTTGATGATATATCTGGTGTTACTTTTCCAGTTGGGAAAGTGACAACCAATTCATTTAAAGCCAAATCAAATTCATTTTGTAAATCTATACCATTACCTATTAAATTACTGGCAGGTATTATAATACGTTCAGGTGGCACATAATCATCCATCTATGTATATGTATTTATATAGCATAATATTTATTTGCATATGGCTATTATTTATTTATTGGTACAAATGCGATAAAATTCAGCCTTAATAGCGGTTTTACTCGGACGATATATTCGGCATAAATCACCCGGGCGAATTCCAATCACTTGCGATACCGGACTAAACCGAGAAATATCCGGAATT
>Ga0114966_10003398_pt1 | contig 13975 bp, 11 predicted proteins | sample M_130207_XF_Meta_FD_87029 | JGI IMG/M metagenome (GOLD analysis project Ga0114966, IMG submission 87029) | Freshwater microbial communities from Lake Montjoie, Canada to study carbon cycling - M_130207_XF_MetaG | ecosystem: Environmental > Aquatic > Freshwater > Lake | place: Lake Montjoie... | reverse complement strand
TTTCGTTGTGCCCACCAAATTTATAGCGCATGGCACTTAGAACTCGGTTGGCAAAATCATCATTGTCTCTGGAAGCAAAGCGTGAATATAGCGATGCACTTAATACGTGCGCCGGGATTCCAGCTTCGATCGCAGCTTGCACAGTCCATCGACCTTCACCGCTATCACTGACCTCGGTTGAATATTCGCCTAAGTCTTTGCTCTCTTGGAGCGCCTGGGCAGTTAAGTCCAATAACCAAGATGCAACAACACTTCCGCGTCGCCACACTTCAGTAATTTCAGGGATATCTAAATCATAAGCAGGTGTCATTTCATCGGCAGCTTCAAAAATTGCAAGGCCTTCAGCAAATGCGGCCATCATTCCGTATTCGATTCCGTTATGAACCATCTTTACAAAGTGCCCAGCGCCAACTGGTCCGCAATGTAAATATCCATATTCACTTTGCGCCGGCGATCCAGTACGCCCTGGTGTGCGCTCTGCCGCATCAAGGCCTGGGGCAAGTGCCTTAAAAATTAGATCAAGAGCTGCTACTACCTGCGCGTCTCCGCCAATCATCAAGCTATAGCCGCGTTCTAAACCGTAAACACCACCACTTGTTCCAACATCGACAAAGTTAATTCCTTTGTCGGCCAGCTTTTTCGCATTAACTAAATCATTTTTATAATAAGAGTTTCCGCCATCGATGATTGTGTCGCCCGGTGAAAGATGAGCTGCAACGGCTTGGATTGTTGAATCAGTAACTGCGGATGGAACCATGACCCAGACAGTGCGGGGCGTTGGAAGGGCAGCAGCTAGGGCTGCCAAATCTGGCGCTGGTATAAAACCTTCACTTGCTAATGCATTGATCGCCTCGGGGCTAACATCATGAACGACAGAAGTGATTCCTGATTGGCCCAATCGACGAACGATATTGGCGCCCATGCGCCCCAAACCAACCATTGCAAAGTTCACTGTGCTCTCCATGCCGACAAGTCTACTAGGTGGCACTTACTCTGCGAAAAAAGCCTCAGTATCTACGATTAATCGGGTCAATTGGCTGGCCATTACATGGCTCGCAGGAATTGATTGATCGCCTTCAAGGATCTGCGTTACTGCCCCAGCTTTTGCTTCACCCGTTGCAATAATCCAAACCTGATCGGATGCATTAATAAAATCCATAGAAAATGAGACGCGCTGTGGTGGAGGTTTTGGAGAATCTGTAATTGCAATCGCATTGGCGCGCTGTGCCGGATTCCAGTGATTGGGAAAAAGTGATGCCACGTGTCCATCTGGTCCGAGGCCAAGAACACATACATCCATCGTTATTTCACGCAGCTCTGCTTCGTAGGCCGCGGCAGCTTCTGCAACATTTACGCCATCATCAGTTGATTGAACTTCGTGAACTGTTACAGATGAATTCTGTAGTCCATCACGCACAGGCTTTGAATTTCGTAGTGGACTATCGGCACTGTCAAAGCGTTCATCGCTAAACCAAATATGTAATCCAGCTAAATCTGGTGAATTGGTATTTACTTTATCAACCAGCGCTTCGGCAAATTGCCCACCTAATGTTCCGCCAGTTAAAGCAACATGGCAACTACCTTTATCTGCCAGGTGTAAAGAAATAATCTCCATGAGCTCAGTTGATGCCGTGCTTACTAGCTCGGCTCCATCTGCATATAAAGTTAGATCTAAATCATCATTCACTTTGATACCACCTTAGGAAGATTCAAATTGAACTTAATTGAAATCTCTCGTACTAAGACGACAACCAAACCCGAGATAATCGCGACCGCTAATTCATTGATAGATAGTTTAGTTAATAGTAGATAGACAAAGCCGCCTGCTAAGGCGCTGGTTCCCACAGTTTCGCGGTGCAACAAAACTGGTTGTACCTGACACAAAATGTCACGAAACAATCCGCCAGAAACTGCGCCAACAATTGCCAAAACAATAACGGCAAGAAACGGCGCGTCATGAGTGAGTGCAAACTGTGCACTGGAAACGGTTGCAACTGCTAAGCCCAAAGTGTCCAGCGAAAGAGCAAATCGACCAACTTCTTGCTTGTCACCAATTGCAATCGTTATAACAACTGCCGCAATTACTGGGAAAAATAGCCAAGGATGCTGAATCCACGGTGGTTGTTGACCCATAAATAAGTTACGCAAAGTTCCGCCAGATATGGATGCAATTGATGCAATAAATAAAATCCCACCGTAGTCAAGGCCTTTATTGGCAGCTACGCGCGCACCAACTAGACCAAAAGCAAAGGTAGAAATTAAGTCGAGTGCATAAACCAAAAGCTCTAAATCCACGGGAAGGATTTACTTTTTGGCAGCTAATCGAGCCTCGCGGCGAATCCGCTGTTCTGCAGGATCTGGCACCGGAACCGCTGAAATCAATCGACGTGTGTAGTCATTTTTTGGCTTTTGCAAGATTGAATCGCGATCGCCTTCTTCTACAAGTAGGCCATTTTGCATCACTGCTATTCGGTGAGACAAAATATCTACAACAGCTAAATCGTGGCTAATGAACAAGCAGGCAAACTTAAGTTTTTCTTGTAGTTCTTGCAATAGATCTAAGAAGCGGGCCTGAACCGAAACATCCAGAGCAGATGTTGGTTCGTCAGCGATTAAAAGATCTGGAGTAAGGGCCAATGCACGAGCGATACCTACGCGCTGGCGCTGTCCGCCTGATAGCTCGTGTGGGTAGCGATTTCGGTAGCTTCGAGGAAGCTCTACTTGATCAAGTAAATCTTCAACCATGTGTGCAAGTGCATCACCTTTAGCAAGTCCAGCTAAATAAATTGGTTCACCAATTGATTCACCGATTGGCAAACGTGGATTTAGCGAGCTGGCTGGATCTTGGAAAACGATGCCCGTATGGCGGCGAATTGATGAAAGATCCTTTTGAGTTGCATGGCTAATATCTTTGCCAACAATTTCAATAGTTCCCTCTTTGATTGGCAAAAGACCAATCGCTGCGCGTCCAACGGTAGTTTTACCTGAACCTGATTCTCCAACCAGACCAACAATTTCACCCGGGTAGATTTCCAAATTAAAGTTTTTAACCGCAGTAAATGCAGGGATACGACCTCGTTTTGGATACTCAATCGTTACATCTGTCAGCTTAAGAACTGGTGCTGGTTTAGCGCTTTCAGAATATGGCAGTGCGCGCTTCTTACTCGAACCTAACTTTGGAACCGCGCCAAGAAGTTGCTGTGTGTATGGGTGCTGTGGGTTATTGAAAATCTGATCAGCTGTGCCATGTTCGACAGTGATTCCATCTTTCATAACCAAAATCTCATCAGCCATATCTGCAACAACGCCCATATCGTGGGTAATGAGCAAGATTGCCGAGTTGAGCTTGTCTTTTAGCCCACGCATCAAATCGAGAATTTCAGCCTGAACGGTTACATCAAGGGCTGTTGTTGGTTCATCTGCAACTAATAAACCAGGATCGCACGCTAGCGCCTGAGCGATCATGGCACGCTGGCGCTGTCCTCCGGAGAGTTGGTGAGGATATTTATTAATTGATTTTTCAGGTTCTGGAATATCTACCAAAGTGATTAATTCAAGTGCTCGCGCATGTGCCTGTGTCGGACCCATGTCAAAGTGGTTGCGCAAAGTTTCTACAATTTGGAAACCAATTGTGTAGACCGGGTTAAGCGCAGTCATTGGTTCTTGAAAAATATAAGCAACTTCACGGCCGCGGAATTTGCGCAAAGTTGAAGCGTTAGCGTTGAGCATTTCCTCTTGCTTAACTTGAACGCTTCCAGACATCCGCGCATTTGATGCCAGTAATGACATTAAACCAAGAGCAGTAGTTGATTTACCCGAACCTGATTCACCAACAATGGCAGTAACTTTGCCAGCGTTAAGTTCGAGGTTCATATCGATTACAGCTGGGTACCAAACACCATCTACCCAGAAATCAACATTGAAATCACTGATCTTTAATACTTGCTCAGACATGTGATGCCTCCGCCTTCTGTGACAAGATTGGTGCATGAGTAATCTCGATATTTTTAGGCCCCGAAGCAGTGTTTTCGCTGCTTACGTTGCTTACCTGGTTATCTTGATTATGGTTATTCAAACTCTCTTCACTAGCAATTTGCATGGATGCATCGTTGCAACATCCTGGGGTATCTTCACAGCCACTTTGAGCTACTTGATTTTGCATAGACCAAAGGTTGAACTCTTTGATGAAGGAATCAGAATCACTAATCCATTTGATCAAATCACCGTCGGTTGGCAACTGGTTGAAAGCATCGAAGCCAAATACACCATGAGTATTCAGGTTGCCGATAAAGTTATTTATGCTTGGGCTGCTCCCGCTCCCGGCAGATACCACAGTCGAACTATCCATCCCAGTGAGATTAAGGGAATGGATATTGGCGCCGATGGAGTTATTCGTCCGGGTGATAGTCCGAGAACTCACAGTGGTGCTGCGGCGTATCTTGCCATCTTGCGACTTAAGAATTTTCGAGATTCGGGAAGTACTAACGGTTGTGACAGCAGCGTTGTTGTTAACAAAAACGCTCTTGCCATCCTCATTGCCAGCTGTGTTCTGGGCATCGTTTTTAACATCTACCATTTTTAAGCACCAGCCTTTTTAACGGTCTTGGCACTTTCACGCTCTTTCTTTGTGATTCGGCGACGTTGGCGTGGATCGAAAGCATCACGCAAACCATCGCCAATAAAGTTAATGCTTAGGGCGATTGTGATGATAAATAAGCCTGGGTACCAAAATAGCCATGGACGCGTTGTAAATGAATCTTGGTACTGACTAATGAGAAGTCCCAATGAAACATCTGGTGCAACAACACCAAAACCTAAGTAAGAAAGGGCGGTCTCTAGCAAAATCGCACCTGACATAAGTAGTGTCACTGACACGATGATTACGCCAACTGCGTTTGGCAGGATGTGTTTAAAAATGATTCGTCGATTACTTGCACCAGCTACGCGCGCAGCATCGACAAATTCGCGTTCGCGAAGGGTAAGGAACTCACCACGTACTAAGCGCGATAGGCCCGTCCAAGCAAATAAACCAAGGTAGAACGCTAAGAATCCGACGCCTAGGTTTCCGAAGTGGTAACCCACAACTGATCCAATAATGATTGCAGGAATTGTGATGATGAAGTCAGTAAAACGCATCAATACTGCATCAATCCAACCACGGTAGAAACCTGAGATTGCACCAATAATAGTTCCCAAGGTGCCGCCGATGATTCCGATTACAAACATAACCATGATGGAGCGTTGAGCGCCTCTCATTACAAGTGCGAAGTAGTCACGGCCGATGTCATCTTGGCCAAATGGATGCTCGCCTAAACCAAAGCCTGCACCACCAAGAAACTTTGGACGCAATGAAAATGTTGGGCAGCCAACGAGGCCTTCTTTACAGCCTTCGGATCGAAGTTCTGGCAAATCTTCGGTGCCGTAATGCCACCAACCTGGAACTTTGAAGGGGCCGATTTTTTGATCTAGTGCGCTAAATACAAAGAGAATCAAACCGACAATGATAAAAAGTGAGGTCATTGCGCCGCGGTGTCGAACGAATCGACGCAGAACAATCTGACCTTGACTTAATCCTTCGGTCTCTTTATTAAAGATTGCGTTTTCACCGCCATCTTGAGTTGTGGTTTCCACGGCTGATGTATTTTTCTTAGCCATGATTTACCCCTTCCCTGCGCGGATGCGCGGATCGAGCGCTGAATACAAAAGATCAGCCACTAAGTTAGCAATCACGGAAAGTGAGGCAGTAATAAAGAAAACCGCCATCAATAAATTGAGGTCAAAAGAGTTAATCGCTTTATTAAATAAAGTTCCCATACCGATCCAACCAAAAACGCGTTCGGTAATAATCGCTCCACCAATAAGGCCAGCAAAGTCAACGACCATAATCGTTGTAAGAGGAATCATCGTGTTACGGAAAGCATGGCGCATAATCACAGTTCGTTCGTTGAGGCCTTTAGCTCGCGCAGTACGAATGTAATCCTGGTTTAGAACTTCAAGCAGAGTTCCACGTGAATAGCGAATATATCCTGCAAATGAAATCAATGTCAGGGCGATAGTTGGCAAAATCATGTGGACTAAAATATCTAGAGTTGTAAACCAGAAATTCCCTGGCTCTAATAGTGGATTTACTTGCCCTGTCGTAGGAATTGGTCGGAAATTAACGGCATCAGTAGACATATATGGATTCCACGTCTGCATCAAACGATCTAACAGCGTAATAATTCCAATCAAGAAACCAGCGATTGCTGCGGTACGAATAGTTGGTCCGCGATCAATTTTTGCGAATTTGAGCCCCACTACAAATGCAATGCCGATAGTTACCGCTAGTTGAGCAAGAATCAGCAACCAATTGGCGTGATGATCAAATAACCACTGATTTGGATAGTAGAGCACTAAGGCAATAACAGCCATGGCTTGGGCAGATCGAAGCGCTGCTTTGTTTTGCAAACCAGTTGAAAGTTGCGTTACTCCATACGCAATTCCAATTGAGATTCCAAAGACAAAAATTGGTCCAAGGCCAGGCTTGGCAAACCATGAAGTAAGACTCAACAAAGTTAATAGCGCAGCAGTACCGAGGGCTACGACACCAAAAATCTGCCACACACGTTTGCGATCGCCACTAATTATTGCCGACCAGATTACTCCGCTGGCAACACTGAGCCCGATTATCCAGATTATCGGTATCTGTGGATTAGCTAAAAAGTTATTAAATTGAATTGCAAGAAATTCTTTGAGTAAAACTGCAACCCAGAAAATTGGAAGTGAAAACATTAGAAATGATACGAAAGTCATCGCATAATCGAAGCGGCTATATTGACGAAGCGCTGTAACGATTCCGATAGTGATACCCAAAACAATTGCAGTAATCGTCGCCAGAAAAACCAAGCGAATTGTTGTTGGAATGGCAGTTGAAATTACGGATGTCACCAATTGGGCATCGCGAGTTTTTCCAAAATCAATGTGTCCAGTAAATCCAGCTAAAATTCCTTTAAGCCAAAGGAAGTAACGAAGCGGTGGTGGCACATCTAGTTGTAGCGTTCGTGTAAGCGCCAGAATCTGTTGTTTTGCATTGGGATCAGTTGAAGTGCGCAGACCCTCAAGAGGATCACCAGATATCGCAGCTAAGTTGTACAAAATAAAGCTTGATCCAAAGAGAATGACGCTCAAGATTCCTAGGCGTCTAAATATGTAAGCGACCATGTGGCCTTAACTCCCCCTTGAATGAATGAATTGAAACGTGCCTTGCGGTGCCAAGAGTAAAGGCAAGTGGTGCTCAGAATCGCTTCTAAGCACCACTTGCCGTCTACATTTTTAAGCTAAAGCTAAGAATCTAGATCGTTAGATCTAACTTCTTAGTAGTGCCATTCCCAGTAGTTCCAGACCAAGTTTGGTGTCAACGGTGCTGGCTTGATACCGACTAGATCTGAGTTAACTGCTGTTGCTGCTGGGTGCTGGAAGATAGGTAGAGAAATCGCATCTGCCATTAGCAAACGCTCTGCCTGAATGTACTTCGCTGTGATCTGTGCATCTGGCAATTTCACTTCTAGTGAGTGCAAGATCTTGTCTAGCGCTGGGTTGTCATAACCAAGGAAGTTATTTCCGCCATCGCTCTGGAAGTTTGCATTAGTACCAGTCTGTGTAACAGATGATGGACACCATGCAAAGAACTGTGCATCAAATGAGTTGTCATCTAGGAAGCCTGACCAACCTGAAGTACCAGTTGTGTTGACATCAAAACCTGCCTTAGCAAGTGCTGCCTTTACAAGTGCTGCTTCTGATGCACGGCGCTGGTTAGAAGGTTGACCCCAAAGAAGCTTAACCTTTACAGATCCGCTTCCAGCCTTAGCTGTTGGGTAGTACTTCTTAACCAATGCAAGTGCTGTAGCTGTGCGCTTCTCTTGTGTTCCAGTTGTGTACTTACTGACACCGTTTGGACCAACAATCTTTGAGTAAGCAGCTTCATCTGGAAGTGTAAACAGTGAGTTCACAACAACCGCATTTGAGTTGATTGGCTTAATAAGCTTCTCAATGATCTCTTCACGAGGATAGGCAAGCAAGAATGCTGTACGTAGATCCTTACCCTTTTGCCCGCTTGATGCAGCAAATGGGCCGTTGTAAGTAGTTGTTGTTCCAGATGCTGGGCCAACACGTACGTCAACGTGCTCGTAGCAAGCATTAGTGCCACCAATCACTGTTACGCCCTTGATCGCCTTCAACTGAGCAACTGCGTCAGCTGTTGGTTGACCCTGGTAAACATCGATTTCCTTGTTAGCTAGTGCCTGAGCAGCTGCAGTTCCGTCAGAAATGAACTTGAAAACAATTGTTTCAATTCCAGAAGTCTTTGGACCTGAGTTGTACTTAGGGTTGAGCTTCAAAGTTACGTTCTGATCAGCAACTGCTGAATCAACTAAGAATCCACCATTGCTTACAAGTAGAAGTGGGTTTGTCTTGTCATTGATTGAATTGATATTGAAATCTTCTGACCAAACTTTACCGATCTTCTTCAATGTAGCTGTGTCTTTAGTCTGGAACGCCTTCACGTAGCGATCACGTGCAGCTTCGTTTTCAGCAATCGTTCCAAGCTTTGTCTTTCCTTCAGCCAAAAGAACTAGAGCGTGAACCGCTGCTGGTCCTGGCCCATAGAGTTCCCAATCTGGAATCTTCTTGCTAAAGCGAAGAGTTACAGACATTTTGTCTGAAGAAAGAGTTGGTTCGCCAACGATTGAGTTGTCATAAACGCCTGTGTATCCACCTGCGTTAAATGCTGGGACAACCTTTGTATCTCCTGGATCTCCAAGGCCTGCAGCCTTTGAGTACTCTGAGCTATTTAGGACATGGCTCAGTAGCAGATCTTCACCAGTAATTGGTGTGCCGTCTGACCATAGGCGTCCTGGGTTAACTGTGTACTGAACACGGAAATCTGAGTTTGTGTTCTTAATAACTTTGAAAGTTCCAAAAGTCGTATTACGGACTAGAGCTTTCTTGTTATCGTAATAAGTAAAACCTGAACCTGATAGATAAGCGACGTCACTGTTAGTAACCAAGTTTGTATCTGGTGTACCTGGGTTCAGTGATGTCAATGCATTGCTAGCTACGATAATTACAGTTGAACGTGTTGCTGCAACAGCTGGAGCTGCTACACCAAGAACGAGTGCTGTAACTGACGCAACGGCAAACGCGACCTTCGCGCTGCGATTTAACTTCATGTGTCCTCCTCGAGGGATAAGTAAAAGCGTCTGTGGAGAGTCGACCTGCCCCATAGGCGCTTTTGGTGGGCCGAGTCTGCCTTACGCCGCAAGGTGTATGCAATACGCCACCCACTTGCATGAGCGTGGCTTTTGTAACGATTGCCGTAATAAATAGGTATGTACGGCTAAGCGTTTAACCCTGAGTGCGCGCCGCCTCTATTTTGGCCGAAGTCAGCCGAGGCGCAGCAATTGCCCAAAGGAGTAGGCCCAAAACGGCCGAGACAAAATATGGGCTGCGAAGGGCCGACTCCCGTGAAACAAAGTGAGTCATCACAGCAACTAATCCACCACCAAGGCCCATTCCAATTGGGATCGAACCCCAGGCAAAGAATCGATACACACTATTTACTCGACCCAATAAATGCGTCGGAATAATACTTTGGCGTAGTGAGACCGTGATGGTGTTCCATAAAACCGCGACAAAACTTTCAACCACCGTTAACACCCAGACAACCTGCCAAGAACTTGTTAGTCCGATAATTAATGCACCGATTGGAAATGCACCAAGCGCAAGTGCCAATGATGGTCCACTTCCTAATTTGGCAGATACTTTTGGTGCAAGCAATCCACCAACGGTTCCACCAACTGCGCCAGCGGTTCCGAGAACGGCAAAAGTAAAAACGGACGTATGTAAAACTTCTTGTGCAAATAAAATATAAACCGCTCCCACCAAAGTTCCTAGACCGTTCATCGATCCCAAAATTATGGCCATTGGGCGCAATAGAGGATGAGCCCATAGCCAAGTGAAGCCTTCTTTGATCTGAGATTTAAAGTTGATTTTTTCTTGTGGCTTATCATCTGAAACTGGCTTGAAACTCCCCTTTAAAGTTGCGATTAAAGCTACAGCAATAAAAAATGATGCGGCGTCGAAGAAAAATGGAACAAATATTGCAACTCCGATTAGCAAAGAACCTACGGGTGGACCGATAAAACTATTTGTAAGCGATTCTGCCGACCACATACGACTATTTGCGGTCTCAAGGTTTTCTTTATCTACAACTGAAGGCATCAATGTCTGTGCACTGTTATCGCGCAAAACTTCGGCTAAACCAAAAAGAAATGCTGTCACTAATAAGATCAGATAAAGCGGCCAATTAGTTTCTAAATCAGTGAGCGAAGTAAGTTCATTGAGTGAGGGAAGAGAGGCCCGATTGAGAAAAACAATGGCTCCAACGCACACGGTTAAGCATCCGCGCATGAAATCCATCCCCACAATGAGCTTGCGGCGATCAAATCGATCAGTTAAGACCCCTGCATGAAGGGTAAAAACAAGCCAAGGTAATCGAGAAGCAAAACCTGCTGCAGCAATCAACATCGGTGAACGAGTCACTGCAGATGCAAGCCATGGATAAGCAACCATCGAAACGCCATCTCCCAGATTTGAAATAGCTGTGGCGGTCCATAGTTTCCAATAAGAGGCACCTAGCGGCTTAGACATTATTAACACCCTCTTTTGCTGAATGATCCCCAATTTCTATAAGAAACTTTAGTGCCGTCATTGCGATTAATGTGGCGATGGTGCCACCAACTAGAAATGGAACTCTTAACCCAAATTTTGCGACATATCCCCCGATAAATGAGCCAATTGGCATTAGTCCCCAAACTAAGGTCCGTCGTGTTCCATGAATTCGCCCGTACAGGTGGTTTGGAATCAGTGACTGATATAAAGACATCAACAGAATATTCCACTGAGAAATAGAAAATCCAATGAGTAAATCGATTGCAATTAACCAGTAAACATTGGGGACAATCCCAATTAAAACTGATGAGAACGCACCAATAAAAATATTTGCTGCCAAAGCTTTTCCACGTCCAAATCTTCGTGAAGTATGCGTTGCGGCAATCCCACCAAGAATCGCGCCTACTCCTCCGGCCGCCATAATCAATCCAAAGTATGCAGGCTTAACATGTAGTTCATCTATAACAAAAAGTACTGAAGTTGCTGAAGCTAAAGAACTAAAAAATCCGATGCTGGTTGTAGTGATAACTAAACGCCAAAGCAGCTTATGTTGATATAGAAAACGCATTCCAAATTTGACGTCGTTTATGAAAGAGTTCTTCTCTCGATCTTCACGCAAATCTTGTAAAAATTGAATAGGGATGGCAAGCGCCAAAACTGCGGCAATTGCAAATCCAAGACTATTAAATACAAATGGTAAGTAGATGGCTGCGGCGTACAAAAAGCCGCTCACTGGTGCGCCTATAAATCCTTGCACAATTGTTTCTGAAATCTGAAGGCGTGAGTTGCCTTTTTCAAATCGTTCTTTCTCAAGAATTTGCGGAATGAGAGACTGCGCAGTTGTATCCGCCACCACTTCACAGATTCCAATAAGAAAGGCGGCCAGAAAGAGCCAATAGATTGTGATTCGATCCGTTGAGATCGACAGCGAAAGAAGGGCTGCAATTACAAAACGTATTGAATTTGATCCGGCCAATAAATAGCGTCTATCGAAGCGATCAACAATCCCACCGATAGGGATTGCAAAAAATAGCCAAGGTAACATCACTAATGCGCTCATGAGGGAGATAAGTACAGGGTCTTTGGTCAAAGAGACTGCTAACAAAGGTGCAGCCGTACGCAACAAACCATCGGCTAGATTCGAGGCCAAACTTGCACCCCACATACGATTAAAGGCTGGACCTAGCGATTTCACGAGATTGAGAATAACTGATTACAGAAGTAAGTCATGGTGGTAGGTCTAGGCTGGAGGTATGCAAACTGCAATTGCATTAGTAGCAGTTGTATTTCTATTTAATGTGGCCCCCGCATTTGCCCCTCCAACCTGGAGCGTTTTAGTTCTTTTCTCACTCAATAGCGATTTGCATCCATTTGTTCTGGTTTTGCTTGGCGCGATTAGCGCCGGATCTGGGCGCTTAGTTCTGGCCAGAGCAACTGGCTTACTTCGCAACCGAATCAAAAAGAAAACTTTAGATAATCTAAAGGACGCGCAGCAACTTTTGGAGGAAAAATCCTCGCGCAAATTCATAACTGTGCTTCTATTTATAGTTTCACCTCTACCGTCTGCACAGTTATTTGAAGCCGCAGGCTTAATTGGTGTGAAGCTAATTCCGCTGACTATCGCTTTTTTTTCTGGAAGATTGATTACCTACAGTTTTTATATAACCGGAGCAAACGAACTCAAAGCTCATGGGATTGCAGAGTTAATTACTAAAGAGTTAACGTCAGTTTGGGCAATACTCCTGCAACTTCTTATGATTGCAGGAGTCGTTCTACTCACCCGTGTGAGATGGAGCCGCTTTCATAAAAAGAAAAGTTAGAGCGCTAAATTCTTCGTGATTTGCTCTGCGTGATCAATGGCATGACGGGTATATCCCTTTAACCATTTTTCAACTGTGAATTCACCTGATTCAGTGTGCACGCCAGAAAGTTGTAACTGCTCTAGGGTCAGACGTTTAATGATTTCAAGTGAACCAGCGCGTACGGCTTTGAATACTTCAATAGAAACCTGCACAGGTAGTTCTTCATATCCAAGTGTTGGATTACTTCCCCATGCGCCTTCGTCATAGCCTTGAATCATTGAGCCTGGTTCGGCAATTAATCGGCGTAAGCGCGCATATGACTGTGCTTCACTATCTGCGCAGTGGTGAATTACTTGTCTAGAACTCCAGTCTTGGCCAACTTGAGTGTCCAACTTTGATTCGGGAACATTTGTTGCGATAGCTAGAAACTCGTTCGTTGCTTTTTCATATGCATCGGCATATTCAGCGATTGTTGTCATAGTTTTCAATCCGTTCCTTAGCTAGGTGAAATCTGAGTTCAAGTCTCTAATATAACAATATAAAAAAGAACGGCCCCCGTGCTCGCGCACGGGGGCCGTTCTACCCTCGATATTTAATTCGGAATTAACCGATCTTTGCTACCTGAGCAAGTGACTTCTTTAGAAGGTCACCGTCGATAACGCTGAAGCCAAGTGGTCCGCCAACATCCTTAGAGCACTTTGGGCTCAAGATGTAAGTAGCGAAAGCCTTAACAGCTGCAGCTTTTGCAGCATCTGGGTACTTTGTATCAGCGAGAAGGTAAGAAACGATACCTAGTGGGTATGCGCCTTTTTCCTTAGTTGCGTAGTCATATGTTAGGAAGCCATTTGCATCCTGTGTTGCTGATGCAAGGAAAGCACCAACACCAGTTGAGTCTGGAACAACTGATGATCCAGCTGGGTTGATTACGTTAGCAATCTTTAACTTATTTGCTACTGCATAGTTAACTTCGGCATAAGTAATTGAGTAAGGAGTCTTACCTGCGAGTTGTGAAACACCTGTTGAAGATGCTGCGCCAACGACGCGACCCAAGTTTGCTATTGCGTTGATGTCACCAGGGAATGAATCCTTGAAAACTTTGTTCTTGGCTTTTGTCCAAACAGATGAAGCAGACTTAGCTAAGTAGTTGGTGAAGTTCTCTGAAGTTCCGGATGAATCAGATCGGTAGACAACTTTGATTGGCTTATCTGGCAATGTGTAGTGCTGCTGTACAACCTGTGTACGAAGAACAATTGGATCACCCTTTGCATCCTTCTTTGGGTTTCCGTTTGCATCTTTCTTGTAAATAACCTTTGTTGTTGAACGGTTATTATCAGCAACAATTGCTGGGTCGTTCCAACGAGTAATTGTTCCACCGAAAATTCCAGCAATGGTTGAAGCTGAAAGTGAAAGTGTTGTGCGTGCAGGTAAGTTGTGCAAAATTGCGATTGGAGCTGCAACTAGTGGGA